>Ga0209338_1000575_pt1 | contig 11396 bp, 5 predicted proteins | sample OlaalgELextract1_FD_187374 | JGI IMG/M metagenome (GOLD analysis project Ga0209338, IMG submission 187374) | Olavius algarvensis symbiont microbial communities from Tuscany, Italy - Type A ELBA extract 1 (SPAdes) (version 2) | ecosystem: Host-associated > Annelida > Digestive system >... | reverse complement strand
CGTCGTTGGTCGTTGGTTGGTTGGTTGGTTGGTCGTTGGTTGTCACGCGCGTGCACTGTGGCCAAACGGTGCATCCTAGGCCTATAGTTACTATGGAACACTAATAGGAAACCCTACCCCAGGAATCAATGGTACAACTTTCGACCCCCTGGGGTGACCCCTAACCGGGGAATGGGCCCCCCGTGAGGCGCTTTTTGTCAAATTACTTTGACCTCTTGTTTATTATTCAGCCTTATAAATACTCTTACTTACTTACGTTCTCTCGCGTTGACTGGCAGTGGTTGAGAAAAAAGAACAAGAAACTTGGCTATCATTGGTTCATGCCAATCAGCTGCCACTTCCGAGATTGTAAAGCGCCGCTGATCACGAGTCTGACTCATGTAAATGGCGCTATAACAAGTGTCCAGACCTTCACCTTTATCGCTAACCGCTGGTTGCGCTCGCCGCTCAGAGTAAGTTCTTCCGGTCTAATACGACAGTAACTACTGTTGTCTGATGTGGTTTAGTGTAGTGGTAACACGTTGGACTTGATCAACGTAGTTACTCTACGCTAGGCCCACGGTGCCTGGGTGGGTGACCGTCTTTGGACGGGTAACCCATGTGGGGAGCAAAGAATGGGGTTTATGACCTAGGGGCTGTTCGTCCAGTATGAGGTTGGTCGGTCACCTGTCAATGTACGCTCCTGAGAGCAAACCAGGAGGTCTAGTTAATTCAGTGTACTCAGCTCTGAGTATTGAGTGTCGTATAACATACTCTCGCCATAGGGCGTCCGCCCCAAAGCTAGCAAAGCAAACATTTCAATATTTGTGCTCCCATATTCCCCGTTCCTCCGTTCTTTACATTATATAGGCCTACATAAAGAATATTTATATAGCACCAAAAATCAATAGTCACTAGTCACTAGGTTCTTATCCCTCGACTTCGTCCTTTTCTTATCCTAGCCAACTAGAGGGTCTATGGGATTGTCGTTAGCTCATCATCATCATCATCATCATCATCATCACGTGCTTTATTTCATGCTGGCAGAACGCAGCAAAACAATGTACACTGTTCAGAAAAAAATCCACTTTTGTTTTTCTTTCGTAACTCTTAGAAAAAGTAACCAATTTGAATGAAAATTTCACACAAAATAGCTAATGAAATGCTGATTCCAATAGAATAAAAATATCTGTATTATTCTTAAAATATTCTTTGCTAGCAGCGATGTAAACCGGATGTCAGCAAAAGTGTCGTTACAGCAATAAGATTTACTGTTGAAGATCAAATTATTATTTAATGCTCATGAATAAATAAAAAGTGTGAAGCAAACCACTATCTGAAGATGTTTCCTGACAGAGGATAGAGTTGTAATTGGTTAAAACATTTAACGGAGAAATTGACAGCATTGGCAATCCAGACTGGCGTGTTCGGGTTGTAGTCGACCATGCAATGATCACCCAACTGCAAAAATTAACAAAGTTAAAGATCTCGCACCTATGTTTTGATAAGTGTCTTCACCTCATCAAGACATCGTCTTCCATCAAAAACATCTTGAGCAAGCGTTTTTCTGCGTAATTTTTTCACTCACATCCATTTAATGAAATGCTTATCGTCAATGGTAGATCTCATTGCTGTAACGACACTTTTACTGATGTCCGGTTTACATTCGCTGAATGAAACATGGTACGTTTTACTAGGAATTTCTAAGTGATGTCTCCGCTTGCGTACATTGTAGTTCTGAGAGGCCACGGGTGACGGCGTGACCGTGTGAGAAGATTGTTGAGCACATATCATGCTTTGTTAATGAGGTTCTGGCTAAATAGCTCGGGCGGAGCAGTAGCTGACAACGAAGTAGGAAAGTAAGTAGGAAAATTTGTAAGGCGCAACTCTAACAGCCTAAGCAGTCACGAACGAATTTGGATCACTGTAAATCATATCTGTGCACTAATATCTATGCAGTTTATGCCGCATCTGATACTGTTCTACGGTTGACCCCCAATGTTTGCCCACCAAAAAAATCCATGTGAAGTGACGTGTGTTATTCCGACCTCTGAAGGATGCCTCTGGTTCGCCACAAAATCTCGGACTGCGCGACGTACGGTCGGACGAGCGTGTCTGTGTAAACGAGAACGATGCGCTGTCTACCGTAGACGCTTCGTGGACTGATAGCCTTCGTTATCTCGTGTTTCGAGCGAGATCTACGCATCGTCTGACGCTATTGATCGCGGCGATCATTACGTTAGACGCGAAGAACGCGACTGTTCTTTTTTCTGTCCAGTTCCGGATGACGGTCAACATATAGCAAATATTAATTAGAGATGGGAAAGAACCCTCACTGCTGGGGTTCGGTTCTGTTCGGGTTCTACAAAAAAATGGGGTTCGGTTCGGTTCAAGTTCTTTGCAAGCACAAAAACAGTGGGTTCGGTTCTGTGTTGGTTCTTCTGTCGAGACAAGGGTTCGGTTCTGTTCTGTTCTATATGGGTTTAGAAAACGTTTGAGACAGTTTCAAGTCAACTGATTACACAACTAGAAAATTGTAATTTGTAATAGTGCTTGACCGTGAGCATGAAATTAAAAACAACAGAACACTGTTCTGATAACGCGCCAAAATAGCAGAGCGTTGCCAGATATACCACAAATTACCATTAAATGAGCTACTTGATTTTACTTAGTTACTACGAGAAGAGAAACCAAGAACCGAGAAGAACCAGGGCCGCAAAGTTCTAGTTCGGTTCGGGTTCTTCCTGTTCATGGGTTCGGTTCTGATTCTACATATTTTTGTTAGGTGAGTTCTAGTTCGGTTCGTTTCTTCCAAAATGAGGGTTCTAGTTCGGTTCGGGTTCGGTTATATTCCAGCTCTAATATTAATTTTCTAATTTAAGCGTATTAACGTTTTCTTGTGGAGCTCAGATATGTTACCGTTACAGCGCGACTTAGCATAGGCCTGTGCGGCGCCGCCCGTTCGTCCGTCCGTCCGTCCGTCACAAGCCGGTACCATGTGAAGACAGATGTTCATAGGATCACCCGGTTTACACGCGGGTAACGCGGGGAATCTAGGTTTTTTGGGACCAATTTTCATACCTTAGGTAACAAAGTAACTCCCTTGTGAGGGCTTCAAACGAGACTAAGGTGAGTAAAAACGGCGAAAAAACGGATATTTTCGACCAATAAGATGCTTTTATATCTCAGAAACCTTAGAAGTACATATAGTTACAATGGAAGACTAATAGGAAGCCGCATATGGGCTTTCGATTGGTACCAATTTCAATGATCTTGAATGACCTTGAGCGACCGCATCGCACCGCTGTACCCTATATAGCTTTTCTGGGGCTCGCTGTATAGAAGTGAATGAAGATAGACGCATACTGTGAGCAAAGTATATAAAAATATGGCAAGCGATATACACTTTGCTATCAGTGGCCTGTATATTTCAGCGATTAACATATCGTGCATAAACTCACAGGGTGAGTGACCCATAACCTAGATTTCAACGTTTCGATATTTTTCAATGCCAAACATCTCGAAAATGGTATGTATCTCTCTTCTATCGTTTCCGAGTTATAACCATTTATTGGTCGAAAATTTGTTATTCGCCGTTTTCGCTCACCCCTGTCTGGTTGGAAGCCCTAGCAAGGGGTGTTCTTCTGTAACGTAGAGTACAGACCACTAATAGAAAGTTGTGTGTGGCCTATTGAATTGTGCCATCATTAATGGCACCAATCTTCAAGGTCATTCAAGCTATTTTTGTCTGAAAATAAGTGTAGCCTACTTTTCCGGTCTCTGGTAGAACTCCACGTGATCTCACGAAGGATGGCATTGCCGATGAACTTGATTGATCGTTGAAAGTAATTTCAGGTAAACGGTTTCATTGTCTGTGTCTCAAAATACAGCGTATATAATGTATGAAGTCAGTTAAAGCAGTCGCAAGTCGTATGTGAGCAATTGTCGTAATTCGACCGATGTGATGCTGAGCGCGACCTGTTATCGACAGCTAAGTTTCTTGTCTGTTTTTTCCTATATCCACTTGCGTAATAGAAGAGGGATTTTCATTTCAGTCGGAAGTAGTCATAACCACAGTGGGTTTGAGGAACAAAATACGGGCTACGAGGCTCTGTGTGTGAATAAGTAAAATCTTTAATCCTGGCGCTGGAAGCCGGCGTGGGATGCTAATGATGACGATTTCGACAGTCTGTCGGAGGTGATCAATATATTAATGGTACAGGCGAAAACGTTAATAATCCCTGTGATAGACTAAGTTGATTACCTAGTGTTATCACTCAGTGTGTGAGTGCAAGCAATCGCAGCATTATGAGTTGCCCCTTGCAGTCGCACAAAGTACGCGTCGTGTTGTAGGTCACTCGTTGTATGGAAAAGTCTTCTTTTCACCTGCGTGTATATCGTTACTGTGCGCTGTGGCTAAATTAATTTAAGGCGTGGTCACACCTACGATACGACTACGATACGAACTACGAGAAGGCTACAACAAAGAATGAGACATCATCTTTTACCGCGCGATGCTATGCATAGCATGGCCTATGCTGTCGCAAGATGTCCGTCCGTCCGTCTGTCTGTCTGTTACACGCCAGCATTTTGTCAAAATAGCTAAATATTATCATCGAACGTTTTACACCGTCGGTAGCCACGCCACTCTAGTTACTCCACACCAAACAGTATAGCAATATTGCGACGGGGACTTCCTTAGCGAGGGCGTCGAGTGCAAGGGGTGTGTGAAAAATCGCGATTTTCGATTTTCTCGCTTCCTCTCGGAAATAATACAAGACAGAACCATAGTTACTAAGGAATGCGAATATTACACCGTACCCAAGCTTTCGATTGGTACCATTTTAAATGATCTTGACTGATCTCTAACCCAGATTTTAACGTCACGCTATGATTTTACAAATATCTCGAAAATGGAACACGATAGAGGTATACTTACAGTAGTAGACGCATAGTAAGTCAGTGACCTTGAACGACCCCATGCAACTCCGATTTTAAGGTCATGCCATAATTTGACTCTCACTATCTCAGAAACGGCTAAATACGGCCATAGTTACTATGGAATGCCAATAGGAAATTGTACCCAAGCTTTCGAATTGTACCATTTTCAATGATCTTTAGTGACCTAGCGAAATATTTAATGACACAAAGCACGCGCCATCTCTCTGCGACAGCTGAGCTTCTTGTTGACCGTCGGATAGCCACATCATTCTAGTTTTATAGCTTTTCCGTACCAAATCTTATGACAATATTCGGATGGGGACCGACAACGAGGGCGTGGAATGCAGGTGGGTATGAAAAATATCGTGATTTTCAACCGTATCTCGCTAAATAGGGGTTAGGGCCATAGTTACTATGAAAGGAACTAACTCCAAAGCAATCTATCGAATGATGTATATATTATTTCAGACGTTGGCAGTGGGCAGTACAGATTAGTAAGACGTAAGAGGGAGGATAATAGTAGGCCGACATACGGCGTGTTTTTGAATTCGTTTACTTACTTAGACCAGCTGCACTGTTTTACGGGAACAGAAGATGAGATCGGCGCTGATCAAATGAACGACTCGACGCCGAACGCGTCTGTGGCCGCAATGAAGACCGATAGTCCGATAGCAGGCCTACAGTGTCTGACCGGACGAAGACCGGGGCGCATTCATTCCAAGATGTATTTCTTCGCGGGCCTCGCCACTGATCTTTCACCGCTGCCCTCCCGTCCGTCCGTCCGTCCGTCCGTCCGTGCGTCGTCCGGTCGTCCGGAGTTGGCGGGCTGATGGACCGACCGAAGCCACAGCGATAGACCACCATCGGCACTGCGCCGGTTGGTTGGCTCCGACGCTCGTCGCAGCTCGCAGACATCAAAAGCTGCTCGGATCGTTGCCGAGTCGAGAACCAACGAACGATGACAAGACTATCTCCGAACGCGTTATGGTCCGACAAGCATACGTAATCTAGTCGGGTTTATGGACTTCCGTTCGTACCCAAGACCTTTCCTACCGTAGATAACTGGCGATCACCACTACTAGATCCAGATTCGCTGGATCCTGCGGCATTCACCCAATAATCGATAGAGTATATTGGTACAAAAGACCTGAAACGACTTGGTAACCTAAGCTGCTAGCTGGCCACTCCATACCAGCTGTATACAAGACACCAGGGCAAATTCGCGTCAAGGAAAAATCATAGCCTATACCAAAGCTCGATCATACGCGTAGGATAAAAAATAATACGTTAAAATGCGTACGTGTGATTCAAAAAATAAAATACGCGTATGATACGCGCGTTATATTAGACCAGTCAGTAAAAAAGGTTGCATTATGATTTGGTTGGCAGACATGCTTACACTCTAACAACGTCAGTCGCTTAGTACTGTATCATATCCGTTATGTATTGCATTAGCAATCACTCTGCAGTCTGCAGTACAGTATGTGGTTTCATGAAGATGCTGTATGGTGGTTCAATGTTAGTTCACGGTGTTTGTTGTAATGTAGGCCTTGTATTTTTCTCCCAAAGATAATGTACGCGTATGATAAAAATAATATAATACGTTATAATACGTGCGTATGATTATGATTCAAATAATATAATACGTGTGCTACGTATGATCGAGCTGTGGCCTATACCTTGTTCAAGAAATGAAGTCAAAATATTTTTTAAAAATATTTTCATTAATTATTTCTGGTAGGCTTTTGTCCAAATAATGAGTAAAACAATTTTTATCGCGCGTCAGCACACTGACGCGCGATATTGATATACCATTATTCTGTCCGTCCGCGTGTCCGTCCGTCTGTCTGTCCGTCCGTTAGTTCCGGTATCAGATGAAAACGGCTTAACATATCGTCATAGATTTTTCACCGTACGGTAGCCCAGTCATTCTAATTTTATCAGCATCAAACATCTTCACGAAATTCCGACGGGGTCACTCCCTACGGGGACGCTAAATACAGGTGAGGTATAAAAATTTCCCAATTTTCTACCAATAAGTCGCTATATCTCGCAAACGATACAAGATATTGCCATAGTTACTATGGAAGGCGGTATCTCGGTATCTTTCTCACCTGTTCCATAATATTTACATGCTCAATTGATTCAGCGAAGCGTTCTTTCTATCGCTCTGCTAATGCTGTATTTTGCAAAGTTGGAAGAATTGCGCCCGAAGAAACGGTTTTGCAGCTAATCAAGACCAAATGCATTCCAGCGTTGATGTTCGGAATGCAGGCATGCCCACTTAAAAAGCGAGATATTAATTCACTGGATTTTGTGGTAAATAGACTGTTCATGAAATTACTAAGAACGTCAGACATTAACATCGTGAAGATTTGTCAACACATAACACATGTTTGGTTTTGAACTACCTCTTAGCCAGGCGCACAAGAAAATTTCTGGAAAAAATGAAAAATTTGAGTTGAGGTGAATCATTTCAAAATAGACTGCAGCTTAGTAGTCACGTTTTTCATTATACTGATAATTGTCATGTTTACTTTGTATTTGCTTATTGTGTTTTCTTTGTTTATTATGTTGTATGTGTGTTTACCACTACCATTTCTTTGGTGAAATAGCGGGATCTGAAATACAAAATACGATTTTTGCAAGTCGCCAGCCAGAAATGCAGAACATTTACTTTAAAACGCACCAAAACAAAAACTAAATTTTATCCGAAAAACAGGGAATTTTGCAAAAAAAAATCAGTTATTATTTAAGACAATAATTAAAAATAATTTTTATAAACAGTTCGTTAGATAAAAAAAAGCACAAAACGTAATCTATCATTAATGATATCATAAATGTCACAGTTTTGCTGGTAATTGACTAGTAAATGTGTAAACATTATTGCTCTGTGTTACTGACTGGTGACTTGCAAAACTCGTATTCTGAATTTCAGGTATCGACATTTCTACACAGATCAGAGGAATTTTATACAAGTAGCTCTGCTATCGCAAAGAGGCCGCGCGATGCTTCGTGTCTTTTATTAGCTTCAATAGCACAATACATCGAGCGCAAGTTCCGCTACAGATTTACCGCTGTGTACACTATTCTGTTGTCCTCTGTTCGTCGTAGTCGCGTCGCCGTAGGTGTGGTAAACTGCACGGTGGATCGTCGCACTTAATTGCTGACGGGTCCAGCACGTCATCGATCGATAGCCAGCATATATCACGACGATCGCGATTTCTGTGTCTACCCCACCTGCATTCGACGCCCCTGTTAGGGGGGTTCCAGTCGGAATATTTCCATGCCGTTTGGTACGGAAAAACTAAAATGGTTTGGCTACCCGTCGATGAAAAAGTTTTGAAGATACGTTTATTCGTTTTGTTACAATCCACGAACGTGACGAACGAACAGACAGACGGACACACAGACACCGCATGACGGCTACGGCCGCGCGGGGAAAATTATTTACGTTTAATGCACACAACCTTTGCGAATAGTCGTGGAAAATTTCGTACTGAAATACTCAGCCATTTCTGAAAAATTGCAATTTTCGTCAGGGTAAGTTTTCCAGCCGGACCCTGTACTGCAGTTAGCTTTTGAAATCGATAATGTATCCGGACTATTTTCCAGGCTTATTTCAGGCTAGGCCGGGTCCATATAGGTTTGTTGGTCCTGTCAGCGTTTATCACTCGCATTTCGTTAACATGCCGTATAGCAGCATTCCTGAACATGTCGGTGAACGAACATCTATTTACGTAATCGCCATGTCTAACTGCTGCTTCTGCTGCTGCGGCTTTGAGCAGAAAACAGCAGGCGCGACGAAAGATGGACGTGTTTTTGGCGCTGAAAAGCGTTGCGGACGCTTGGAATCATCCCCTGCAGTGCTGCTGCAATGCGGTCGGCGCAATCACAACACGTCACCGGGTGGCTATTTCCGCCACTCTGTTCACCCAGTACCCGACCATTATGGCCGTTTCTCTCGACACTTGCATTTTTCTTTCTCATTAGAACCAGAAGAGGTCGGACGAAGCTGACGTGACGAGATGTAAACAGACGTCACGTGGCCTTGGCACCAAGGCTGCACTGCAGTCGGACGAGAAGTGCAAATGACCGACATACAGCTTGTCATGGACGTGGTCGCAGCTGCGTTCGTGGTTAAATGCAGTTATACTCTGACGAACTGCTTCAATCAGCGGCTTCATAAACATTTTGACGCTCCTGCCTCCAATCCACACATGTTAAAAACTATACAGGGTGTTTCAAAAAAGTAGTCCCTCATAAAACTGTCTGGAATATTATGAACATCTTTATTCACCAGATATCTGGTAGAAACAGTAAGCAGTAAAGAAAACAGCAAATAAACTAATCTAACTTAACTAGAGAAAAAAAGTATTTCACACTGACATTAAATTGAGCTACAAAAATTGCAAAAAGTATTTTCAACACAGTTAAATCTTAATATAAATTCATCTGTTTTCCTCTTTAAAACAACTCGGGACCTCTGAGCCAGTGAAAGATTGGCACGCTTTAACAACATCAATGCTCTTTGTCTTAAACAATTTCACTAAGCGATTAAAAGTAAAGTCCAACGAACGCAAATCAGCATTACTCAGCTGACAAGATTCTAAACCGTAGAGCAGAATTGGCATGCATTTCGATCTAACCAACTCTAAAATCACAGTCTCAGAGGCCAGATTCAACAGTTTTCCAAATAAGCCGTTAACCGCACCAAAGAAAGAGCGTTTGACATAATTGAGCGAACACCTGAAAGTACGAGCTCTAGCAATAAAAAACCCCAAATATCAAATATTACTTTGGTTACGTCTTTTTGCGTGAAATTTTGCAAATTTGTTGGCAAAACATATCCACATATATATCTACCAATTTTTTTTGTAGATTTAGCTTAATATTTCATCAAATGGCGTTAATTTTTTTCCACGAGTATCCATCGCCATTTGATGAAATATTAAAATAAATATAAAACATTGGTAGATATAATGTGGATATAAATTGCCAACAAATTTGCAAAATTTTCCGCAAAAAGACTTAACCAAAGTGAAAATATTCCAAAAAGTAGGGGGCTACATTTTTTAAACGCCCACCCTGTATACCAGTGTGAAGTTAATGCGTCTAACGCTAAATTTATCGATTTCATTGAACGCAATCAATAATTTGCAAAAGAATATGCGTAAAATTCTACCGTCTACTTTTGCCTACGTTTTGCGCCATTTTCGGGCTTTTTGGGCAATATTTTTGTACGCGCATGCGTACTGTGCGTATTCGTAGCTGTGTAATATCAGTGGCTTTAGTGTAGCCATCCGCCATCGCATTGTATGCCAGCGATTCTGAGCCGGGGTATTCATACCCCTGGTGCACGGTATCCGCTGCATGGTATTCCTTCTGTAAATAGGTAGACTCTAACTTAAATGATTCGTCGGGGGTTGAACACTGGACAGTGAAAATGCTGAGAACTTTTGCTGTAGGCGAAGGACTGACAACGTCAGCTAGCGAATGTCGATGAACTGGAGCAAGGGATGTCGTGCTTTGCACTGTTGGTTACCTCCGCTAAGGCGGAGTTATGCGATCAGCTCGGTTCGTCTGTCTGTGTAACATGTCTGTTAGTCTGTCTGAGCACTGCAGGATTACTGCAACAGTAATCAGCCGATTTCATTGAAACTTGGTGATATGATAGGGCTGAATCACTTTTTGCACTTTTTAGGGAATTTTACGAGATTTATTTCTCATACACTGCACAGTCACTGGCCGATTTTTACGACACTGGGCAAAATAATGAATCCACAACATTTTGGGAGCAATACGGAGGACATCGGGATCCGAATCCGGATTAATCCGGAAATCTGGATTCGAATACCGGATCACTTTCGATTGAGGTTAGACGCCTTGGCGGAGGTTTTCAGTTTGCAGTCTCTGAGTACAGTCTAGTTAACCCTTTAAAGGGCACATTAAAACCGCAGAGCAATGGACCATTTTGTGCAGCAGTACGGTGATTGGTACACTGGCCGTTGATGGGTGAGCTGTCACATTTGGTACAGCAAGGAGGGGACTGGGCGGGCTGTATTAGATGTAACAGCCCACCAATCAACGGCCAGTGTACCAACTTCACCCTTTTCTTCCGAGGTACGACTTAACTTCAATAATTTGAAGACTCCGAGCCGGTAGTATTATTCGATGTGGCACTATAGGTACCTATGCCTATTACAGGGTTAATGTAAGTAAGTAAGTAAGTAAGTAAATTTATAAAGCGCCATGGTCGTGAACGAATCAGAGGCGCTGAAACGTCGTGTTGTGTTGTGTTGTACAGATACTGCGCGGAGTACGAAGTGGTCGACGCTAAGCCGGGCTGCCAGTCATCGTCCTCGGCAGCACCGTGGACACGGGCGCTACTCAAGGGAGCTGTGGCGTGCGCCGAGTGTCAATCGGTGGCAATGCGTCGACGTCTCGGCAATCGCTGCCGCGGCCACGGCGTCGTC
>Ga0209338_1000571_pt1 | contig 11456 bp, 7 predicted proteins | sample OlaalgELextract1_FD_187374 | JGI IMG/M metagenome (GOLD analysis project Ga0209338, IMG submission 187374) | Olavius algarvensis symbiont microbial communities from Tuscany, Italy - Type A ELBA extract 1 (SPAdes) (version 2) | ecosystem: Host-associated > Annelida > Digestive system >... | reverse complement strand
GTTATGGTTAATGACACGCATACGAGAAGAAGATTATTGCAGGCACAGTCAAATAAGTTTGCACAGGATTTGCCAGCTGTTATTGATGTTCAAACAAGTGGTTTGTCAGAAACATAACTTCACATGTTGCAATAGCAATAAATGGATGGCTAGCAAAAAATTACAAGTAAGTTGTCTTTTACTACAGTAGTTATCTCGAGAACTAGGTTTCGCCAAACAATACGGAGAAAATATCACTTCAACACATTAAAATTTACTACTATATGCGTGCAGTAATTATCATTCGGCGTTAAAACGACATTAGTTGAAGCCAATGATAACATGCTGGTTAAAGTTACTCTTTCCCACAGCAACACAAACTTTTGTTCACAAAAACAGTAAACTATACTGTGACCAGAAAAAGGACCCTAAAGTGTTTCCACAATAAAAACAGCTCACTCGACTGCATCAGCATGTCAACATTATAATATCTTCTTCACTCGTACGTTTTGTGCTTTTAACTTTACTGTGTGATTTAATTTGCAAATTTATCAGTTAAAAAGGTATTCAGTAGTGTTAACTTCATTCTTGGTGCTTTGCTGTCAAACAACGATTAATGCCATATGTACTTTACACCTCCAATTATTGTCACAGTGTCATGTTGGAATGTAGTGCCTGCACTGGTGCTTGGATTGTCAGGTATTTTGAAACCCCGGTACCCGATGGGTACTGTAACAGATACCCACTTCTGAAAAGAAAGATCTCATCTTCTAAAAGTTGGGTTTCTGTACCATTTTTTGTGCCTGTCTCTTTGTAGCCCATGTGTAGCCTACAATTCTCTTGCTACATACATCCTGTTCTATAATAGTCTAAGTTCTTGATCAATTAACTGATGTACTATTAGGCTACTACTGTTACCCATTATGAGTTTTTGACAGATGAATAAATTCCTAGTTTAATAAAACAACACTCAACATTAGGCCTACTTATTATTACGTAGTACTAACTGATTATTCAATGTTACGTGATGACTAGTTGGTTACTGTTACTGTTACTGAAAAACAAAACGTTTTGTTGGTTTACTTCCCAGCACTAATAACCACTTTGTGTGCCTGTCTGTTGTGAGCACACCTGTGTAGTGAAGCGATGTAACACAATGGCTGCTGCCTAGTTTGCGTTAATACTCACGAACACCAATAAACAGTTTCATACCGAATTGTTTCTGTTGTTTCAAACTTAATTATATTGGTTTCACTTTAGTGTGCACATTATTCAAGTCGGAATTTCGAAACACATTCAGCGTAACCAGAATTTAATAAACTCACTGTGATCAGTTGAAAACATTCTGTCAAATGTCAAGGATCATCGGTTTCGTGTATTTGCTGATAACCGGCTACTCGGGAATCTAAACGGGCATACTTTGCAGTCCCCTTAACACACACTTAATTCACCATTGCTCTTACATACTTTGGCTGATTTTTTTTATAGAATATTTCAAGCAACTGTTGTCACACCAGTGTTGCAATTAACTTTTAGTTACATCTGACTGAGGTCACAAAAATAATCAGCAGTTGCGTATATTTCAGATACTTCTGCTGTGTCTCGAAGGACAGGCAAATGCAACGTTGTTACGAAAACTACAATTTCCATTTACTAAAATTTAAACAAAATTTATCACTCCCAAAATTATCAAGTCAACAATATAATTTAATACCCCTTCGGTAAGGGTGCAAATGGATCTTTGGACGGTTTTTCTGAAAACTCTTCATCTTCCTCCTCATCATTTGCCAGTGCTGCTGCCTACATAACACAAACTATATTCTGAGAGATGTATATGTGCAATGAGCTTTACGTTTATCAACCAACATCCTCTCTTACTACAAAGTACAAACTGAAAATTTACAGCGTGTTTTCTAAGTTCATCACAATACAGACCTTCAACATGTAAATGTTGAACCCCAAAACACTCCAGTTTTGTTGTTTATTTTATTCTCATTACAATTTTTACTTTGAGCACTGAACAACAACACAGCTGTCAGCTATCGTCTGCCACGAACAATATTGATACCTTTTTCACAGAATCAACTCTAAAATACCACTATCTATGACACAAATAATAACTATTACCACTGTCAGTTTTGTGTCACTTGCAAAAGCTACACAAGTCGCCATACAGCACGCCATAGTGTCACATACAAAGCAGACAGTAACACCAAACACATCAAATCAATACTTCTTACTATAAATATTGCATTTAAATAACAACAGTCCAGTAATTCTGTGCAATTCACTCAGTTAAAACTTCACAGTATCTATATAATTTACCTGCTTTGCCGGTGGTGTTTCGGGCTTCTTTGGTTCTGGCTTTTTCTTTTCTTGTTTCTTTTCCTGCTGCTGTTGCTGTGGCTTTTGCAGAGTTTTCTCCTTCTTGCCACCCTTCTGACCATGCAACTCTTCAAACTTCATAGCTACAACCAGGTATCTTGACTGTCATACCCAATAAGACATTAAATATAAAATATTTATTATTCTGGAATTTGCTGATGATATCTGCCTGCTTTTGCCGAATTGCTGGACCTCCTGGTTTCTTTACTAGAAATAAAAGCAACTGAAATGGCATCCCTAGGGCTCGACTAAAACTGGCAGAAAACAAATGTCCAGGCTTTGGCTAGCAACAAAATGAAGCAGCAAGCAGCATGGTATCAGTTTAATACAACACTGACACCACTATGACGTAATTTTTGTTGTAACATATTTGCAAACAATAAAGTAATTTATTTATTTTTATCAACATTACGAGGCTTGTTCCATACACAATTTATAAAACGACATCATCTTCTGTTAATTTTCAAAATGTGAAAGTTCGGAAATATACGTTTTGTAGGTAATTTATTGGGGGATATATAATGAAATTTTCATGACGACATCATTATTGTGATGTCACTTGTACTTACAACACAGTCAGTGATGTAGTTTGCCAGCAGTTTTCTCTTACAACTCGCAAGTGTTAAAGAGCATTGCGAATTACCAGAAAAGAGAACAAGGTCAATAAGTGAACATGTTTAAACGTCAACAATCATTAACATTTCATTTTTCAACGTATTGTCCAAATTAATTTAAACATCCCATCACATGGTGGTCAGACCACTTGAGAGAATCGATGGCTGCGATCGTTACATCGATCATCGAAACATCTCACCAGGTCGCTCCTCATCAACAACATCTTCTCGACCATGAGCAAACTTTTTACATCAAACGTCTATTGCTGGTCTCGTAAAATAATTGTCACCATATACAGGATGCATCTCAGACTGAACAGCATTTGTGCTAAGTCTTATGCCCACAGAAAATGAATATGTGATACTTTCAACAGCAACACTGCCATATCTAATGTTTATAAATGACATCACAGTGACATCATCATAATAAAACTCACAGCTGGTACTCAGAATAAAATCCCCGACAAAACGTATATTTCAGAATTTTCATATTTTAAAAATTAACAGAATTACGCCGTTTTGTAACTTATTTATGGAACGACCCTCGTATTTTATAGTTGTGTAGTTACAGCTATAGTGTTGGCAGACAGTCATAGAGTGGCTGACCAAAATGATCCATGCTATCGATGTTTCGTACAGTAAAAGTGAAGTGCCTCCCCTAGCTATCGCCGGGTACTCATTCCAACCTGCCACGTAGAGCGGGCAGGCTGAGTAGGCCTGGTGCCTGGTTCTGCCCTGAGGTGGTTTACCCGTCCAGGCACTAATCGCGCCTAGCGTAGAGTCACTACGTTCATCAAGTCCAATGTGTTACCAGTACACTAAACCGGCAAAAGGCAACCTGGTCAGCCAGTGATTACTTGGATGAAAACAGTCCTAGGCGACCTCAAATCTCACAAGCTCACACTGACTCAACCAGTCAACAAGGCTCAGAAATGGCCACCCTGGAGGCTGCTGGCTACAAGTGGCACTACGCACTCCTGTGGTACAAGAGAGAAATGAAGACGATTATGATGTTAGATGTGCAAGTTACAAACTGTGCATAATGATCAAGGACAACGTACCATCAAACTGAGCCATTTTGTCACACAGACTAAAGTTCTTGCCAATCACCACCTCAAACTGCGGTTGATGTATCAACATTGTAAACCATCGATTTACATTCTGGAAAGGCTGTCGAAACTGTGGCTCAAGAACCTGCACATCAATGTACCAAACCACAAACTCACAGATTAACGTTAGTAAACAACTGTCTATTCTACAAAGGAGTCAATACAAAAATGACTCTGAGCTTCTGTTTATAAGGCACATTTTCTGGACATCGCAGGCTGAGCTAGGTCCCGTCTCCAAGGTAAGCTTTGGAGACTGCTGGAGCAGAATTTTTGCATGCGGATGCTCTTCCTGACACGCAAAGCACTGAAGTCAGCAACATACAGAACACTTACTGAATCACTCTCTTCACATGCATCCAGTATATCTCCTAGGTAAGAAAACTTATCTGCTCCCATCACTTACCAATATCCAGACCGTCAGCATTAGACTGGATTTGGCATTGATCTTGCTTGGTTTAGCTCTCTATCATCAGCGCACTTCTGTATATTCAATCTTCATGGTGCTATATATATGTAAATAATTTTTGTTACATCCTTTACTTCATCTTTTAATGAGCTGAGCCTTGTGGAATTGGCCGTTGATCTCGTTAACTAACCATCATTCTTCAGTGCTACAACACTGTTATTTGGGTCATATGACACGTAAAATTTCCCCCAAAATGACCTACATTGTGTCTACTGGGATGTGAAACCATGTCTACCTATACTAGTACTGCACTGGTTTTCGCTACATTCGCAACCAGTTGACATCAAAAGTCGATGGAGGCATAACTGGAAGTCAGCTCAGGTGGTCAATTCTCACCTAGTGTGTGACCCCACAATCTGGCAACCGGGTTTCGACCTCCCTCGGCAACAGTGGTCTCTGCTGAACTGTTTTCGCATGGAACAGGGATACTGCGGTGGCTGCAGAAGGAAATGGTGACTTACAGACACTGATCTGTGTCCTTGTGGCTAGACCCAGACGATGTCTCACATTGTTGAATACTGTCGCTGACAAAATTGAATGGCGGCTTATCTCGGCTACACTCCGCGGATGAAGACGCTGTTTCGTGGCTGACCAGTTATGGTTCATGACACGCATACGACCTCCCTCGGCAACAGTGGTCTCTGCTGAACCATTTTCGCACACAACAGGGACACTGCGGTGCCTTCAGAAGGAAATGGCGACTTACAGACACTGATCTGTGTCCTTGTGGCTAGACCCAGACGATGTCTCACATTGTTGAATACTGTCCCTGACAAAATTGAATGGCGGCTTATCTCGGCTACACTCCGCGGATGAAGACGCTGTTTCGTGGCTGACCAGTTATGGTTCATGACACGCATACGAGAAGAAGAAGACTGGTTTCATGCATCATTTGCAGCAATTTATGTTTGGCTGAGATCGGCTTTTTTACTCCGGGTCTCGTCATTATCTCGTTCTATCACATGCTCACAGCCATAATGGAACTGATTATGGTCTGGAGTATTAAGCCATTCCACATTCGTTGCAACAATTCATCAGACTGGTTGGATTTTGTAATTCTGGACTATTTCGGTGCAATGTCATCACGAGCACATGCCCAAATCGTAGCGGTTGGCACCTCTGCACCAGGCAAATTTAACAAAGCAAATGGAATAAGCAGTGGTAGGAACAGCAGACTTCACTACTCACAGACCATTATGGTACAGAAATGATTACTGTTTGCAGCATGTTGACTATGTGAGTTGACTCATTTTTTTACACATTTTCTGGCCCAGCTATGTGGATTTTAACGAATATTTTAATGATGCCACTGCTGATCTATTCTAAAACTTTCATGTAACTATTACACATATTCCCACGTATTAAGTTACAAACACATGCACCTGCAACCAAAAACAAATACCACGCCGGCTGTCATCAGACTGAAGTATGTAAAGTAACAAAACTGTACTTACCCACTGATATAATGACAGTAGGTTGCAAGCAACACATATGTCTGCAAGAGTGATGCGTTCACCCACAAGGTATGTGCGCGTCAACAAATGCTGATTGAGAACACCAAGCGCCAACTTTATGTCCTCCTTCGCTCGTTCCGTATTCTATATACAACATCATAATTTTGGTCTTCGACACTGTCACGAATATGCAATGTAGTAAGTATGTAAACAGATATTTCAAACAGGCTAGCTAAACAGAAACTGTCACAAAAGCACGTGTGGTGATGGAACCTAAGAAAAGAGAATACAGGTAGGTACAGAATGACACACAGTCAATCAGAATAATTGTTGAAAAGATAAGTTTTCAAGGATTGTCTGAAGATGCTGATGGAGACGGCTGGATCACGAAGCTGCGATGGAAGAGCATTCCAAGACCTGATGAGCAGAACGCCCGTGGACCGAAAATCGAATAAAGCACGAAGCAAAGAAAATTCAGTATCAGCTGCAGTAAGCGTATATTACTATTCACTTCAGGGTACTCTCTCGCTCGTGTGCTCTGGCTCTGCCTTTTCAGGCATGTCCAGGCCTCTAATGATGCCAGACTTCTCTATCGTGAGCTCTTTTCTTTATATGGTCATATTCCACATCACTGCTCTTCATCCAGTCTATCATCGTATCACTCTGTCTCCCAGAAGTTCTTTTCACGTACCACAGCCCACATTTTTGTTGCCCCTGGAGACGCCCCTGTGATTATCACGCAATATGTTGCATGGATTGAAAGACAATTCAATGCTTGCCAAACCCCTCGCAGCATGTACTTATCTATATTCAATACTTTCCGAGTTATACCGCCGAGAACACTTAAACAAAAAATTTTTCAGCTCTATAACTCTCCCCTCTTCTTGTATTTCCGGCCTGCTCCCACCACTCAGAGACTCCACCATCACCTCCAGATTACGTACTCCATCCCTATACCCCCGACCCGCACTAAACGCTACACTTCCTTTATACATCACGCTTTATTGAATTACCAGTAAAATTTACTCACTCCTCCCACCCACTTAAAATTCACTCATTTATTGTTATTTCATTGTCACTTATTGTTTTTTTATTGTTTTTATTTTAATCATCTGAACTTTGTAATCTAGCTGTACAAGCTACTGAAACAATTAAATTTGATTTGATTTATACGATGTTTAAGTCAAAGCGTAAGTCCAAAAATTGCTATTTTTATCACATTTTGGTTTCCCCTGGGGACGCCCCTGGGCAATCACGCTAAATGTTGTATGGATGGAAAGAGAATTCGATGCTTACGAACTGTCTCGCTGAATGTGCCCATCTAATGATAACCGTTTCTCAGACAGAGCGAGACATTGGTCAAAAATCGTCATTTTTTCATACCCCTTTGCATTCGACGTCCCCGTTAGGGGGTTTCCGTCGGAATATCGCCATCCCGTTTCGCACGGAAAAACTAGAATGGCTTGGCTACCAGACGGTGAAAAAATTTCGAAGATATCTTTATTCGTTTTGGTGCAACTCACGAACGTGAGAGACAGACGGACAGACAGACACCGCGTGCCGGCATATACCGTGCTTATGCAATATGCATAGCATCGCTCGGTAAAAACTGGCAGGAAATATTTCCAACACAACTGCTAGTCAATCAATCAATCAATCAATCAATCAACGAAATTTCTATAGCGCCCCCTACAAAACGTGGACGGCGGCGCTTGACAATGTAAATATATAAATGTCAACATACAGAGCTAATGACACTAAAACAAGCTAAAAATGAAGAAAACACACATATCGTAAATGAAAAACAACATCAATCAGTAATGCAAACAATCTCAGGGATCAGCAACGGTTGAAGCAATCGTCGAAACGCCGTAGGCTTGAAAGAAGAGTTCAGACTTTAAGTGACGCTTGAAGGTGGAGGCAACAGTGATGCCTCTCAGTTGACGAGGCAGACTGTTCCAGGCATCAGGTCCAGACACCGAGAACGAACGCTGACCGAATCCAGAGAGTACACGTGGAATGTCGTAGTCTCCGTTTTTCGCCGAACGTAGGTGGGCACGGCCTGGTAGATGTGTGACTGGAGTAACAATCTCAGATATATATGATGGAGCCTGACCGTAGAACACTGAATGCATCATGGTGCACAGTTTGTAGGTGATTCGTTGACGGACAGGTAACCAGTGCAACGAGATGAGTGTCGGCGTGATGTGGTCGCGAGGTCCAATGGCGGCTACAAAACGGGCTGCCGCATGAAGCACCCGCTGCAGTGGAGAAAGTGCACTGTCTGGCAAGTTGGCAAGCACAGCGTTGCAATAGTCTATGCGCGTCAGAATAAACGCGCACACCAACCGCTTTCGGCTCTCTAAGTCCAGAACACGGCGTAGTTTGCGAAGTCGGCGGAGGTGGAAGAAGCACGTCGACGCGATCTTCGCGATGTGCTGACGCATGGAGAGTGAACTGTCCAGCAGGACTCCAAGGTTTCGGACGCAGTCTGAGGGATGAATAGTGGCCTGATCAAGGCAGATGGTGACGCCGGTCTCCGCCAGATGATCTAGGTTAGCATTAGACCCAAACCAGATCACCTCAGTCTTGCTGGGGTTCAGCTGTAGGCGGCGACGGGTACACCAATGGTGAACAGCAGATACACATCGCTCCAATCTGCGACAGACATCGGCGACGCCACTTGGAGTTGTGGAAGCCAGTAGTTGACTGTCATCAGCAAAGAAGAGAGGTAGAACACTGAAGTCGGTGATTAACTCGCCAAGGTCCTCCGTATACATGACGAATTGTGCCGGCCCAAGGACGGAACCTTGTGGCACACCGCACGACAGAGTACTCGGCGTAGACTGTTGATTGTTGATGCTGACAGTCTGAGTGCGGCTGGACAGGTATGACTGAAGCCACTGCTGAACTCGACCGCTCAGTCCAAACCTACTGGATGTAATGCTCAGCAAAAGACCATGGTCCACCGTGTCGAAGGCAGCGCTCAAGTCTAATAAAACCAGAGCGCAGACATTGCCTTTGTCAATGGAGCACAGGATGTCGTTTGTGACACGAGTTAATGCAGTTTCCGTTGAATGATGTGGTCGGTAGGCTGACTGGTACCGAGGAAGTAGCTGGTTGAGTTCAGAGTGAATAAGCAGGCGTCGAGCGACAAGACGTTCCAGAAGTTTACTTATAAAAGTTAGGTTGGAAACTGGGCGGTAGGACTTGAGGTCAAACACATCCATGTCCGGCTTCTTCAAGAGTGGCAGAACTCTTGCAAGTTTCTGACTGTGAGGAAAAGTGGCAGAACTCAGTGATAGATTGACCATAGAAGTGATGACTGGGACCAAGATGTCAGCGCACTGCTTGACCAGCCACGTCGGAACCGGATCCAGTGCACACTGTTTGTTTGCGACTGATTTGAGCAACTTCTCTACTTCGTCGTCGGTAACTGGATCAAAATCAAGCAGTGGTTGGACTGGACGACCTGTTATAACTGGCGGAGGTACTGTGGCAGTAGTAAGACGGATAGCGTCGACTTTACTGCTGAAGTAACTGGCAATGTCGTCGGCAGTAAACGGTATGGCTGTTAGTCTCGATGGCTGTAACAGACTGTCGAACTTGCGCCACAATGTTCGCGAATCAGGACACTCCTGGATAGCGGCTGACCAGAACTCGGCATGCAGACGCTGAAACGTAGAGCGCTGTAGACTGAACTGGGCTCGCCACGCCGTCCTCGTTTCATCAGTGCGCTTCTGTCTGTGAATCTTCTCGAGTCGTCGAGTCTTAGCTTTGATGGCGCGACATTCGACGTTGTACCACGGGGCACGTCGACGTCGACGGTTCGCAGCAGGCTGTTTCAGTGGCGCGACATCGTCCAGCAGAGTCTTCAGCGTCGAGTCGTACAGCATGAAGAACTGGTCACAGGTGTCAGGAAGCTCGACGACAAGCTTCGAGCTCGCGAGCGCCGATCTGAAACTGTCGATGTCGAACGACGACCAGTCGCGACGAACTGACGACAGGTTAGTCGTCGCACTGTCGTCGAAGAACACGGCTGTTGCACAGACTGAAGAATGGTCGGACATCACTGGCAGGTCCACGGATACCTTCACCTGAGCACTGAAACAGTTCCGTGTTATAAACACATCTAGCGTATGGCCAGCATCATGCGTAGGGCCTTTAACAAGTTGAACCAAGTCGAAATCTTGCAAAATATGTAAAAATCTAGACGACACAGAAGAACTGATATTGTCAAGGTGAAGATTTATGTCACCGACAACAAACATGGGAACTGCATACGTACAAGTTCGTTCGACTATATCAGCAAACTCTGACAGAAACGTGACAGTGGAAGTAGATGGAGGCCGGTACAGTATAGCAGTGAGGAAACAGACCTTGCTACGCTGCACGTACACCACTAGCAGTTCAGTACTGGTATAAACAGGCAGAGTAATTTCACGGACTGTGTAGGAAGACTTGTAAAACAGACAGATACCGCCTCCAGACTTAGACTTGCGACCGGTTGACTTCCGTGGACGTGCTTTATTGATGCAGCAGTAGCCGCTTGGCGTGGTAGCAATGACTTGTGGACACGACGACGATTCATGCCATGTTTCGACGGCAGCGAAGAAGTGTAGGTCGTTGGATGTGATGTAGTCCGACAGTACAGCGTGCTTGTTGCCGAGAGACCGGACGTTGAGCGAGCTGATGGTGACGGCGACGCCGCTAGAAGTAGTAGGCTTGATACGATGAAGTGTCGATGCGCGAGCATTAAACACACCGCCATACGATCGTGGCACTCGACCGACGGAGTCATGTCGCTCGAAACGCTCAGTCAAAACAATCGGTATAGCCTCAGCTGATCGTTTGTGTATGTTTACGTTCGGGCGAGCACGTGACCGGCCGCCGCGGCAGCCTCGCCGGCCTAGGCCCAGTCGTCGAACTAGGTCACGAACTTCAGTCTGTAATGGCCAGTGGCGGCAACATGGCCGCCATTGTAACAGCTGCTGAACAGTGTAACGTTGCACTTTGCCGATGACAAAAACAGGTCGAAATGTGATGAATCACTACGAAACGTGTATCACCGGGTACTCCAGATCATTGGCAGACAAGTGATGTTGCACTTAACAGTTAAGACAGTTGATTGACAAATAAAAACACGATAAAATACAGCTAAACAACACAACGACCGCAGCCCTAACAGGCGCGAACAACATATGCTTGACGGTTATCATATAGAAACGATATTGCCGTATATGCAGTAGTGTAAAGGTTGAACTGTTCTGGGTGACCACTTGTCTGGAAAACCTGGAAATGTCACGGAATTTGACAGCTGTCAGCGAAATGTCAGGGATTTTACTAAAAATCAGGGAAAAAGTCTTCTCAGGGAAAAGTTGCCTAAAACTGTTTATTGTAAACTGCATATTTGTGTCCATTCAGGTATTTAGTAGGAATCTGTTCTGTC
>Ga0209338_1000570_pt1 | contig 11470 bp, 10 predicted proteins | sample OlaalgELextract1_FD_187374 | JGI IMG/M metagenome (GOLD analysis project Ga0209338, IMG submission 187374) | Olavius algarvensis symbiont microbial communities from Tuscany, Italy - Type A ELBA extract 1 (SPAdes) (version 2) | ecosystem: Host-associated > Annelida > Digestive system >... | reverse complement strand
ATGGAAGGGCTACGGCATCAAGGCAGACCGAGAAGACAGTGGATACACGACATTGAAGAGTGGACTGGCTGCGAATACATTCAACTAAAGGAGATGTCACAAGATCGAGCACAATGGAGAAGAAAGCTATCTGAGTGGTCGTCTGCTGTCGCCAACCCTCATCGAGGAAGGTCGACTAGTGAGTGAGTGAGTGAGTATATAATTTTACTGTTATACAAAATGTGACTTCCATTACTAAATTAATTGCTGACCAGTAGGATTCATAATTGGAAAAAAAGATATTTTCTTGAATTGTACTCAAATTATTGTTGCATTAACGATTGATGAAAAGGATTGGGCTTGAGGAGTGGCGCCTAGTAAGTGCATTTGGCAGTGGGCACATAATGCTCTGTTATATGCGAGGCCTACGCAGTCACTAATTGCTAACAGTGGCGTATTATACGCCACTGTTAGCAATTAGTGACTGCGTAGGCCTATTTAACCCTTTAATGAACACATTAAAACCGCAGAACAAGCCATTATACGTCAATACGGTGATTGGTACACTTGCCGTTGATGCATGGACTGTTACATTTGGTACAGCGAGGAGGGGCATGGGCGGGCTGCGGCTCCGCCCAGTCCCCTTCTCACTGTACCAAATGTAACAGCCCACACATTAACGGCCAGTGTACCAACTTCATATTATTCGATGCGGCACTATAATTGCCTCTATACTCTAAAGGGTTAAAAAAACTTGTTCATAACTGATGTAGCTGCTTGAGAAAGATACGCAGCGACGACTTGGAGCAGTGAACGACTTCGAGGAAATTTGCCAGCACAAATTTTTCGCCGTCATCAACTGGAACTTGCTGAACAAACGAGTGCTCACGCCGCCCGTCATACCTGACCTGGTACGCGATCGTTTCAGATTTTTACCATGCGAAGCTGCATGGCGCGGCCTATGTTGTCGCAAGATGTCTGTCCGTCTGTCTGTCTGTCACGCGCCGGTTTCTCTCGCAACGGTTAAACGTATTCTAGACTTTTTTCGCGGTTGGGTAGCCAGACCATTCTAGTTTTTCCGTACCAAACGGCACGGCAATATTCTGACGGGGACCCCATAACGGGGTCGTCGAATGTAGAGGGTGTGAAAAAATTGCGACTTTCGACCAATAGATCGCTTTATCTCTGAAATGATACAAGATAGAGCCATAGTTACTACGGAGTATGGAAGGCACTAGGAAACCATACCCATGCAAGCTTACGAATAGTACCAGTTGCAATGACCTTGAGTGACCTCCAACCCAGATTTCAAGGTCAAGCCGTTCTTTAACGTCGAATATCTCAGAAACGGTACGAGCTACAGACATAGTTACAATGAATATAGTTACATAGCTACATAGTTACGCCCTACTTCAGGGTGTCATTTTGAATGACTTTGAGTGACTTAGCATAATATTAAATGACACGAAGCATCGCGCGGTCTCTCTGCAACGGCGTAGCTTCTTGTTACTCATTTAAATCAGCAAGTATGTTAGTTGATTATTGTGTAATAAAATTTACGCGTATCTGTTACTCTCGTGGATTTTAGTTTGGCATATTTTCCGCGTAATTTTGTTACAGTTTATAAGCCTATGTCCAATAAGCGATGTGAACTTGAGGGACAGCATGGGTATGATTCTCATCCCCCTAATTTTTCTCCAACTTGTTGCATTCATACTCGACAGAATTAGTACAGTTAAATTAAATTTCATTGCATTAAATTTAACTTTTTCTGTAGCTTTGCCCCAAGACTTCACCGAAAGAGTTTACAGCGTTCTCCCAAAATAGTGTAGTTAGCTAAATTGGAGAAAATTCATAATTTTGTAATGAATGATCATGTCATGTCAGTTTCAGAATGTTAGACTAGGTTTCTGGCACACTTCCCCAGTTGAACGAACGGCCTGAATTTTAGGGCAAAAGACTTACGCAATTGAATGACAAAATGTAGTTTAGAATTAAGCAGCAAGTCGTCTAGAAGTGTTTGTGAATACGTCATATAATTAACTACTCATTATTACAGTATAATAACTGAAATTCTTGCCTGTATTGTGATACTGTTGCAGAATGGCGAACTGGACTTCAAGCATATCGATCCTGAATTTGTTCGAGAGCAAATTCCGCGTATGTATATTGTACCTGATAATTTCTGACTATGATGAAAATAGAATTATTATTGTAAATAGAGAAAAAACAAAGCTCGCCAGAAACGCTAATAAAACAGTAAACTTTTAGAGTGCAATTACGGCTTTTAGCTTCTGTTTAATGGTAGCAAATTTATGCCAACAGTGACGATACTGGTGATGAGTATGGTGAACATTTCTTTTGTTTGTCGACGTGGTGTGAATAATAGCTTCCTTGGAAAAGGCAACAATTCGCGGCAAAGTTCCTACCACGGGAAGAGACGCGTTCCACGGTTTCTCCTACGAAAAGCCGGAACCAGACGTGTGCCATTTCTAGCAGACTGGCCGCCACAGTCTGTATAGCAGTATTGCCTTTCACGCTGTTCATTTGTCGCAGCAGCACGTAATGTAATGTTAGGCTATTTATTCGCGTCAGTTGTCTGTGTGAAAACATCCTTTTGCTATTCGTGGCTTATCTAATCCATACTTTACCATCCATGTTGGCGGCGGCTTAGCTTAGTCGTAATGGCATTGCGCACGTCAACGAAGTTACTCTACGTTGCACCCGGTTAGTACCGATATGGGTGACCGTTCATGGGTATACCATCTTGGTATTTAATCGGCCACCCAGGTCAACTCAGCCTGGTCATCCTTCTGTGTGTAGGTGCAATGAGTACTGGAAGTGGTCGTGGCCATCTCTAGGGAAGAAAAGATGAGTTCTGTGTAACAATAGGTCCAGTTACGAGCGCTGCTGGCATACTCGACTAATGGGTTAAAGGCGCTGACTGTTTAATGATTGTATTTTTAATTTTCTCCTACCGCTTGTGGTGAACAAAGATGTTCAGCGAGCTAGCCATCTGGCCGTCGTGGGTTATATGCTGGCTTATTTGATTTTATCCCTCTGTGGCTCTAAAGTCGAACAAAGCGGGCAACGAATTCCCACACAACGAACTTTGGATCTATCGTGTGGAATCTTTTTCTACTTCTTAATTCATACACTTCACTTACGTATACAGGGTGACCCCAAAAAACTGAGGGTTAACTTGTTAGTTCGCTCACCGCTTTACGATGCCCTGATAAAGTTGCGTGGTTTTAAGAGTGTTTGTTGTGATGTTCTGAACACATCTCATCTCCACATTGTTTTAATCAGTTTTGCAAAGTAACGTCGTGTTTATTTAAATATATCTTTTGTGTGTGTTCTATTGTGATGCACTGTGCATTTGAGTCGACGTTGCCATTAGCAACGTCACAGTGTTGCCGCTGAAGCAAAAACTGGCCACAAAAAATTAATAAGTAAAATAAGTACTGATTAAGAGGTTAAAAGAAATCACAGAAATTGATTTAGTGTTTAACCCCTTACAGTGCAGAGGCAATTATAGTGCCACATCGAATAGCATGAAGTTGGTACACTGGCCGTTTGTGGGTGGGATGTTACATTTGGTACAGCGAGGAGGGGCCTGGGCGGGGCCGCAGCCCGCCCAGGCCCCTCCTCGCTGTACCAAATGTAACAGTCAACGCATAAACGGCCAGTGTATCAATCACCGTATTGCTGTACAATTTTAATGTGGCCATGAAAGGATTAAAGATGTCAGTCAAAACGTGGCCTCATTTCTGATAGCTGACATGCTTAAGTCAAATTGCATGATTTCGGTCAAACTAAAAAAAAATAATTAATTAAAATAAAATTAGTACAATTAAACTCCTTATTTGTATATTTACTTATTGATTTTTCGGTTAATTTTTGTATTATTGCCTCACTATGACGTTGATTTGTTGCTAGGCAACGGCCGTCCTCCATCTTCTGAAGCAGTTATTTGCGAATTTTTCGAATGCGTAGTACACGGCGAAGACATATATATACACTGTGTCTCAAAAAACTATCGCCCTTTGGTGTTTGATAATAACTTTGTCAAATGTGGGCCGATTTTCAAAATTATTTCATCAATTGATTCGTAAGAAAATTTTGTATATACCCACTGCAAAGATTTCCACCTCACCTGCACTATTTTGCTACATTACCTTGTGAAATTCGAAAATCCAAAAATGTTACCGAGCATTTGATGTTAAAGTGACAATTAATATGTTTAACTAAAATTTAATGTGACATCTTACGTATCATGTCACAAAAATACTGCACTAATGATTTTAACTAAATATGTGTACAACATACGAAGTATATAGCCTGGAAAGAATGAAGATGGTGCGAAGATAATCACGGTGAAAAATCCCACCATCATTCAACTGAACAACGTTGAACTGTTGATTCGAGGCGTCGTCTGACAAACTTCAAAATGTTAGTCAGTCAGTTAATGTGAGCAGTCTTGAGGCAGTCTGTCTAACTGCTGTTAAATATTAAATCAAGTGGTCAAAGCGTCCTCAGGAACATGTCAACAGTTTGTTAATGATGAATTGTCAAAATCAGTAAAATGTTTGGATTTTTGAATTTCACAAGGTAGTGTAGCAACACATTGCGCAGGCGAGGTGGCAATCTTTGCGATGTACACATAGAGAATTTTCTTGCGAATCAATATTGGTGAAAGAGTTTCGAAAATCGGTCCACATTTGCCAGGGTTATTATCAAACATCAAGAGGCATAATTTTTTTGAGACACAGTGTATTTAAATAAAACATTGACGTTTAGTTACAGGGTTTTTAATATCAGTTCAAATGTGCATATCACGTAATGTAGTATTTTCATTGATTATCGTAAGGAAATATAATTGGTTCTCGTTCTCAAGGTGGCGCCACTGTAATTAGCATGACTCCTTTACAGGGTGGCCCGGTAAATAAAGTTGATAGATGTATTCAAACGAAATACTCCTGATAGGTGCCAAAATAATACAGTATGTTAAAATATCCACTTGTATTTTCTTGCATTACTACTAAAATATTAACTAATATGGATGAAAATTTCAGACAATATAGCCTGGGGATAATGCAGATTCAAAAAGAATAGGTTGTCAGTTTGTTAATATTCTTTGCTTACAGCGGTGTAATTTGGACGTCAGTAAAAGTTGTGTTGCAGAAATAGGATCTAACATTCAAGATAAACGTTTCATTATACGGTTCTGATTGAAAAGCATGGAGCACATCGCTTGATCAATACCTTAACGCTTTAGCGGGCACATTAAAACGTCAGAACAACGGACCACTATACAGCAATACGGTGATTCGTACACTGGCCGTTGATGGGTGGGCTGTTACATTTGGTACAGCAAAGAGGGACCTGGGCCGGCTGCGACCCCTCCTCGCTGTACAGTATGTAACAGCCCACCCATCAACGGCCAGTGTTCCAATCACTGTATGGCTGTATGTTCTGCGGTGTTAATGTGCCCGTTAAAGGATTGAGATATTTCCTGAGAGCGGATAGTCTTAAATCAGCTAAAGACACTAGAAACTCAGTGAGAGATTTAACTTTGTGGATCTTTGCAACTGTATGATCGGTCTGTGGTCGATCACTAGTCTGACGTGGGTAAATGCTGCTACTGCCACTGCCAGTGCTGGCATTTTCTCTGATCAGTGTTTACAGTCCATCAAAATTCCACCGTCTGTCGGAAGACATCTTATAAAGCGGTTTGCTCCATACTTTCACTCATGATTCAACATTATTAAATGAAAATGTGGCTAGTTTTTTTTTACTTTCAGGGGCGCTGTAGTTAAACTATTATTTCGGATTAGTGTTAGGGTTAGAGTTAGGGGTTAGGATTAAGGTTAGGGTTAGGGTGAGAGTTAGCATAGTGGTTAGGGTTGGGTTAGCGTTAGGGTTGGCAAGTCATTGTTTGCTATAGCGCCCCTGAAACTACACATGTCTCAAAAATATTTATCGTCAACCATAATTGCTGCAACAACATTAATATGTCAAAATATAGCTATATGCAAAGAATATTTAACCAATAGACAAATTATTTCAGACGTTTTGGGTCATCATTCCCTGAGTTGTATTTTCTGAAATTTTCATTCAAATTGGTTAATTTTTCTAGGAGACATGGAAGAAAACAAAAGGGATGTTTTTCTTGACATAGTGTACAAATCAGTTCAGGCGTTTGAAAAAATGTGAATTATCAAATGATACATCTTTGCGTTTTTAGGCCACCCTGTAAATTAGTCAATTCCGTAAGAGTTTAAATGTAATGCAACAGATTGTATTTCATTTGTTTGTACACATCAAACACCATTTTTACGTTATCGTATACACGGTGCCCCAAAAAAGGTCACCCAATGTACAAATCAGTTATGGCGTTTGAAAGGTGTGAGCAATCAAATAATATGTCCTCATGTTTTTGGGCCACCCTGTAAATGAATCAGTTCTGTAATAGCGTAAATGTGATGCAACTGATTGTATTCCATTTGTCAATACACATCGAACACCGTTTTTACGTTGTCATATACACGGTGCCCATAAATGCAGACTTTTTTGATTACTCATATTTTCGATTAAAATGCCTAAATATAGGCCTATCCCCAAGAACATTCTATGTGCAATGCAAGCTTATTTTATGTAAACGGCGAGTGAGAATTTGCTCTGCTGTTTTTACTGATGATATTGTGGACAATCCTGCTGAAATCGTCGATCATGATACTGTGAATGGAAATAAAAAGGAACCCTTATATTTTACTGCATAGCTTCTAGAAGTGTCCGCCAATTTAAATGAAAATTTCAGACAATAAAGCTGAAGGAATGATGAATCTACTCATCTGAAAATAATTTCTGTTTTAATTAAATATTCTTTGTTAGCAGCCATGTAAACGGGCGTCAGTAAAGATGCCATTACAACAACACGGAAGATAAACAAATCTCATTAAACGAGTGTGAGTGAGTAAAAGGTGTAGCAAACGATTGCTTAAGATGTTTTTCGACAGAAGATGAAGCCTTGATAGGCTAAAGATACTGACCAATCAAGTCAGTGCGAGATCTTTAACTTTGCTGATTTTTGCAATTAGATGGACAGTGTGTGGTCAACCACAACTCGATCATGAGCCACAGATGCCACTGCTCTCGTTTTCACTGTTAAATGTTTAATCTGCTAAAACTCTTTTCTTGTGTCAGGAAACATCTTAAGAAACTTTTTATTTATTTACGAGCATTTACTTAATTATTGACGTTCAGTTGTAAATCCAATTGCTGTAACAGCACTTTTACTAAAGTCTTTACATTGCTGCTGACAAAGAATATTTAACAAAATTGCAAATTATTTTCAGATATATAGATTCAGCATTCCTTCAGCCATATTGTTTGAAGTTTCCAATTGGCTGACATTTCTAGAAGCTATGCAAGAAAATAAAAGGGTTCCTTTTATTTCCGTTCACTATGTATTAATCAAATCCTGCAGAATTCATCTGTAGTTTCTACTGATTGTGAACACAAGTTTACTACAAAAGTTTAGTTTTTTTATAACTTTTTAAGTAAATGTAGTTTTGTTTCCATGCTGCTTATCAGGTTGGCCATTGAAGTTTACGTATTGTCTCCGTTTATCAGTTTGTTGGTTTGTGAGCAGGATAACTCAGAAAGTGTCTGATGAATTTTTAATGAAAGTTTTGAATGGAGAGGCTTTTGGTCCATGGCCTGCTGTTACGCAGGACTCAGCGTTTCTTGTCTAGCGAAGTCCGTGACCATTGTCGGTACTCATTGCGTCTACCCACGGTAGGATGGTCAAGTTTAGTCAACCTAGGTGGCTGGTTAGATACAAAGATGGTATACCCACGAACGGTCACCCATCTCAACACTAACCGGGCTTAACGTAGAGTAACTTTAGTGACGTGCACAACGCCGTTACCACTAAGCTAAACCGCCACCTACGTGGATGAGAAGTATAGATTGGATAGGCTACAAATCCGCAGGGTGTTTTGGATCCTGATCATCGGGGTCTCTGCAAATTTGTAATACGTGAAATAGTGCTGCTTTAATGTTGTTCGCTAGGCGTCAGCACTGCTATGCCGCCGACTTCGAGTCGTGAGCGTGATTTTAATATGTAGCAGTTTAACATCGCGGAATGAAACCAGTTTATGACGGAGGTTTGAATACTCCGAGTGTTCTCCAATATTAAAAGTTTTCGTATACTAGTATAAACAGAAACCTGCTATAAAATGATACCGATATATTCTGATTTTTGCACATTTTTTTTAATTTTAGCGGCTACGGTACCACGACTTCTAATGCAGTTTAATGCATTGCGGCAGTAGATGGCTAGTTTTAAACGAGATCGACGCTCAGTTCAACACGTAATACATAAACCTACCAATACTTTGCGATTTGCGCTCCGGGACACTTTGCCCTGGTCAGATTGTTGCGTCAGTTATAGGCCTACACTAACTGCATTAGAATGCTCTCTGATTGTTATTCTGTTCTAAGTATGTAATCTTGTGCAGTTAATGCACGTGTAGGCTTTTTTGTTAAATCCGGTGACTATAGGAGTACGTCGTACGTCGAACTCGTCAATAGGCCTAGGCCTAATGTTTATTGGTACAATGTAGGATAAATTTACATCGGTTTTGTGTATCACCAGTCTGCTTAACAGTGTACAGTGTAATCTACAACAGGACATTATCGGTAATGACATAAGAAACGATATAAACCGTGTCCAGGGAAAATGGGACCGACAGTACTTTGGATCATAACTTTGACAAATTCAAACAGTTGTAACTTTTCTGCAAGGAATATCACGATGGTAACGCGAAACTAGTTACGTTATGTTATATTAGTAGTTTTATACTACTTTCGTAATATTCCTGGCAAAAAGTACAACTATATATTTGAATTTGTTAAACTTATGTCCGAAGTACTATCGGTCCACTCCTTTTTTTCCGCGGAGTCGGTGTAGGCCTATTATCAATAATATTAATATATTATGTTGTGGAATTTGATTCCAGCTTCACCTTGTTTGTTTAGTTTAATAAGTTAGTTGTATTCTGAATCGAGTTTTTAGCTTTATGAGGATACGTGAGTGTGCGCGTCACGTAGGCTATACTGATACGCGTCATATTTATGCGATACGGTGACTTATGTTGCATTGCTGTTTGAAATTAAACAGAACAAGATGTGGTAGACCCGACGTGCGTCGTGTTATATTGTTCACTTCAACGTCTTCAGAACTTTTCTTCCTTAACCCTTTAGAGTGCAAATAAGGTTATTATAGTGCCACATCGAATAATATGAAGTTGGTAGTTGGTACACTGGCCGTTGATGGGTGGGCTGTTACAGGGATGCAGCCCGCCCAGGCCTTTAGGCCTACTTGCTGTACCAGCTCACCCGTTAACGGCCGTTGTACCAATCACCGTATTGCTGTATAATGGTCCGTTGTTCTACAATTTCCCTGCCCATTCAGAGTTGGTCATGGGTCACTTTTTCAAAACCCAACCCAAAATTTCTCGACCCAACCCACAAAAGTCTACACCCGACCCAACCCAACCCATCATCGACACTTGGTACGGCATAGGTTATACCGAAAACTTTATACAACAACTGTTACACGTCACAGACAAGTTCACAGTCAATGACAGTTATTATTCAGCTGCAGTACTCGTTAGCAGACAGTAAAGTATTTCATGACGTTAAAAATATCACGCAGACAAGACTGCAACCAACCCAACCCAACTCACCAAAAATTAACAAACTCTGACCCAACCCAACCCAACCCATGCATGGACCCAACCCATGACCAACTGTGCCCATTAAAGGGTTAAACTTTGCATGACGCAGAAGTTGCAGCGACTGCCAAAATCCATTTCAACGTTGTTTATTTGTTTATTGTTTATTGTATAGACCTAGATAAACTGCACGCAGTCTAGTCTATCTGAAGGTTTGTAAGCCAAAGCTGGAAAACTGCAAAAAAAATTAAAATGTTTGTAAGTTACAGTATAAGCGTGAAATGCGCTAGCGGAATGAAATATGTCAAACGCCAGCTTCATAATTATATCTAATCTAGGGCGAATAATCAGTCAACTTCTATTGATTCCATAAAATGACAATTTTAATTACGTACTTTATTGCAGTCTGAAAAGACAACAAATGCCTAGAAAGAGGCAAAAAGTCTGATAGGATGCAAATAATCAAACGAAAAGTTTGTCAATGCCTGTCAATACACGCATAATGTGAACACAACGTAACATGCACCGTGGGCCACTTGCATTTCACAAGAATAATAACATTGAAAGTTAGACCCGTATTAATGGGCATAATTCTTTACTGTTCCATTCACAGAATTAGTTGGAGAGGAGGTACCACGACAACGAACAAGGCGTATACAGCTGAACACTCAAAATTTCCCAAGGTAGTGCGGCAACAGAGTTGAAGTGGTCAAAACAGCTTCCTCTACATTATGCAACTAGAAAGAACTATTAAATCGGTCTATATCATCATCGTCATCATCTTTATTTGCTCAGATAAAAATACATGATGTACAACAAAGAGCAAATGATAAAACCTGAACAGGACAGCAAGGTGGAACCACACTTACTGCTGCCCTTGAATAGAAAAAAAGGAAAAAAACACAAAATTTGCACAATACACTACAACTAAATACAATGGAAAAAATATAACAGTAATAAAAACAACAATATTTGCCATAGTTTACGCAAAAATAAAAGCGGCACGTTTTATGGCCCACAGTGTAATTTCTGAGTATAGAAATAGGCTATGTTCTAAAATCTCAATACAGAAATGATCGAGATGGCACAAATAAACACAAACACTCAGAGAGCGCAAACTCCGCTTAGGCCGAAATGTCAACCGAAAGTGATCCGGGATTCGAATCCGGATTTCCGGATTAATCCTGATCCGCGGATCCGGATGTTTGCCGGATCGCTCCCATAATCTTCTGGATTCATTGCCTTTCGTTTAGGCATTTCGCCAAGGTTCGTAAAAATTGGCGGGAGACTGTATGAGAATGGTAAGAAATCTCCTAAAATCCCTTATTTCGAAATGGTGAAGAAAATTGAAAAGCGATCCAGCATTCGTATGCAGATCCGGATCAGCACCAAAAATCCATCACTTTTATAGCGTCATCCCTTGCCCGCGCCTACCATGTTTGGTCGACGTCCATTAACCGCGACCGTGAGTTATCCTGCTCACAGACAGAATGAATGACAGACGCGAAACGAACGAAAACATAACTCCGCCAGCCTCGGCGGAGTAATAGGTACAGTAAGTATATTAGTGATAATCATTAAGCATCCGCAGGTTATGCGCAACACTGCACCAGAGGCATCATGATTTTACTAGCACCCGCTGTCCGTCCCGTCGTCCAGATGTCTGCTTCGTGCCATCATTGACTCGTCCGCACGGCAGGCGAGGGAGTCCATTACACACATGCAGCGGCGGGGATTTAACAACGTTT
>Ga0209338_1000569_pt1 | contig 11471 bp, 12 predicted proteins | sample OlaalgELextract1_FD_187374 | JGI IMG/M metagenome (GOLD analysis project Ga0209338, IMG submission 187374) | Olavius algarvensis symbiont microbial communities from Tuscany, Italy - Type A ELBA extract 1 (SPAdes) (version 2) | ecosystem: Host-associated > Annelida > Digestive system >... | reverse complement strand
CTGCACGTTAAATACACACTATCGTATCGTTTCAAGAATTTAACTAGAGAGTAAGAGTTTAAAATACGCTCGACATGTTGCCTTTTCCGGCATCCCACCATTTTGTTATATTTACTTATTGTTTACTTTGGATAAATACAATGTATCTCTCTCTCTTCCACTCTATTACTGATCTTATCGTAACGCGAGCTGTCACAGCAATAGCTGTGTTACTTGTTTATTTTTTATTGTTAACAACATACAACACTGTAAGTAACTTACGTGAAGTGTTCAATCTCCGGCTTATCTCTTCTAACTGTCGAGATGAGACTGTAAGCGCCCCGTATATAGCGTCTACGCCAGACGGTTGGGTATATATCATTTGCTGTCGATAAATGTCGATGTACTGCTATTACGTGACGTCATCCACTGGTGACAGGCAGTGCAGGTTGACAGTTGAGATGGGTGTACCAACGCAACACACTGTTCCATAGCCACGTGGATGCGTGCAGATCGACACGACAACACGTGTCCTGGGTTATAAAGTACTTTTACGTGCGAATCTTTGGTAAAAATACTGATACTTTCCGAAATTCAAGCTGGCGGCGCTGTGATCTTGGATTTAATTTCAAGCTAGTTGAATTTGGCACCTTCCATCAGTGATGACGTGATGCTTCTTCCTAACAAATTTGACGCAAATATCTTCGTCCAATCCGATTTCCATCAAATTTGATAGAAAGAAGCTTCACGTTATCGAACGAAAGTCGGATAAACGTGCGTCGATCTGAAAAATACCAGAGATTTTGTTGATATTTTTTAAAGTGTAGAATTAAGCACCACAGCATATCGCGACGGAGCACACCGTTGAAATCCAAGATGGTGGCAACCGCAAAAGCTGGAATTTGGGAAAATCAGTATTTTTGGATTTTACTAAGAAATTTGCTCTAAATGTTTGGAAAATGCATTACGGTGAGATAACCACGATACGGAGATAACCACGTGACAAAAAAAACGTAAACCGAAGTTAGATCGTGCGGCTTCATCGAATAAAATTTAGAAGAGGAAATGCGTATATCAACTCAAGTTGCGCCACGTATATTCACGGCGTATTTTACAACCGGTGCACGGTGTCAACACCAAGTACATGGCGTCGACACCCTGCATCACGTTTTCCTGTTGCATGCTGCACACTACATGCGTAATGTCAAGCTGGAGGTGCTTTGACAGCTAAATAATGGTAGTAACAAAATTCTGAAAATGCTCGTATACATGGTAGTGTAATCCATATAAAATTGTCGTAAATCAGTGCTGGCTGAAAGTGCGTATTTTTTCAGTGAGCATGTTGCTGTCGCTTGGAACGTCTGCCTCCCAATGGTCAATCTTGAATCGTTACGAACCTCCAGAAATAAGCTACAGTCAATGCTAATTTGAAGTTGTTCACAAAATACTAATTCTCACTATCGGCTGGTGAGTCCATATCTGGTTTACATTGTATGTGTAAACTTTTATTCTTTTGTCGTGTATTATTGTTTGTAGCCTAACTTGTTTATGGCATGTCAGTGGCATTGCGCTTTGCCTGTTATTTTCAAATAAATTAAAGTAATAATAATTTTGATGTTCTGGATGTTTAGACTTTACTAGATGGTTTCAAGGAATCAAAAAACAGAAGAAGAGTAACTGCTGGACCTAATGGTCTGTTTCCGGAATCCCTTATCTATGGTGGACCACCTTTATGGACTTATTTGAGTTTGTTGTTTACTTTTTTGCATACGACATAGTTATCTGCCAAACAGTATGATTGAGATCGAGTTTATACCTCTGGTTAAAGACAAGTGTAGCGATATTACTTATGTAAATAATTACCGAACGAGTAATTTAATTGTAACTGGTTCACTAAACTCCTAGAAAGTATTATTTTAGACAAAGTTAAAAAGGACAACAATAATAATGATTAGCAATGTGGATTTTAAAAAGGCCATTCTACTGCTCTGTGGACTTCTGCATATAAGCAGACTATTGAGTACTATATTAACAGAAGTAGTCTTATTTTTGCATGTTTTGTTGTACTGGTATCTTTTGTAACCATTGCTACTACAGGTGCGATTTTTTAGCCTACAATTCACCAAAAACCGTTTGGCGGCCGGGCTCCGCCCGGACCTGCTGGAGGAGCTTAAGCGCTCCTCCAGACCCCCTAGCCGCAAAAGGGGGCCTACTTCTAAGTGGAATTACTGTATTTATTATCGAACTACTGTATTTATTTACTAGATACGTGTGTGATTTAATTGCATCTGTTGTCCAAAGTGGTACTGGATGTGTGGTTTGTAGCATTTTAAGTTAACAAATATATTTGCATATGCCGATGACATGATTTTATTATCTCCTTCTTGGGCTGCAGTTACTTGATGTACTGGAGTTGAACTGCACCAAGCTTGACATTGTCTGTAGCACTAAGAAAACAGTTTGCATGATGTTTAAGCCGAGATGTAGAGAAAAGATTGCTGCTGATAAGTTTCCTCCTTTTCACATATAGCTGCCAACCGTTAAAATATGTCGATACATTTAGATACTTGGGTCATAACATTTAACAACAGCTGAATTATAAGGATGACATACAGCATGAGATCAAGAATCTGTTTACCCGCTGTAATATGCTTATCAGCCGATTTAGTAAATGTGCTGTTAAAGTGAAATGTGTCTTATTCAGGACTTACTGCCTATGTATGTACAGCTTGGGTTTATGGAAGCAGTATTCAATAACACCACTAAATAAGTTTAAATCACGCTACCACAAATGCATTAAGAAATGTTTTCGTTATGCAAGATTGGACAGTATTACAAGCATTTTTGTTTCACCTGAAGTTGCCAACTTGTGAAACTGTAATAAACAGTGCCACTGTTACAGCCCGTTAGCAGCGATTGCTGACGAGCAATGGTGTTACACAGTACTTAAATCAGCTAGTTTTATAGTGTTTTTTATAGTTTCTTATTATGTTTTGTGTGTCTGTGTATGAGTTTGTGTGCTGTATTTTTATGTGTCTCATGCTTTGTTTAATGGACCCTTGTGGTCTGAGTTACAACAACATAATGATGATGGTGATGATTACTTGTACTACGATTGTATGTATGCAGCCTGCATACTCTCGGTTTTCTGAAGTTTTTTTCCCAACGGCTGGCAGTTTCTAATTAAAATTTTACAGGCCTATTGTATGTTCGGGGCTACTGCAAATTACTATATTTTATTCAATTATATCTAGACTTGACAGAGTTTTGCCATATTAAGCACAACGACCCAGTGAATTCTCACGTTCCACTGAGGGCCAACTGTACCGACTTTATTGCAAAGGATGAATGGCCACCAAATTTACCAGACTTCAGCACAGTTAACTATTTTGTGTGGGGTGCAATGCTTCAGGCACTTCACAAACTTCACTCAAAGCCCAAGACCATTATGAACGCTGGAGCTAAAAAGTGCACTGCATCGGATCTGGGATGACTTGCCGCAGACAACGATTAACAAAGCTATTAGCCTAACGACTTTCGCAAACGTCTGAACGCATGCGCCTCGGCCGATGGGGGAATTTTGAACATACAATATGAACTTTATACAAAAATGTTTTGACTGAACTCTGTTTGCTGTTTCAGAAATTGTAATAAATTGTGTGTTTTATCCCGTTGCTATCGTCAAACAGTAAAAGTTTATGCTAGATGCGTTGTGAAAAGTGAAAATTCACTGGGTGGTTGTGCTTAGTAGGCCTATGACATAGCTTTGTCAAATATAGAGATAATTGAATAAAGTTTTATAATTTGGCGTAGACATCAACATGCAATTGCGGTGTAAAAGTTTGCTTAAAAATTATCAGCGGTTGGGAAAAAATTCAGAAAACCTCTGTGGGATAATTTTTTGACTCACACTGTACATTCACTTTGATACAGCGAGCTCCAGAGCTATAATCGTAAGATGTTGCGTTATCGTCGTTCAAAGTCATTTCAAGCTACATTTTCCATTCAATTTATTCGTGTATAAACAGGTCTTAAAACGCCACTGTACATCAGTTAAAATTTAAATATAAAAATCCAATTAATAAGCATTTTTGTACAGCATCCTAGCATTGAAGTTCTTTTCCTCTTTTCCGCTGAATGTCCCCTCTTCTCCGGGATCGTTCTGTCATGACAACGTGTTCGCAAGTTACATGTGTATGTCAACGCGCTTTGATAACAGTTTGGTACCAATTGAAAGCCCATGCGACTTTTTATTTTGCTTCCTTTCTAACTATATGCCTATCTTCTGTCGTTTCCGAGATTTATCGATTTATTGGTAGAAAATTTGCGTGTTTTCGCTGTTTCCATCCACCGTATAGTCTTACGAAACGATGATAGTGTGTTTTTAACGTGCAGTAAAAAGCTGACGGGTAGCCAGCTTAGTCTTGTTTGATGCCCTCGCAGGAGTTCCCCTGGGACCTATTAAAGTCTCTGGGATACTCGAAGGTGAAATTGTATGATCCTATTATATTAGTTTCGACGCATTGGTAGCGAGTCACTGTTCACTGTGTGTGACAGACAGACAGACTGACGAACTCGCTGTCTATGGCTTAATCGTGCTGCACAGTCGCGATAGAAATTATTCGATCATGTTTCGGAGTAGTTTTGAGTCTCCTTGTTGTTGATGATATTGCACAAACTTCAGTACGTTGGAGACTTCAGTACGTGGTGATTTACGGTACACAGGCTACAAGCTGCCGAGGTGAGCCAGTTCATCACCTCCAGTAACAGGTGCAGACGCAAGGTGCAGGTGAAACAGATGTGCGTTGAACAAGACGAATATTCTTAGTTCTTCTGGACGAGACTTATTAAGTAAGTAAGTAAGTAAGTAAGTAAATAAGTAAGTAAGTAAGTAAGTAAGTGATAATAAGTAAGTAAGTAAGTAAGTAAGTAAGTAAGTGACAGTAAGTAAGTAAGTGATAGTAAGTAAGTAAATAAGTAAGTAAATAAGTAAGTAAATAAATAATTAAGTAAGTAAGTAAATAATTAAGTAAGTAACAATGCACTTCTTCAGGTGACACTACCATGTCAAAGACATTGCAAGGTCACCGTACAAAATGTAACAAAACAAAAAAAAACAAGCGGACAGAAGCGCCGACAGTCAGTACTCGCGGGCAGACAACAGCTTCGTATACACTGCAACGTGCAGTGTGGGGTATAACCCAAGTTTTGTCGTTATGTGACGAGCATGGCACTTTTAAAGGCATCGTCCGTGCTTAGTTTGACGATTTCTTTTCTTCTTTACGCTGCATTTCGTGGCTATTATTTCGTGCGTTTCCCTTTCCCACTCATCCATGCCCTCCCCTCCTGGTGGTAACGACAGCTGGATGTAAGCATCCTGCAGCCTGTCATGTTCTCAGTTCATGTAGGTTGGTGGTTTAATTGATGTTGATGACGCAACTTAGTTACAGGCGGCGTGTCCGTCCGTCCGTCTGACACATGCTGGTATTGACTCAAAATTAATGAGCGTAGGGTCATGCGGTTTTATAATCGCGTAACACAGGGACTGTAGTATTTTTGGTACCAACTTTCGTTTCCAGCGGACAGTCCCGCCTTTTTCCACTGCGGGGACACTGGCACTTACCGGTCTGTGGGCCCCGCATTCCACTCCCCCTTCCCTTCCCTCCTCTTCTCTCCACTGTTTCCCCTCATCTCCCCTCCCCTACCTTCCGCTCCTTCCCCTTTCGTCACCTCCCTCCCCTTACCTTCTCCTCCCTGGCACCTAGCACTGTCAACAGTTTTCTGTTTCTGCATAGTAATATGTCATGAGTGACTGTGACAGTAAACTGAGATAATTAATTGATTATCTGTAGTGTGTGAAGTTGAAACCACATCTTTTCAAACACTAGATTATTGACACTGAACCAGCAAAGTAAAATAATTTTATGTTTTAATAGTAAATTCTCTGAAACTGAATGCGTGGTAATCAACATGTTTGTTAGCTATACCGCTCAATGTATTTACTACTTATTGAAACATCAATAACGGTAATGGGAATGGCCGGGATTGGGAATAGTGGTATCGGGAAAAATGGGAATGGGAATAAATAGTTGTCATGGGATTGGGAGGGAATAGGAACTCTGACAGTCATTCCCGCACACTTCTACAGTCAACCTCGTCCAACTCCGCCGTTCCTACCGTCACGCTACTCACCACATCGCTCCTCTACGTTCTCACTGTCCCGCGGCTCATTATCGTGATTTTCCTGGTATCGACATCTGACAGTGCCTCGTGTTCTGAAACCCGGAGAACGCCGCGGTATATTGCATATCAATCCACGTCGGTCATACACGGGTTATATCAGCTTGTCTCTATCCTACAACTTTTTCGTGTTCTTCATCACCGGCAAAAAGTATCGCAGCGAGTTGAGTAGCGTCAGCTTTGCTTATCTTTTTCTTCTGCAGCTGACAGTAACGAATCTGCTGCTGTAGTCAGATCCACACGACAAGACCAGACTCTCACTAACCTCTATAACCCCGCGATATAGTCAAGACTCAGGTTGTCAAGACCAAAACCGAGATCAAGAACAATCAACACCAAGACTCAGTGAAAAAGACCAAAACCCAAACTTTGAGCTCTGAGACTAAGATCAAGGCTCGGTTAACAAAGTAAAGCACGCGGTTAAGTTTATGTTACGTTTGTACGTTTGTTACATAACAAAACTGTATGAACTGTATTAAAAGGACACGTGACAAAATTTAGCTGATATTTCCTTCTTACGACAGTGAAAAATGAATCAGAAAAGTGCAGATCACGTTAACATAGTCAATAATACGCACATAACAACATTAACATCGTAAATCTAAAACTGATGGTTTACTAAAATGTCAGAGACGTTAAATCACCACCCACGCGCAGAAGTGCATCGGAACGCAGCCATTTCCATGGTTCCCCCTCGTCCTTGAAAGTCCTTGAAAGTGCTTAAATTTAACACTTTCAAGTTCAAGGCCCTTGAAAGTCACTGAAAATGATAATGGTGCTTAAAAGTCCTTGAAAAGTGCTTGAATTTAGTTGTTGCGTTTTGAAAAAAAATTGGAAGTCTTGGGCTATTTGCTGGCAAGGTATTATCACATTAAGCAGTTTCTCAAGTTGGACTTATGAATTTGTTGCTGTCGTTTGACATCACTTCTGTGCACATACGTTAATGTCTACTACTGTCAACGACATAATAATAAATAAAGGTACTATGATTCTGTGGTATTTGCAGAATTATAATGCTGATTGCATATGCTGTATAGCAAGTATACGGTATTATTTACACTTGTGGACTTGCAGTCGCAGTGTAGTGCACGGGGAAGGTCTCCGAAACAGTGAAAATTTGTCTTGGAAAAGTCCTTAAAAGTCCTTGAATTTGTAAATGACCAAAAAGGGGGAACCCGGCATTTCGAATTCGTCTGAGCCTTTGACCATATCTTGCTCTCATGAAAAACTCATGATTATACCTCAAACTGTTCAATTGATACCGTGTCGACAAGAAGATAAAGCCAGTCAGCTACAAACGGACACTACTCAAAACAGTCCACGTCGCTAGGCTATGTTGCTTGCTTGCTATCGCTACACTGGTGGTGTATAGTGTTTAAGTGCATCTCAAGTAAGCAGTGTGGGAATTGACGGGGGTTGGGGGTTCAACCATCCCACTCAGTGTCTTCAACCCCTAGTTGCGCTTGTTTATTTGTTTTGGGAGATCAGGTGTAACCCCCACTGATTGCAATAATGTCAAAAATACTAAATTTTCTTGTCAACACATGGGTTTTTAAAGCTCAAAATGCACCAAAATGCCTTTTCGGCCGCGGGGGCTCTGCCCCGGACCCCGCTGATGGGCGAACTTAACTCAGACCACCTGTTCGCCTGGGGATGGATATACCCACTCCCCATTCTCCTGGCCCCTGGACGCCTTCGGCGTCTCGATCTCACCGCCTTCGGCGCCTTACTTCTGACCCCCAGTTCCCACACTGCAGATAAGTGATCAACAGCTGCAGAAATTCATTAACAGCACATGACAGCAGAGTGACACAACGACATTTGCTACTCTAACGGCTTGAAACTGTACATCGTGATACTGTATCATTTAAGATTCATAATCATAATCAGTTATAAGCAATCAACTACAATAAAGATTGCATTTCGACAGTTCACAAGCAACCTGTTGGTGTATCATACACATAGGCCTACGTAAACAATTATCAGAGAACGATAATCACAAAGTTACATCTATCTGTGCTAACATGTAACTGTGCTATTAAAAAATCATAATGGACACTGAATATTTATATTAAACGTTGTATTATATATCAATATGCAACTAATCTAAATCGGTCCGAATATTTAATGCTTCTCGTCGTCGTTCTCGTACTAGACAGTTACGTTTGCAAACAGTCCACGTAGCACGTTGTCAAGAAGTCTTGTGTGAAATTCGTAACAATAATACAAATATTCAAGTGCATCTAGGACAAGTGTTCAGTGACTGCACATATAGTCACAGATTAGACACAACGACCGCTACTTCGGCTATAATAATGCTTGAAAATGTATACACTGTGTCTGAAATAAAAACCGGACCCCTTTACATGTTCAAACAACTCCAACACGACTAATCCCCTTATTAATATTTTTGGTACAAGGAATGATTGACTAATCTTCACTTAACTACACATAGGCGGTCTGCTTTTACACGAGATGTTACAAAAGCAAGGAACCAGTTAGAAATAAACGAATAACTGTCATAGCATGCGCTAACACAACGTCACTGAAGAGATGCATATAAGCGCACACGTTTATTGTCTAAAAGTTAATTTTTAGGTGACTTATGATGTTGTACTATTAACTGCTAAATTGTTTCCTGTAGTGAAATGACTAAACTCTGCATGGCTGACGCTAATGGCGTCATTTCTTCCAAGTTCTAAGCTGAGAAAACCGTTCCTTCAGTTACTGTGCCCTATCCTCAGTTCTGTTTGCCACGGGAAAACCTCAGCTGGTTCTCTGTTTCAACATTTCGCAAAAGTGCAAATGCTAGTAAATGAAGATTTCAATTTCGATTTTGTGTACCGTAAATTGTTGATATTGCCCACATTTGTTGGAAATATTTGAAAACGTAACATGGGTCCAGTTTTGGATTAGGCCTACACACTGGGTCATTTCACTTTTTGGATTAATTTTTTATTGAATACGCAACTAATGCAGCACAATAACACAAAAATCACAACATAAAAGCAATAAAAGACTATCACTTCTTTCGCTGAGACCAAAGACTGAGATCGAGCGGCTCAACTTTGGTCTTAGTCCGGAGTTTAGATTAACCAATTACCGCAGAGCAAACTCACTGGTGATTTGCTAACGTTATCGCTGATTTCGCCGTATTTCTTTGTTTACTGTTGAATCAGCGAAAAAGTACAGTGATTTTCGCTCACCAAAACTTAAACTCTAATTGATTAACCTATCTTGTGTATGCAAAATCAACCGCTGAGTTAAAATTAGCTTTGGATTCAGCGATCGCTCAGTCCGAAGTTTGTACTCAGCGAATCGCTCAGCGAATCACTGAGTCCAAACAAAAATGACTTCACTTTTTTGGCTGATCTTTGGTCTCAGTCCTGACTTAGGACTCAGCGAAAGTCTCAGCGAAAGACTAATCCAAATAGTGAAATAACCCAATGTATTTATTAATCCACCATCATAAGCAATTTAGTGTAAACTAGAAGGGCACTCAGTAGAGCGCATGTACCTCCGACAAAGGTGTTCCGACAGCTCGCTGAACAAAAGCATTTTAAAACCACGCTGGAAAATGTTAAGGCTCTATTCGCTTCAGTTGCAACATTTTCGTTTGCAAACACGAAATACGTTCTGTGGAAAAAGATCTATGTCCCAGTGCAGAAATTCTGAGAAAAACTGTATCCTTACGCAAAATTTTACTGAAATTGGACAATCGGCTGTTAAGTTATGGAGGAGAACTTAGCCCCTGGGAAATGTAAAGGCTTTACTTGCAACACGTTCCTTCATACCCATTGTAGCTGGATGTAAATGACCGCTTCGAGGCGGAGAGGGGAGGGCACGGTAGAGAGAGGAGAAAAGAACGGGATAGGAAGGGAGGGAAAAAAGAAGGGGTAGGAAAAGAGAGGAGAACTTTGCCTCCCTTGCAAAAATTCCTGCGGGCTCCCATGTTATCAATTACGTTTGTTGCATTGGTTGAACAGCGGCTGTCTTGCATGGCATCATTTTCTTCAAGACCTTTCTGACCGGATCAAACTTGGTGGCATAAATGAACGGGTTGGCAGCGGTGTACAGAAATGCTACGACAGTTGTCCCGTAAAAACCGTAATCCACGTACGTCAGGTCTGGAATTAGCATTGCAGATACAAGCAGACAATAGAGATTGTAAGGCATCCATGAGATGGCGTAGAATGCGCTGACAAGTAGCATCGTCTTGACCACGTTTGATTGGATCTGATGTGACTGGGTCTGTGCGGTACTTGACCCAGCCGCATTGTGGCTAGCCATCACGCGTGCCTGATTGCGGATTTTGACCAGAATTTTTCCGTAGCAGAAGATGAAGAGGGCGAGTACTATGAAATAATAGAACGAAATATAAAAAATAAGCAGACCCAAATTGATTTCATAGCTTTCAAAGAACTCATAACTGTGGCATTCGCCGTTTATCACTGCTGACGTATAGAGGACAGTAGCGGTGTTGTATACAAGCCCCAGAAACCATGGGACTGCCGTAGCCGAGTACACCACCCAAGGGCGCAGCCATTTCCTACTCCAGACTGCATGGACCACCTTCAGATAGCGATCAATGGTGATGATGGCGAGGTTAATCATGGAACCATTTGTTGTCCACCAGACGGGGAGTTCACTAAGTAGCGTAATGCACAGCCAGTAGCCTGGCGATCCGGTCAGATAGATGTTTCCCAGCTGTATCGCGTAGATAACGACCAAAAAGAAGCTACTGAAAAAATCGAGAGCATTCTGGTTGACAATTAGAGCGTGTTTCTTGTGCTGTTTCGATGCCACCAGTGCGTAGAGGATGAGAGCATTTCCTGCCATGCCGACGACGCCGATGACAATCACAGCGAACTTCATATAGAATCCTTCGTCCCCTATAGATGACGTCATCTTGATGTTTCCGTCTGAAGTTTGCGTCTCGTCAACTTCTTTCGTTGTCATGGCAGCAGACAGGTGCGAGATGGTTGAGTTTTCGTCGGTCATTTCGTTGTGTAATGTGTGCTGTAGCACAACGCGGATCTCTTTCTCACATTAATTACGTCAGTTAGTAAATAAGCCATAAATTATAATGAGCAAACCATTTATAACGACAAGCAAATAAATCAACAAGAACTAGAAGGGCACTCCGTGGAGCGCATGTACCTCCGACAAAGTTGTTTCCACGGCTCGCGGTGAATAAAACCATTTTAAAACCACGCGTTGCTGCAGCGACAGGCGCCCAATACTTGTACGTG
>Ga0209338_1000567_pt1 | contig 11484 bp, 9 predicted proteins | sample OlaalgELextract1_FD_187374 | JGI IMG/M metagenome (GOLD analysis project Ga0209338, IMG submission 187374) | Olavius algarvensis symbiont microbial communities from Tuscany, Italy - Type A ELBA extract 1 (SPAdes) (version 2) | ecosystem: Host-associated > Annelida > Digestive system >... | reverse complement strand
AAATGCCGAACGTCCTTTCGACTTTGTCGCCAGTGTGTATGGGGCCAAAGCGACACGGTCGACATTCCACAAAGTCGACCATGTTGAATTCAACTTTGTCACCAGTGCATACCAGGCTTAAAAACAACAGTCAAACAAACCATGACCAACCCAAATGCCGTGAGTCTGCGCTGGTATGTGTCCATATCATGCTGCAGTGAGGTCGCTTCACTCTGACCAAGGCGGTTGATGTCAAAGATTGCTACCAGATTGTCAAGACGGTAGTTGCTAGCAAAGTGTAGAGCCTCCCAGACTGATCCTTCAGCGCTTTCTCCATCACCAATTAAACAGTAAACTCTATACCTGATTTCCACAACACACAACTTGCGTCACTTCACAAGACATGGAAACTTTAACTATGACAATGTATTAAAACATGATCATATCCATGGTTGAAGGATGATCATACAAGATCACACATTAAAAGAATCTAACCGCTTTCCAAACTGTTAACATACGTGACACAACTCACTGAGCTTTGTCGACATGTTTGCCCACGTAAGCCATTCCAGCAGCACAGCTCAAACCTTGACCAAGAGACCCGGTTGCCACATCAACGAATGGTAAACGCTGCACAAAACATTGAACAACGTATCAGATTTTCAGCATCAGTCCATCCACACTACTGGCGGTGCATCAAAAGCTGTTCTCTACTAACGATCATCCTCACCATCATCATCAGTCTTCTGCAGTTGAGCAGCCAGCTTTTTGACATCATGTCACTTATCTCCATCCCCGCCTATCTTCTTCTGCTTACTCGTAACTTCGTAAGCAACATAGCCATCATGTTTTGTCTAAAGCTGTCAAGCGATTAATTACTTTAATCATGTGATAATTTTTTTTAATTACGCATTAATCACAGTTTTAATGTACATTTTGTTTGTTATGTTTTTCAATTTAGTTGTTTTGCATTTGCAGGTAGACATTGTTGGCCCATTGCTGTTAAACGCTAGTCTACTCCTAGTACTGATGACTGATTACAGTGACTGATCAGTGCAGGTCACTGAACTTATTGATTGACAATGACGGTCTTTTTGAGTTTTGACGATTATTCGTTCATTTAATGTCGAGGAACGTTCGATTTCGGAATGTTTGTGTTCACTGCTGACACTGCTGGTTCACGTAATTTTGGTGCGTTAAAATTTTAATGGCGCTGATTTTTCTCGATCGCGATTAATTATTCAATGCGTTAACGTGTTTGATATCATGTTAATTTTACAGCCCTAGTTTTGTCATCAGTATTTATAATCCTCTACTTCTTCTTGTTGGCTTTTTGACTTTGTTCAGGTTATCAATTAGCTGCTGCTGTAATCATTCTGTTAGCTACCACTGTCTCGTTGTCTTCATATCTGATGGTGCTAATTATACGAGTACAACCGTCTACCGATATTCCGAGCTGCAAATTATCACTAGCTTCTCTATCACTGCTTCATCATAAATAGAGATAATGAACATTATTCCACTGCCAATTAAACTTGAAGTGCACAAACCAAGCTAAAGATATTATCACTAAAACAACTAGTTTACCATCTAACAAACTTACATTTGTATGCACTAAAACAGAAACTCTGGGCATTTCGTTTTTGAAATAATTTTTGTATAAATACTACAGCCCCTCGGCTGAAATAACTCTGCTGTGTTTTGTGACTGCTCTGTAACTTTGTAGTCTCTTGCCCTCATATCATTCACACCAACTTTTACCAAGTTTTATCAAAATCAGATTTAACCTAGCAGAGAAGAAATAATTTAAGTAAAAGCTGACGGATGACAACGACAAACGAGTGCACCTGGTCAACTGATGGTCACAGCGGAGCTAAAAACATGAAATTTAATGACATGCAGACACATCAGCAAAAGATTATCCACCCAACAGTGTTATATAATTATAAGAAGAAAATATTTTACCTAACCTTTACAGTGAAAATTTATGCAATTAGAGCCACATCGAATAATATGAAGTTGGTACACTGGCCGTTGATTGGTGGGTTGTTGTACTGTACAGCGAGGAGAGAACTGGGTGGCAGCCCGCCAAAGCCCCTCCTCGCTACATCAACATAACAGCCCACCCATTAAGGCCACTGTGCCAATCACCATATTGCTTCATAAATGGTTAACAGTAAGTGTAACTATACAGCATTAAAATAACTGTAATCAACGATAACCAAAAGTTAGCATGTATAACTATACTGTGTCCACAAAAACAAAGACAGAAAAATTTTAGCATATACTAAAATGTAGTTAGCTGCAACTAAAAGCAAACTGAACAACTAAAACAACACTCACCGGAGTTGGATGGCCTTCCAAATCTGAATCCACCTTGCGCAGGTTAAGCAAATCAGCTTCTGTCAGCAGACCTGCTTCTACCCATGCACCATACAATATTGGTGCAGCATGTCCCTGTAGTTGAATTTATCCAACAGCATAACAAAAAAACATTAGTAAAACGACAACCACTGACACAAAACATTGTTGCACGATCAAGATCATTATGGACTGTCGTTGTTCACTATCAGAATGGCCCACCACCATCGACAGAACCTCTTGAGCACTACATCATTCTGCTGAACTGTGCAAACAAACACTGACATATTTAAGAGTTGGCTGGATAAATTCTGGTCTAACCAAGACTGTAAATATTTTAGGAAAGCTGACCTATCCAGGACTGGAAGTCAATCGAGAATGTTATGTAACTGTGACGATGAAGTTACTTGAAACTTGGAAGTTTCAGGCGGACATAAGAGGCTCGGCCTGAGTCCACAACTTTGTGTATCGACGTTATGTTATGTTAATGTCAGTGACAGACCACATTGCCCACAAAACTGTGTATATTGACAAAGTTAAAGAACTCGCACTAACTTTACTGAGACTGCCTTTGACCCAATAAGACTTTATAAAGCAACATGTTTCTTGTAAAGCTGATCACCGAACGTCATTGTGATCAGAAATACAAAATAAGTCCAGTGGATGACCTCACCTTTGACAAGACAAATCGATCATTGGCTGGGTCCTGTGGTACATCCACTTTGTACTTCATTGCATAGAAGAACAATGTCGACATAATCTCTGCCGCAGAGCAACATGATGTCGGATGACTGCAAATAAAAAAATTCTCACTAAAAAACCACAATATAATATGTTAAGTCTAACTAGTACCTATACATTACATAAGTGTACGGTAAAGATAATGCGTGGCCGTGTCTAACACACGGGAACCCATGCCCAACTGAAGTCAGCAGTCAAGCATGGGAACCATAAAACCTGTGTGCAACTGAAGTCAGCAATCAAGCACGGGAACCATTTATACCGTCTCGTGGGTCGGTTAGGGTTTAGGAGTAAGGGTTAGTGCCAGTTATAGCACTGAGGTGGGGGGTGCGCGGGAGGGGTCTGGAGAGGGGGCTGTGCCTGTGTCACATCTGTTCCGATCTGTCCCAGGTACCGGCACTGTCGCATGCACATGCTTACCCCGAATTGCTTGCATTTGTCGAGTTGATGCTGTGAATTCGCAGTTTGTTTGCAACATCTTTCAAGCTCTGAATAAGCTTCGCATCTGGACGGTGATATTTCGACATGTCTAATTGTCTGTGTTAAACAAACGCGCGATTAATTTATCTACCAAACTCACGCCACTACTCACTTGACCACGCCCTCGTTGCCAGTATCTTATCACAAACATCCCATAGTTCTATAGTACAAAAATCCACAGAAATCCCCAATAACAAGCCGCATCGCACTGATCGCAGAATAAACTTTGTCAGTCGCAGAGATGGAATGGTAAGTCGGTAATCGACCAACCATGTTAGCAAAATTAAATGACAATAATATGGCCACCCCACGTCCCCACCATTGTCCTTTGTGACTTTATCTGTCTTTACTCTGTTACTGGTTATGTTAAAGTGTGAAATGAGGCGGGCATGCCATAGAGGCTTACGTTTATTCTACGGTGACCTATTTGGCGTTCTGTGGTAAGTAAGAGTATTTATAAGGCCCAGTGATCAAAGAAAGTCACGATGCGCGCATTCCGTTTGAGACACGAATGTTTTCAGTTGACTCCTGAATTCTATGCAGCCGACTTCCTTGTCTCGCAGACTGTTAGGTAAGTTGTTCCAGATACACGGTCCAATTGCAGCAACAGGTTCTGTCTCCAACTCTGACAAAGCACATTCTGCCCGAAGAGTACCTGAGGGACTGAGCAGAACTTTATGAGCCCAGATGAATGCCTGTGATAGGCCCTACTTTATTTGGTCACAGGTACTCACGTATGGTATAAACAAGCGTTAATATCTCGGAAACGGCCCAAGATCCAAACACAGTAATGGTTACTAACAGTACAGCATACGAACAGGTGCCCTACTGAATTGCTCCATCCCGATGACTTTGAGAGACCTTCAAGGCCATTTGAGACATTTTCTCTAAAAAAAAATAAGTGTAGCCTAATTTTTCAGTTTATTACAACACAGCTCCTGCGGATCAAAGGGTGTTGATGACCTCGAGTGACCTAACAAGACTGCTTCAACCAAATCTGAAAACATACAATGTATCTCGATTCAATACAAGATGCATTAAACTAGTAAGAGGCAAAAAATTGAGCAGATTGTTTGACAAAAATTTAGCAATTTAACAACAATTTGTTATAGTGTCACATAAAAATTTTTGCATCTTCTAACAGTGAGCTTGTATTCAAATAAATGTGGCCACACCAAGGAGCCAAAGCAAGCATGTTGAAGATGAATAAAATATGTAAATAATATTGGTAGTTTTAACCTGAGAAAATATGCACTATGTCGAGCCACATGTTTATCACACTAATTACTGATTATACAAGTCTGTCCTTTTTTGCTAAAATGTTCTTGAAATATATTACAAAATGTACAGAACACCATTGCATCAACATACACCTATTATTATTTACAGCATACATATAACAACACATTTTGACAATATACACACATAAAATGAAAGCCAGACATTATGTTGCTATTTCGTGCTATGTTGCTGCCCAACAATCTGTCTCTGAAAACAACAGTTTAGCATCGAAAATGGACATGTTGACGGTGATATGCATCAAGGCCGTAACTAGGATGTTTTTCGGGGGGTCACGTTGAGCTTGAGAGCCGTAGGCGTGAAGATTGAGGCCCCCTAGGCGCCGAAGGGAGTGGGGTCTGGGGAGGAGGTGTCCACCCCCTCCCCAGAAAATGTTTGCATTTTTTATTTCAAAATGATGAGTTTTTGTGCATGCCTGCATGGATTTCTGTTTGGAATTTTTTTACCGTTCCGAGTTATGCCACAGAAATACGAAGTTGGCTAACTAAAAAAATTGCAAATAATTTCCGGGGTGTTTTAACACCCAAAACAGCCCCCCCCCCAGTTACGGCCTTGATATCCGTTGGAGTTTGGCGATCACTATCCAGACCACCTGACAGATTGATAAACTAAGGCCTAGGTTCCAGTCTTCAGTGCCTTCATTCAAGCGTCAAATGCAGCAGTTATTTATAAATACATTACGCATAAAATTTCCCGACAAAATCTGCTAGCACTAAATAAAATACTAAAACACATCAAGTGTTTGAAATACATGGCAATCACAGTTTATTACTGCTATAAAATAATAAAATGTTAGTAAATAGCTAGAACAAATCATCACGCTGGATTTATGATGAACACGTCTTTTTATTTAATATTCTAGAACAGCAGACATCAAACATTTGGAAGGTGCAAGAGCAATCTATTCATAGTGTGATTTAGCTGGTCGGCTATCACCTACTGTTGAGCGACAGAAATTAGTGCACAGTATTTAGTTATGGAGCCAACAATTTCATTAAAGTGAAACAAGTTACTATACACATTACCCACACACCGGTAAATAATTTACTATACTACCACATACTACCAATAAATGGTAACGCAGAAACTAAACAGTATTATTATCTACATCTTTACACTGACAGACATAATGTCAACTGGTATTCATATTGCAAAATGATGTATATTTCAATAGCGCTACAAATCCTGATCTTTATGACATCTCAGCAGCTATCGAGCAGGTGATAGGTATATTCTGTCTGCTGTCCTGTGCAATTGTGGGATGAAGTGATACTGGACTGAAATTGAAATGTCGATGTTCTGCAGGCCTAGTATCAAGTACAGGAGACTCAGTATAGTCGGAGTCAGTCCCATGACTGGGGTGCATCACCCCCCATTTTTCGCATTTTGTGCATTCATATCGACCATGTGCATTGCACCTGCTGTCGTAATGATGCTGTCCAATACGCAATACGGCAAGTGTCACTGTGAAATATGTCAAGTTCCTTCACTCAACCCGAACAGACCCAAGTTTAAAGCTGCTGGCCCGTACGTATACATGGTTGTATCGACATTTGTAATGGATTATAAATACCTCCACAAACATTTAAGCTACGAATGTGAAATTTTCAGCAGTAAAATGTTACGCCGTCTGTGCGATGCGCATACTGCCTTTGCTGCTGCTTCCAATACGCAACATTCTGACTGTTAACTGCTGCAAAAACAAGTCCCTTCACTCAAACCTATAAACTCAAAATTATTCCAAATTAATGGTATGTTTTTTTGTCACAGTTAACAGGAAACTCTACGCAAAAAAAATTCATTGGTGACATCACCGATGACCTCCAGTGACCTTCAAAGGTCAAATGGGCCCAAATCAAACACGGTCGAGCTCTGTTTGACCTTTTAAGGTCACTGGAGGTCAACAAATTTGGTACCATTCAAAAGGGTGTATACGACGTTCTATTAGTGAATAATAGTAAATTTGTTATCTCACACAGTTTTGAAGATACTGGCGATCAGGCTAAAAAATTTATTTGCCCATGGGAGGTTACAGGGGAGACCCCAACATTTTGAAAAAGTTAACACGGTAGCTGATAATGATAGCATCTGGCTGCCCATGTTTCAAACAAATTGGCTAAAAAATTGAACACTTATCCGATTTTAGACACAAAATTTGGTCATACTTATAGGGGCAAGGTTCTGCACCAATATCTCAAAATGGTGCAGGCTACAACTGCATAGTTCACAGGGCTACATATTGCTAAAATTTATGCTATGTGTTTCATTCTTACTGTGACAGGTGAGGGGCCAAATTTGCAAAATCCAACAAAAATTTGAAAATTGTCACTCAATTATTGCTCCATTGACAGAGATGTGTAAAGCCTACAACACCAAGAATATATTTTTAAGCGACGGCTGTCAACCCTGAATATGATGCCAGTAACAGTTTTTCCCAGTGTTGTAGAATGTTGCCGGGAGGGGGTCCCGAATAGGTCTTTGGGGAATAATTTGAGGGCTACTCCAATTTTTAGTTAGGTTCGATAGTGCCCAGGGTCCCTACAAAAGCTCAGCAGGGGGAATCTAAATCTTCACACCCAGGGGAGAAAAGTATATTTTTATTTTGGGAAAAATCAAAAGTACGAGTTACGGCCTACGGGAATTTTCCACTAGCAAAAAAGCAATATTCTGTGTCAAAGGTCACTTCCCCCTACCTTCATTCCAAATTTAGTTCGAATAAGTTTGTAAAATCCATGGATATTTGCCCCAGTGCAAATCAATGCCCCCGCTATTAGATCATGTAGGTGTGTCCAAAAAACACAACAAGCGGAGTTGGTTGATATAAACTCCTCCGCAACAAATCTCGATATTGCACAAGACAGCAGACTGCATTTACTTTATACAATAAACTAACATTCTGGCAGTACAGCAAAAATTAACTGTAATGGCAATAATGCTATTGTGATATAATTTTCACATTCGTTACAATTTTCTTTAACGTAAAAATAAATGAAGTTCATTGACATGCTTGTCCACAAATTTCTTAAAAATATCATGAACATGTTGAGCAAGCAACTTTTAATATCGAGCGAGTTGTGGCTGCATTGTAACATAATCAGTGTGGCTCAGAGATCGGTCAAATGTTAGACAGTGATGTGGGTGTGATCTATGCAAAACAGTCAGCTCTGCCAAAGAGCACATGACAGAATTCTGACCAATGATACAGTTCGTCATACATACATACATACAAGTCATTTATAACGCGCACAATGAGTAGGATGCAATTAACTGAAAACAACGCTGCATCTTGGTGTACTTAGCAAGACGATGTAACAACAACCAGCAACAAATAAATAGACCACAAAAAAAAAATTAAACACAGACACAACAAACTGCCCCACAGTACCGTACTTGCATAGACTCTCAACTTTACACTACCGTAAGTTAAACTGAAGCACACTGTTGATAAATGACCAAAACTGCAGACTTTGCTGTTGTGTAAAAAAAACTCCCAACTTCATTTAGAAAAAGAAACAGCTACAGATAAGCACTATTAAAATCATAACTTTTGAGTACCGATTCAACTGTCACACATAACTGTCCGTATTTTTTCTGTTAATTAATGTACGGTTTTTGTTGTCACGTTCCGCAGCAAGACTGGTGCCGTGTCAGTCCACACATGCTGTTATTGTGTCATAACTAATGAACATAGGATCACACACATTTCACCACCGGGTAGCCCAGGTACTCCTTTTTTGAGACCAACCATAATACCCTAGGTCACAAGGACTGCTAACCCTAACTGGCTCTACAAACATGTTGCGGGAAAGCTCCGACATGTAAGCATGCATCCGATAAATCGATAGCTGTCGCATACAGGCAATGCGCTGCTTCCAGTGATAATGCATGAGGGTCCGTTTCCACGGCTGCAGACCAACTGGTGGTTCTCGGGTATTTTCTGCATCAACGCTAACTAATCTGACATAACAAACATTCTGCACATAGTGCCTATTGGACCAGAAAGACTGTTGGATGATGGTGAGTGCGACATGTTAGGGACAGCTATATCTCTTGTTTAACATGCCTTCTTTTCTATATTCAGGCAGTGGGCGCCAGAACGTCAAGACAGCCAGGTCATTTCCAGATCAGTACGGACATAAGGCAGGTCATTAGCTGCAAACTTTGCGAAGGCCCGAAGGTGAAAATTTCAGTCAGCCAGGGCGCAAGCCAGGGCAGAAGCTTTTTAGCCATGGCATTTGACCTGGCATGCCCTGGTGTAGCGCCGTCACTGGATTCAGGTCTCCCAACATAACGTCATTGAGTACTGCAGGAGTAGAAGTTTGTTTACCTGCTATACATCCTTCGTCTTGTCCAAGTGTCGAAGCACCGATGGAACAATAATTCACCACTAACTCAAAAATCAACTCATTTTTAAACCTAAAAGAATTATAAACATTCAAGTAAAGACATGTAGAATTCAATATATTTCATCAATGACATTGCTAATGACTTCAGTGTACCAACTGACATGGAGGACATCATAATTATGATGAGCGGCACTGGTTTGTCAAGCAAATCATCACATAGGGGAAATGCCATTGACCAAACAGTAGTATAGTAACAACGACTTAACATCAGAATCCTCAAAAATAAACCTAAGCACTAGATTTTATACCTCAGCTGAGAGTTCGCACGACATCTTTCATATAGTAATGCTGCTAATGACTACATAAGTAAGTATATAAATTAAAGAGCAATTCTTGATGTACCATTTTACGAAATAATACATAATTTCATAATTACAAAGTAATATTTGAAAAATTCCAGATGCTGGGCCCGTAACCATCAAAAAGACGCTTTAACATTGTCATCATCCCATTCAAGTGTTTTGACATGCCGAACTGTAATGCCGGATTTTTCTCTAGTAACCAAGCAAATTTTTCAACCAATGCCCACTTCTGATGGCACCAGTGACTCGTACAAACCTCAGCATCAATAATATGCCAGGGTCACCCAGCGAACACGCCATCACTTGAATCACTCAGCTATGACTACTTGTTAAAAACAGCAAAAACTACTGTGAAGCACGAACAGCAAACACAGTACTTGCCAATATCGAGGTAAGATACGTATGGGTTAGTGTAACAGACTATGCAACAACTGTCTTTGCATTACACAGTTGGGTATTTGGCACGAGTTTGCCACAGTGCTAAGTGCATAGGCCGCATTTTCAGTCCACTGTACACCCAACACGAGCTCAACGCTGTATACGACCTTTGTACAGTTGTAAATGCCACATCGCTATGTACACGTTGCATATAGCACAGTCAGTGAACACATATGACTGCTATCATTAGACAACAATTCAGCTGACTGGCAGTGTTCTTGAATAGCGTATGCCAGAGAGCCCACGAGTGGACATCAGTATATTTTAACATAATTTCCTACTTGTCAATGCAGTGCACAGTTCCAATTCCAATGAGGGGCACGGCTTGTTCAGCCCCGTAGGCCGAGACCGCCTGGTGGCTCCATCCTGAGAGACTGTAGCATACGGTAGGAAATTATACAGTGCGGGGCCATGTTGTGAGCCGCACAACATACCGTACTGCACAAATCGGTGTCAGATGGCAGACTACTTAAGACAGCAGCCACTCAGCGAGAGTAGAAGAGCACTGTTCACAAACGTTCCTTCTTCTTCACGATCCTTTTGCTCTGGTGTCGGCTAATGATGTCGGCAACTCTCTGCTTGTGAGTTTCTGTGATTGACAGCAGCGTGGTATGTGCCTCATCCAACCGTGCTACAAACTGCTGACATCGTTGGATGTTTCCCTGCAACATATCCGTATAATACAGACTGTGGTACAAGGTAGCAATAGTACTACTACCCGTCGTCATTGTCATTTCTGCCATGCAACTCTAAGACTGCGTATCGCCATATGTTGACATCATCCTCCGCAGAGGGCGGTTCTGAGCCAAATCTGCTGCTTCGGGGAGCGTAAGGTGGTGTTGTTTTAGATCCTGTTGGACGGTGATGAGCCACGTGATGCGGGGACGACCTGGATGTCTTCTCCAGTCCACCGGAGGGGAGGCTAACACAATCCTCTTGGCATCTGCATTGTCGTCCATGCGCAATTGCGCATAATATGCCCAAACAGACAGGACAGCTGGATTATTGCAGTAAGGTGGGTCGGATAGGACCAGGAGTACGGGTGGTGTGGTTGCTTCGTTAGCATCCATACTACTACTAGTACTAAAAATGTCAGGATTACAGTGCTGCCATCATACAGTTGCGGAAGCACTTTACGAAGTTTATATCTAAAACTGTTGTACAGCTCAACGCAGATGTCTGCTGACGGTCTGAATGGATAGCACCAAGTCAGCCATATGACTGACAAAAAAAGTGAGACTTGGGTCTCCCTTCATAATGTCAAAAGTGAGGAGCAGGCCCGAGTCTCGAGTAGTAATGTATCAAGTGTTCGTATTCAAAATCACATCCAGCATAAAATTACTGATCAAATTACTGATACAACCAATCAGGGTTTATTTTAGGCCTCTGAAAAAAGGTGTAGTGCTACCCCTTGCCATTGTAAAAAAGGGTAGAGCTACCCCTTGAACATATAAAAAAAGGGTAGCTACTCCTTGAAT
>Ga0209338_1000566_pt1 | contig 11485 bp, 13 predicted proteins | sample OlaalgELextract1_FD_187374 | JGI IMG/M metagenome (GOLD analysis project Ga0209338, IMG submission 187374) | Olavius algarvensis symbiont microbial communities from Tuscany, Italy - Type A ELBA extract 1 (SPAdes) (version 2) | ecosystem: Host-associated > Annelida > Digestive system >... | reverse complement strand
CCGAACCCACATGCAAGCCCCAAAGTACGATGTGCAGTTTCTGAGATCTGAGGCGTTACGCAGTAGCAGTAGTAGTAGCAGTAGCAGTAGCAGTAGCAGGACACGGCAAATTAAAGAATGTTAGATTAGATAGATAATAATTATAGTAATAAGTCTTAAGACCAAACTTCAACAGATGAGTTTAACTTTAAGTTCAGACTACGACCAAACTTTAGCTAAGTGTATACCGGTAACTTAAGACTTCTGCTAAGTCTAAACTGTTGTCATTCTTGTGATGATGATGTATTGATAGGCAACCATGGAGCAAATTAGTCGGGATCTCTATGATGGTCAGCAGATGCAGAACAATGATAACAAGGCTTATCAGCAGGTACATGAATTGCACATTTAATTGTAGTATGTTTTTTGTGTTACAATATAATCTCACAGTTCTTGTCATTTGCATCACTACTTATTACCCTCATCGGTTTGTTTTATTTTCTTACCATTATTATCCCCCCGCCCGTAGGGAAGGGGGCAATAAGCATTGCCTTTGTCCGTTCGTCTGTCCATCTTTCCATCCGTCACGAACATAGCGAATAATTCGAGAACCCAAAGGCCTAGCATGCCCAAATTTGGAAGGAAGGTTCCCCACCTTACCTGCGACTCGTTTACCAGTTTCAAGGTCAAAAGGTCAAAGGTCAGGTTCACCAGACCCATTAATGCTGACACAAATCATGCGCCATATCTTCCGAATGGCAAGGCCTACGAACTTCACACTTGGTATATAGATGGAGGACAACGATCTGCATCAGCCATAGCCGCCATGACCTGCAAGGTCAAAGGTCAGGGTCGCAAGGTTACGTGATCAATATGAGCTGTGTTGGCTCAGTGCCCTATAAATCGAAAAACAATAATAATAATAATACGGAACTCGTGCAATGTCGGAGTATATGACCGAATCTGAGGCGCGGAATAGTCGTAGTATCACCAAAATTGGCATGAGGGTACCCCATGACATGTGCTACATTGCACACCAGTTTCAAAATCAAAAGGTCGAAGGTCTGAGTCACAGGCTGACTAATGCAGACACCCAAAATGTGCTATAGCTTCCGAATGCTAAGGCCTAAGAACTTCAAAGTTGGTGTGCTGATGGAGGACATAGACCCACATCAGTGGCAAGTGCCATGATCTCCAAGGTTAAAGGTCAAGGTCTTAAGGCCACATGGTATGTCTGACCTGTGTGGACCATACTGCAAAATTTGCACTTGGCACTCTGACACCTTACGCTCCCCGAAGCAGCAGATTTGGCGCAGAACCGCCCTCTGTGGAGGTTGATGTCAATGTATGGCGCTACGCAATCTTAGAGTTCCATGCCAGAAACGACGATGATGACTCTGACAAAGTACCAAGACACATATGACAGACAATTGCAGTGACCTCCAAGGCCATATACTCACATCATCTCTGTCTCTAATAATTCAGGAAACAAAATGTGTCATTAGTCTAGGCGGGCGGGGCAAAAACTGGCGGCTGCAGTTATGTTTCTTTTAGTTTCTGATCTCATGTGATCGACTAGTTTTTTGATTGTATGTTAAATACTTGCATATTGTATCGTATTGTACTCTTATTTCATTTTAATATAGCATACTTCTGTTATATACAGTATGTTGCAGCAAATTTGTGTAATCAGTGATTATGTGAAATTCCTAGTAATTTTGTGTGAAATTCCTAGTAACTTCGTGTAATTACGGTATTTATTGACAGTTATTACACGATATAACTAACCATAACTCTAACCCTAACCCTAACTCAACCCCAACTCTAAATCTAACCCTTACTAGACCTTTCACGAAATCACTGATTACACAAATTTACTGTAACATATACATGTATATTGTACATCATTGTTTGCAAATTGCAGTCTTGTGTTAGTGAGGTTGTATTATATATCATTTTAGTACTGAATTTCAAGTTTTTGTTGGACTTCTGCTGGCTGCTATTACTGTTGCATGTGTGACACCGCCTATGTTCATCATGTTCGTCATCAGCAGACCAACATGTTCAACATATATATTGCCCATGCCAGACAAGTCTCCTTTCTGGCTAGCAGTTTATAACATGCCAGATAGTTGCATATGAGTCTCAGCTGTGTTATTTGTGACAATAATGTGAATATTATTGAGAGTATTAAACACTATAGTTGGTGGTTGTAGATGGTTCATGAAAGAAGTCAGTTGCCCATTGCAGACAGTCATGATGAAATTCTTGATGCCATCCAGCAGAACCAAGTTGTGTTGATTCGTGGTGAAACAGGCAGTGGCAAGACCACCCAGGTCAGTGCTGTATGGTTTTCAGTGATGGGCTTAGCCACATATCAGATTGATTCAGTTTGCAATTTTGCTGCATTTGGCAATTTGAGTTGAACTGATTTATTTATTAATTATTATTATTATTATTAACCCTCATAAAAACGAGGGTAAGAAAAAAAATTGAAAAGCTAAGAAAGAATGGAAAGGCTAATGCCGCGGGCAGTTGTCCAACTCAAAACTGTTGTGCAACAAAACAGAATTGAACCAAAAAGCAAAACAGAAATGCGTTGGAACAAAAAAGTGGTTTACCTGTCATCTCCAGACATGTGAGAAATCCTCCCAGATCGGCAAGAAACTTGCAGGCATCACAGTTCATGGGACAAAGAGACTCTACAGCAGCTGGCTGGAAGATGTACTGGTCTTCCAGTGTTCGTATTTCATGATCTTGCGAGTGGCGGCCAACTTTGCAACGGCACTTGCAGAGGCAGTTGCAGATCATCCAAATATCCCAGTTGCAAATTGGAATGAAAGACAGCTTAGCAGAGGGTGAACAGTATTTGTAAAAGCATTGGTCCAAGAGGATCACTCAGCTGGGTTCCTTCTTGAATAATGTCATTTCTGTAGTACAGAAATACAGATTGCCTGTAAACTGAAAAACACTGGAAGGGTATAGGTCATGGAGTCGATCATGAATAGCCTGACGCATGTCATAGTGGTAAAGCATATTAAATGTATTGGCAAAATCAAGCTTCACGACTGCGTGATCCGGCGGAAGCGATTCTAAGTAGCGGCGAGCTATGCCTCACATCCCCCTGATGAGCCGACTTTGAGCTGATGTGGTTGGAAGTAAGAAGGCGGCCAATCCTGACAGAGATGGCACATTTAGACACAAAGCATCTGAGTGTGCAATCGGGCGGAAGCCTCCAGACTTCTTGTTTATCGTTAGGAGACGGCCGTCAAATTAGACGGAGGCGACCTCTGGTGGGCATTTTCCAGAAAAAAACATGTTGACAAAGCCAGCTGAAAGCAACTGGGGGCCTGCCTCCTAGCATACCACCACATCTCGAATATGTTGTGGGCGTAGGCCATCAGGCCCTCTGGCTGAACCTGCAGGGAAAGACAGGATGGCTCGCTGGACCTCAGCTTCGTCAGTTACTAGGCTGTTGTCACAAGAAGGAGATGGTAACTCGTCCAACTTGCCGGATGAAGTGGGATGTTTGTCACATTAGGATGCCAAAGTCTCTGCTGATGGTGTGGCTGTACTTTCTTGTGATGTCAGGAGATGGACGGCAGCCCGGACATTTCCGTCTTCTAGCTTAGAGGCAATAGCCTGACTTAGAGAGATCTTGGACTTCGGATGGCTAGCAGTTGGATGACAACTAGCAGAAGGACCAGAACTGTAGCTTGAAATGCACCGAGTTAAGTGTGTAGCACATGCTGGCTGGACGAACTTAAGTATGTGTTTAATTATGGCGTGCTCAGGCGGCATCCAAAAGTGAGACTGATACTTGTTGTTGTTGTTGTTATTATTATTATATTTATTTATTTGATTTATTTGTTGTGCTGTAATTTTTGGGAAGATTTAAGCTGCATTAGGCTTAAGTTCATTGCTTTTGTGTCGTCACTTATGGTGCTTTACAAATGTGGTTGTGCCTCTGCAGTCTGTGTGCAACAAGCCTGCAGCAGAGACATTATCTATTCACCATGTCCCGATGTCCCGATGTCCCATGACAATGTGTCGCCCACATGGCTTGCTCATGTCTTGATGTCTGTCCCGTACCAACTAACCATCACACGATTGCAGCCTCATCTATACTATACAACTGGGAAGTCCATATCTGGCTGGGCAAGTACATTCTGGCGGGCAAGTCCATTAAACTGCAGAGGCATCTGATTAACCTGCACAGTTTAAAGCTTTGCATTTATTATTGTTATTATTATTATTATTAGTATTATTAAAATTTTGCATGTTTAAGCATACTCGAGCAAATAAGTGCTGATTTGCTTAACTGCTTAGAACCAGTAGATTATGTCAAGTTACAGCCATTGCTTATAGCTCTGTACAGACGAAGCTATAAGCAATGGCTGTTTATAGCTTTGTTTTACACTTACCTGTAAGGTATGAAAGTGTTGTTATTGTATGTGTCGCGTGCCATATGATGTCAGCCTCCTCCACTTCAGTTCAGTTGGAGGATCTGAAGTGTTGAACTGATGGCTAGAAAGTCATCATCCGGCTGCAGGTCTTCATTGGCACATAGACCGGTATCCAAGAGGATGTGGTCTGCTGGTGACATCTTTAGTTATTCAGGAGGTATTCACGGAGGCGACGTGCCCGACAATGACTGATATGGGCAGTGTTGTAGAAAACAAGCATTCTCATAATTGGATTGCATGGAAATCTTTTTTGTTTTGGTTATGAGTACAGTGAAGAGGAGTCTTTCTGTTGTTTGATATCACACATAGCAGTGTAGAAGCTTTACAGTTATTACTTTACGGTTCTTTACTGTTTCTTTATGATATAGATTTGGTGTTTATCTTTGTTTTGTATGTAGGTTCCACAGTATATATTGGATTCCTTTATTGATCGCAATGCGGGTGCAGACTGCAACATTGTGGTCACTCAGGTATTTCAGTTGCTCACTCGTCACTTGGATTATTAGGCATTCTGCCATATTAAGCTGTATGTTGTTAATTACCTTGCCCCCCACCACCGCAGTAGTCGGCAGCCTCCCTTTACCTCCACTTGGCCACATCTGAGATGTGATGTTCGTCTGGAGGAAGGGGAACATTGAAAAAAAAACTGTCCCTGTGCTACAGTATTGTGTACTATTACTCTGTGAGGCCAAAAAATTGCACGCTTTTATTTTTTGCAGTAGCCGTGTGGCCACATTCATCACCGATTGCAAGTGCCATGCAAGATGTAATGGAATGCCAGCCAACTTTGTATTGCAGTAGTCCAGCCGCAGTAGCACCAGACACGACACTAGTGACTGGCAGACAGTCCTAGGTACCGAGCAACGGATGGTGCGAAGCTGACGTAAAACTGCAAAACCGGCAGACATGGTCTTCATGACTTGGGATCTCATGAAAACGTCGGCATAAATGTGGATCCCAAGGTCATGTACCACAAGGAATGGTGTGATTAAGACAGAGCAGATTCGAAGAGGGAGCAGACTCGAAGAGGTTGTTGTGGCAACTAATGCGAATGCGAACCAGTGGTTAGCCAGATGATTTCCGTCTTGGCAGTATTGCGCTGGAGCATGTGTGATCGCATCCAGCTGGAGCAACATCGATATACTCAGAAATATGGCTCTGTAGTTCTGTGCACTAGGATGGCGTTGGAAAGCAGAACCCGTAGATCTGAGTGTTATCTGCGAAGTGATGAGGATGAAGACCACAGTCTTCCATCTGCAACTGTAGAGCGGCAGCTTATAGCAAAAAGAGGATAGGGTCAAGAACAGAGCCCTGTGGTACACTGCACTCGATGATGGTGGGAGATGAAGACATAGCTGGAGTATGAACATGCTGCTGTTGGCCGAGCAGGTACGACTCAAACCAGTGTAGAGCAGTTCCTTCGAGCCCAAATGTTTAAAGTCGTCGGAGCAGAATTGCATGGTCAGTAGTGTCGAAGACTGCAGACAGGACCTAAAGGACCAGTACAGCCAAGTCACTGGAGTCGGTCGCAAGCAGGATGTCCGACAGAACTTTCAAGTAGCAGAACTTATCTAACTTTTCTAGCAGTACCCCAATACCAACATCCAATTTATCATCATTTGTCACACTTGTAGATAGCGTACCAGGTACTAATAGTTCACATCACTGCATCTTTTATGAACCAATTTTTGGCAGCTAGAACACAAAATCGAGTTATTACCTACTCTTTTTTTGCAGACACTACAAAGCTATTTACCTTTCTCTTCTATCTTACCTGTTCTGTAGGGACCAACCTAATTCACGATTTCACGGCCGTGACATTTTCCGTGATGTTGGCCTTCTTCCGTGAATAACGCCAATTTCCGTGATTTTTCGTGAATTTTAACGCTTTCACTTTCATTTATGAAGGTTTTCGGAGTTTTATCAACAGCTATTGTGCGGATTTTGCTGTTTGCTACGTGTCACACTTCAGCGCTAAGTAGTTGGCATGTATTCACTGTGTTACTTACTTGCATCCAGTCTTCAGTCTTGACTTAGTACATTAATAACAATAATAAATAGTCGTTGTTCAGAAATTTCAAATGTGCTGTTCGACAGATTTCTTAGTTTGCATTAACATAGCACCTGGAAATAATGGCTGTGGGCCCGTGAATTTTCCGTGAATTTCTCAAACTCCTTCCGTGAATTTTCGGTGAAATTTGGCACATTTTAAAAACTCTAACGTGAAATCTCGCATGGTTTAAAAACTCTAACGTGAAATCTCGCATTTTTTTCCCGTGAATTAGGTTGGTCCCTACTGTTCTGATGCAACCAATCATAACTTGTTTTTCCTACATTTATCATCAAGCTTTTTCTTCCCATACCATGTTCATTATTTCCATTTTTACGATATTACTCTCCTCACTTTCTGCCATCAAGATCAGATCATCTGCATATGATAACTCGTATGGTAAACCTTCCCATACCTCCTTAATAATGGTCTCCATTACTACTTCAAACAGTGAGAGGCTCAGCACCAATCCCTTTTGTTTCCCAGCTTTCACATCTGAAGCTCTTTTATCTCCTCCCATCCCAACAAAAGTTTCTTTCCTTTATTCTCATGTTTCTCCTGCGTCTGCTTCACAACAAAGATTGTATCTGTCATGGCTTTCGTTGGCCTGAATCCAAACTACTTGTCGTCAACTACTACCTTCTCCCTCAAACGCACATTCTGTCACCTTCATCTCACATTCCATCAACTTTACTGCTCTGTAAGAGCCACAATCCATAGTATCTCCTTTTCCTGTAAATACCGGTAACAGCACACTATTCTGCCACTCATCAGGAATGTTTATTTTAGCCACTATCAAACTGCATAAGTCAGTCAACCATTCGATACCAAGATTTAGCGTCTGTCGTCATCATTTCTGATGCAACTCCTGTAAGTCCAGCTGCTTTGCCCTTTTTCGTCAGCTTCAGCGCTTTCAGAATCTCTTACTTTCTAATCAACTCACACTGAATTTGAGAATTTTAATACCTGTTGTATAACTGTGACTTGATGATGTCAGCCATCCAGCTTGTCACTGACCACGACTGACAGCATTACTCCAAGAACATGAACCAAGTTTCTTGACGTAGCTAAGCTTAATGGTTGGTGAACTTTTAGGTATAGTCTAAGAATTACTGGAACGTGCCTTTAAAAATACTGTTAGCTTTTAGCTGCTGTTAGGTTTCTTGGTGTGTTATTTTGGTCAGGTTTGGTTCATAGTAGTGCGGCACTAACTTTCTCACTGTCATCACTGGCACTCACTCAGCAGGGCGACAGAAGCGCCCTCCCAGTAGCATGACCCAGCTGTCAATGCACTGTAAAACACCACTTACTTGTAACTTGCAGTATTTTGCATTATTTAAGAAAATTAGCGTAATACACCCGACCACTTGCAGGAGAGGCGACTCCCTCAGGTAGCAACCTTCAGCATGGCCTTTGGCTTGCACAAAAATTTGTCCCAGGATTAACAACAAAGTTGTCAGCCGTGGCCATCGTTGTCATTAAGCTGTTACTCATGTAATGCAGCCTCCACGTATCAGTGCTGTGTGTTACTGGTATCAGTGCCATGTGTTACTGGTATCAGTGCCGTGCATTACTGGTATCAGTGCAGTGTGTTTCTGGTGTAATGCAGCCTCCGCATATCAGTGCCGTGTGTTACTGGTATCAGTGCCGTGTATTACTGGTATCAGTGCTGTGTGTTACAGGTATCAGTGCTGTGTGTTACTGGTATCAGTGCCGTGTATTACTGGTATCAGTGCCGTGTGTTACTGGTGTAATGCAGCCTCGGCATATCAGTGCCGTGTGTTACTGGTATCAGTGCCGTGTATTACTGGTATCAGTGCTGTGTGTTACAGGTATCAGTGCCGTGTGTTACTGGTGTAATGCAGCCTCAGCATATCAGTGCCGTGTGTTACTGGTATCAGTGCCTTGTGTTACTGGTATGACTGCCGTGTGTTACTGGTATCAGTGCTGTGTGTTACAGGTATCAGTGCCGTGTGTTACTGGTATCAGTGCCGTGTATTACTGGTATCAGTGCCGTGTGTTACTGGTGTAATGCAGCCTCAGCATATCAGTCAGTGCCTTGTGTTACTGGTATCAGTGCCGTGTGTTACTGGTATCAGTGCTGTGTGTTACTGGTGTAATGCAGCCTCGGCGTATCAGTGCTGTGTGTTACTGGTATCAGTGCCGTGTGTTACTGGTATCAGTGCCATGTGTTACTGGTGTAATGCAGCCTCAGCGTATCAGTGCCGTGTGTTACTGGTATCAGTGCCGTGTATTACTGGTATCATTACCGTGTGTTACTGGTGTAATGCAGCCTCAGCGTATCAGTGCCGTGTGTTACTGGTATCAGTGCCGTGTGTTACTGGTATCAGTGCCGTGTGTTACTGGTATCAGTGCCGTCTGTTACTGGTATCAGTGCCGTCTGTTACTGGTGTAATGCAGCCTCAGCGTATCAGTGCTGTGTGTTACTGGTATCAGTGCCGTGTATTACTGGTATCAGTGCCTTGTGTTACTGGTATCAGTGCCTTGTGTTACTGGTGTAATGCAGCCTCAGCGTATCAGTGCTGTGTGTTACTGGTATCAGTGCCATGTGTTACTGATGTAATGCAGCCTCGGCATATCAGTGCTGTGTGTTACTGGTATCAGTGCCGTGTGTTACTGGTATCAGTCCCATGTGTTACTGATGTAATGCAGCCTCGGCATATCAGTGCCGTGTGTTACTGGTATCAGTGCTGTGTGTTACTGGTGTAATGCAGCCTCAGCGTATCAGTGCTGTGTGTTACTGGTATCAGTGCCGTGTGTTACTGGTATCAGTGCTGTGTGTTACTGGTGTAATGCAGCCTCAGCATATCAGTGCTGTGTGTTATTGGTATCAGTGCCATGTGTTATAGGTATCAGTGCCATGTGTTACTGGTACCAGTGCCGTGTGTTACCGGTATCAGTGCCGTGTGTTAACCGGTATCAATGCCGTGTGTCACCGGTATCAGTGCCGTGTGTCACTCACCGGTATCAGTGCCGTGTGTCACCGGTATCAGTGCCGTGTATTATGGGTATCAGTGCGTGTATTACCGGTATCAGTGCCATGTGTCACCGGTATCATTGCCATGTGTCACCGGTATCATTGCCGTGTATTACAGGTATCAGTGCCGTGTGTTACCGGTATCAGTGCCATGTGTTACTGGTATCAGTGCCTTGTGTTACCGGTATCAGTGCCATGTGTTACTGGTATCAGTGCCATGTATTACTGGTATCTGTGCCATGTGTTACTGGTATCAGTGCCATGTATTACTGGTATCAGTGCCTTGTGTTACTGGTGTAATGCAGCCTCGGCGTATCAGTGCCGTGTCAATTGCTGAGCGAGTAGCTCAAGAACGCTGTGAAAACCTTGGCTTAACGTCTGGCTACAGTGTGCGCTTTGAGTCAGTCTTTCCTCGTCCGTACTCAGCCATACTCTACTGCACTGTTGGTGAGCTTCACGTTTGATGTTGGTATTTCATTAATACATCTAGCTGTCACGAAAGTCTGTATCGGTAGTCAACTGTGATTGGATGATGGCGTGACTGCTAGGCATATGGCATTGTCAGCTGTTAAGAATGGCTTACTGTTATGCTGTTAGGAGCACTGTGCGGTTATATTTGGCTAGCTGATGTCTTCACCAGGATTCATTTTGTGACCATACTGTCTCACAGCTAACTCGTTGTCAGACATAGTCTGCCAAATTGCTCCTGGACAGGTCAAACCTGCACACTACACATGCTTGGTGATGCCTGGTTGGCTTCTGTGAACGTGGCCAACAGCAGACACATGTGTTGTGTCCATTAACAAATTTGTAGACAGACTGCAATCACTGCATGAGGTGGAAGATGAAAAACAATAATTGTTTATGCCACAAGAATTATTTAGATCAGTTATGAACTTATGATTCATTGCGGTTATTGTCAGCAGTAAACTGCCTGTTTTTATACATCACACTGTATATGTACACACTTGTACACACACGTTCTGGTATGGTAGGTATGTAGATTTCTACATATGAAGTGTGTTTGTAGGGACTTTGCTAAGAAAGTTGGAAAATGGACTTCGAGGTGTTTCTCACGTCATTGTTGATGAAATTCACGAACGAGACATCAATGTACGTTGTTGCTGTGGTTTGCTGAGGCGTGTCTTTTACTTTCATTTCTACGAGATTCTTGTAGATTCTACGCTAGCAACTCGTAGAATTGGCAACCAAAAATTTTGCCGTTTACACTCTGCTAGCTCCGCCCACAATGTGGCTATGGATACATGTTGCAAGATTTTTGCACAAATTTGGTATTGATATGAATGACATTGTAGTCCTATTAATGCGTCAATATGACACAAACACTTTATCAGTCGAATTAGTCAACGTAGACGTTGCCGGCTGTTGTTGATAGGCGAACATTGATCGTGTTCGTAAATCCACTTGCAGTGGTCTATATGTACTCCATTCTGGTGCAAAATCTTCCACAACTTATATCAAATGTGCCAAAACATAAACAAATAGACGTCGCACTGTAGGCAGTTGTGGACGGTTTTGCAGCAGACTGAGGTATGTCTGCAAGCGAGAGTACACATTGTCATGGCCACAGGAAGGTGAAGAAATATCGAGAAAGGCATCTTTTAGTTTACCACAGATTTCTTGCGATATCTTGCATAGCAACTAAAAGACACGCCTCTGGTCTACATAGTAAGAGTGTTTGTGTGCTTGATGAATGTAAACTACAACTGCCTGCAGTATTCCGTCTGATTTGTGATGGTCATTGCCCATAAAAATTTTGTATTGTGCAAATTTTTTATGGTGACAAAAATACATGCATGCTGAATTCTTAAGCACATGTAACTCGGGAGTTGTGTTCAAACTTTGCTTAGTGATGTTTTTTTTGTTGATAGTGAAAAGTTGTGTGACCGTACAGTGTTGGTGAACTTACAATACATCTGTCTACACTGTGTCCACAAAAGTTGTGTGACCGTACAGTGTTGGTGAACTTAC
>Ga0209338_1000562_pt1 | contig 11529 bp, 9 predicted proteins | sample OlaalgELextract1_FD_187374 | JGI IMG/M metagenome (GOLD analysis project Ga0209338, IMG submission 187374) | Olavius algarvensis symbiont microbial communities from Tuscany, Italy - Type A ELBA extract 1 (SPAdes) (version 2) | ecosystem: Host-associated > Annelida > Digestive system >... | reverse complement strand
GAAGAAAACGTCGGAAATCTCAACTATAGCACTCCTAACGGAAGTCGATCGTAATCTCAAGATAGATTTCCGCCAGTTCTCTCATCCCAAGAACCCACCCAAAGAAGACTAGAAGAAAATCCCTTTGTGGCTATCAATCCGAGGCCCGATCCTGAAGAATTGTCTCATGCTCCAACTTCTCAAGTGCCCCGGATACACGATAGTTGTCACATGATGATGATGATGAAAAAGTGTATGCGAAAGTAGGCTTCAGCATCAGTAGCTTCATGCCCGATACATTGATCTTTTTGAGGGGATACGTGGTTTGGAGATTGTAACATTAAGTAAGTCTCCAATATTCGTTGCAACAGCAAATAATTTGGAAAACGCCTCCGGCGATCGAAGCCCTTTTAGAGATTTAAGCAGATCATCCACACCAGCCATTATCTCAACAAGATCAATGCCAACAGTTTGCAACTGTATATCTGTTTATCTCTTATTATATGTGTTACAAGACTTATAAATAAATATTTTTCACCTTTCAGTTGCGTTTGTGATAACAATTGGCGAAAGTAAAAGAAATCACATTTGGCGCGTCTCTGCCGTTAAAATTTCAACAGCATATTGACGTATTAAAACTAATGCAATTTTTATGTGTGAAAACAAACATGACAAACAGAAAAAAACATGTTATAGGGATTGGGGTGGCATTGGCCAAATTGGCCACCCCCTGGCTACGCCCCTGTGATATGTGTCTTGCTGACGCACTTGTTTCTTTTTGTGTGTTGTTTACTGTTTTCTGTCTGCGTTTTGTTGTTTTCATGTCTGTCGCTACCTGTCTTATTATGTTCTATTAAACAACACCATACAATAAGCCAGTACAGTAGGCCTATAGGCATATTGTACAGTACAAGCTACCAGCTATAATGGATATTTTTCTCTGGCAGCCTGCCACAGTTAGTTGTCAGTTATTGTTACGTTTATTTTTGTTTTGTGGCAAATACTATAGGTATGATGTAAGAAGGCATAAATATGTATTTAATCTTCTTCGTCGTGTTTTTGGTGCCAGCTTGATGGGCTTGATGCGCAATGGTAAATTGGTAGTATGTCTATGTCTTTGTAATTGACTACGCAACTCATTTCGTGCGCCTCATCGATCCTAATCAGCGTGGATCCCATTATATTACGTCCTTTGACACGCGCCATATCATTGTTTCTATGCGTATATTAGTCTCACCATCCATCACTTCTACACTCCTAATGTACTCCGCGCTCAAAACCCACCTGTTCCACATTCTTTTTTATTAGACTGCTGCTACCCACCGAACTGCCTCCATGGACTTTGGGCCGTTTTGGACCTTTTATCGGATTTTTTTGGTGCGCTTGTTTTCCACCGCCAGTGCATGTTTTCACCTTTTCTGTCGCGCTGTCCCCCTATACTAACACCGGCTCGCCCGCATGCTTGTAGTGACTTTATGGACATGTTACGGCGCCTTATAAGTCGTCGTATTATTATTATTATTACTAGTACGCCGCGATGACCGTAGGCCAGCACGCTAACCGTGCGGGCAAGTCCATTCCTGTGCCAACATGGACTTGCCTGCAGGCGGACGAGTCCATTTCCGTGCAAAAATTGAACAGTCCACAGGGCGGGAAAGTCCGTTATACAGATGCTGCTGCGGGGCAATCAAATAATGACCGCGGGTGGTCTAAACTCTCTAGTTGTTTTAAAGTTAACTTTTCTGTTTTGTCTCGTGCTGTAGATGAAGGTGGATAGGCCTACTACGTGTTGTGTTGAGCCAGTGTTGTTAGTCTTTGTCCTCTAGGGTCTTTAAGAATCATGAAGTCCTTGTTTTTTCCCCTAGGGAAGGGTCCGGTTCAGGAGCACGAAGTCTTTTATCCTTGTTTTCTATGGACGTTAAGGAACATGAAGTACTTATCTGTCCTCTAGGGTCATTCACGAACACGAAGTCCTTGTTTTTGTCTTCTAGACTCTAGAGCCTTTAAAGAACATGACATCTTTGTATTTGTCCTCTAGGGTATTTCTCGTCTTCAAAGCCTATCTCAATAAGCGCCTCTTTTACTAACGTAAAGTGAGGCGCTTAAAAATTACTTAAGAGTTGTGTAATTGCGAGTACATAAGTATAGCAATGTTAAGCAGACACGGTTCAGCGTTTACACCATGATAAGCAACCATGGTAACTATGGTTGACCACAGCCATGTATGGTAGCTAACCATGGTTCACCACGCTGTACCATGGTGTAATCATGGTTAACCATGGTTTTTTTCCATAGGGTAACACTACCACTACCACTACCACTACCGCTACCACTACTATCACCACCACTACCACCATCACCACCACCACCACTACTACTATACCATACTAGGGTCCTCCAGGAACACCACATCTTTGTCCTTGACTTCTAGGGTCTTTAAGGAACATGAAGTCTACTGTCCTTGTCTCATCCTCTAGGACCTTCAAGGAACATGAAGTGTTCCTTAAAGGTCCTAGAGAATAGAGTCCTTAATGAAGTCTTTGCCGTTGTGTCTCAACTTCAAGTCCAGGTTAACAACATTGGTTTCAGCGCAAGTCAGACATTTGCAACTACTTCCGATTTACGCGCCATTTTGACTGTTACTTGTCGCTTAATGGAATGAATGCAGTCATATGAATCACACGTGAGAGAGAGTCTGAGAAAGCGCTGGACGTAATTTCCATCACCTCTGCTAAAACTTCCGGTTCCGCCTCCGCCATAAAAATTGCACGCGTTTCCGAGTCGGCAACTAAGCTTTTACCACGAGTCGCGTGACGCTTAACAGCGATAATAACACTGTTAGTGTTACTGAAGCTTCGCAGGCTTAGACTGTGTGTAGGTGGAGTAAATGTCAATCTAATCACAGACGCTAGCTGGCTTGGGTTAGTATGACGACGTTAATCGTTCCACAGTGACGTGGTAGATTAACTGACACGGCGGTCTCAACTTTTTTTGTAAGTACGAACGTACATGTACGATGGGCCACAATAACACTGTACGTGGCAGACCGATGTTTCACAGGAGACAGGAGCCTCCTCGGAATTCTTTAAAGTTAGGCGTAAAATGGTACAAGTTGAGTTCGTTTGAAAATGTGGGAGCATTTTGATCAGTTTTGGGGGCAACTTGATACTAGAGGGCCCGATAGCCCCATAGCACCTATTCCGTGCCTGAACTGGATCCAAAAAAGCACCGGAACGTTTTGCCAGAGTAGTCGGTTGAACAGCTCTGGTGGCATCGTATAGGATACGCATGTTTGCAACGAACTTGCTTTTCGTAGACAACATGACGACATTCCAGACATGGACACGGGTTGGGTGGGTTGGATTAGAGAAAAATGATCCACGCAAATCCATGTCTGCGACATCCGCGCCGCCTCCACGAGGTCAACCTCATTGACGTGCACGACTATAAGTCAACATGGCTTGAAATCATACATTGAGATTATTATTCGTATCTGATGAAAGAAAATTAAACTTTTTTTAAAGTCAGGAATTTTGCATGTTTTAAAATTAACATGAATTTTAAGAATTAACAAGAAAACCGCCCCGCAACTGGAACATTGTGGTCTCGGACCAGGCCTATAGGCTATATGCTGCGGAGTTACTGTCGAAAAACAATTCAAGCATTTTCGTGTTCTTGAGTTTGATTTTGAACAAAATGTAGCGGGGTACTAGGGACCAACGAGGAACATTTTGGTTTGTATATTTTGAAGTAAATCGGACAAGTCTGCGTGATGGACGCCGGACAGAACAGCCACAGATCACGCACAGACCCCATGCGTCGTTCCCAAAAAACAGTAGGCTACCTGCCTATACATCAAACGATACGTAGAGGCATGTTACCACTTACAACTATCGTCTACAAGGTTAAACTAATATAGCAGCATCGAGATTACCGAATGTTTGCTTGTATGCCTTAGGGGCCAGCTGTGCGTTGGTTGCTGGCCTCGGCAAGTCCGTTGCCCGTCCTGTAAGCGAAAGCACGGTTCCAGGCCAGCTATTTAACTCAGTGGCGATATTCTAGTTTAAGCTTAGGCCTCCTAGTAATTATGGCACAGAAGCTTTCGCCTGCGCCAACAGCACCACTGTTCAAGAGAACCAAGGTTAATTAGGACTACTAGCCAATATAAAATCTTCGCCCTAACCCCGCTATAGTAAGATTTAGGGCACCTTAGATTAGCCCTATACCACTTTAGGGTTTGGCCTGAAACATTGGCACTGTTCAAACAGTATAATAGACTACAGAGCTTGGTGCCTGTATCACCAAGAGAACGAGTAATAATCAGCTATGATTTTAGGTTTGGCACTGAAGCTAGATATTCACCATTCATAAGATCACGATGTTCACGCTGTCAAAAAGAAAATTATTTCCAAGGTTCGCTTTCGGAGGAAATCTAACAACGGTCGTTGGTGTATAGATAACGCAGAACGGCGACCTGGTGATCAGAGACGTGACGTGGGCGAGCAACATGGGTCTCTACAAATGCTACGCTAGCAACTCGCAAGGATCAGACCGTGTCGATACTTTCCTCTATCCGGTACAGTATGTCTTTGCACTGTCAAAGAGAGATGGGAGGTCATTGGCGAGGTACGACAGGCCGTCAGTGAGGCTGGAGTTCTTAGGGGACAGCCAGCCTGCCTCCCCACCAGCTAGAGGGCGGGGCCTGGCGGAACGATGGTCTAAGGCAGTCCCAGCCACCAGAGTTTTCTTGCAGTCAGATGGCCTCTCCGGTCACTTCAATAACATGGCCCACCTCGGGGTTAGAATACGGTACCCCCCGTGGGGAATTATTAAGCTATCTGCTAGGGTGACCAATGGCGGGGTGGGTTCAATCCCAGCAAGTCGTATAGTGTGTATAGGTTCACGATTGCACTTGAATGCATAGCAATTCGTATACTTTTTAAATTAAAAACAAAATATTTGATACATCATGACTCTCTGCTCTGTCTTGCACTCTTTGAAACAGCGAAATAATTGTAACTGTAACCTGCAGTTTATTGGCGTTTTTACCGATCGGTAGTCTATGTCCGTCAAACTCGAGCTCTGCGTCGTAATAGTTAACTTACCAAAACGTTTTACCACTAACTACCAGCGATGTGTCACACTCAACTTGTGGGACGGTGGCTGTCGTTCACCAGCGACCGTGGTGACAACACCTGGCATGTTGCAGTGTTAACATCAGGCAGTTAAGCCAGATAGAGGCTCATAATCGCGATTTCTGCCTACCCCACCTGCATTCGACGCCCCTGTTAGGGGGGTTTCCGTCAGAGTATTGCCATGCTGTTTGGTATGGAAAAACTAGAATGGCTTGGCTATCCGACGGTTAAAAACTTTCGAAGATATGTTTATTCTTTTTGCCAGAATGCACAAACGTGACAGACACACACAGACAGACACCGCGTGACGACATATGCTGCACTTGCATAGCATCACGCGGAAAAAAAACCGACAAACTGGAAATCATATACGTGCTATAATTGCAACTGTCATAACCAAAAATTCAAGGTCATTTGGTGTCGCATAAACTCTTACATTATTATTTCGCAGAGTGGAAAATAGGCTACAGATACCGTTACCGGTACTACTAACAGGAAGTCGTACATTGTGCTCAATCGACTGTTGATGACTTTGAGTTATCTTAAGTATTATTCCGACGTTTTAGCTTCAGTATTTATAAAAACTATATCATTTGTGAGACACTATCCAGTAACAAAATTGTACATTTCATTTCACCAGTTTATTTTAATTGTATAGCTATTGCGTCATACGGTCTGTGGTCTGGTCACTATGGTCTGTGTGTTGTTTTCTTTGCAGACTGTGTAGTGATCAGACGTCGGACATTGATCACGTCGACAGTGGAACTGTAAACGCCCAGTCGACGATGTAGCAACTTGATCGTCTATTAAAACCATTTATGCGCATGCAGACAGTTCATACAGGTAGTGAGACCTTCGCGGAGGCCTCAAGAAAACAAGCATAAAAACAAGTGATCCCAGACGTGGCAAAGCTCGCCTCACATCCCACTGTAGGGTGTCGCCACCTGGCGAACTTAACGGTCCATAATATATTATGAAAGTTCCATGACGACGGCTGCAACGGGCTGTTTGTCCGTAACGTTGATAACAAACAAAAATGATTACAAACATTGCTACATACACATGTGACTAAAAACAATATCTCAGTGACTGTGATAAGTTTTAAACCCACACTAATCTGGCTTGACCAACTGGCGGCGGTTATTACACTGCAAGCTATTAAAAAGCACTGTCATAAGAGCACAACTTGTTGTACGCAGAAGCATATTACTGAACCATCTTCACGCCTCTCCAGACCAGACTGGCAGGCAGGGTCACATTATGTTCTAGACTGTCTATTTCTCCGTTCGTTCCAGTGGCATAGCCAGGAATTTGATTTTGGGGGTATACGTTTTAACTAGTCATTGCAATTTCAAAACACGTGTTAATGTCCCACACGTGAACAAAACGGTTACTGATTTTGGGGGTATATATAACGATATACCCCCCGTCGCTACGCCCCTGGTTCGTTCGTCTGTCTGTTACCAAACTCGTGAACTGAACTGAAAGAAGTATCAGAAAGAGTAAACTGAATTTGACGCCAATTGGCTCAAGTGGTTCACGGAGGATTGGAAGGACATGAAACAATCAACTTTGGGGTCAGGAGGTCACACGACGCGATTGGTCACAAAAGTCCTTTTCGGCATACATTTTAAGAACTGTCCAACGAATTCTAACCAAACTTGACAGGCACACATTACGGTAAATGCCCATTGTGCCACAACAGCTTAGGTGCGTAAGCTCAAAGCTCAAGGTCACATAAGGCTCAACGGTATATTTGGAGATGTTGTGGATGCATCATTTGTGACCTCCTTCGGTCAACGAGCTTTTTCTAGCTTTACAAATGTCATGTCACAAAAGCAATCACACGCAACAATGAAACCAAACGATGTAAGTAATATTAACACAGCTGCTGAGTACCAAAGCTGACAGATCAGATCACAGAGCATCGCATTAAACTTCATCTTAACAACTGCTAATCTGCACTACGTGATCCACTTATAAGACAACTCTAAGCGTACAAGCATTCAATAATTATTATCTTGTTGCGTATACAGCTCATCATTCTGTGAACGTGCATCACTAATAAGATCAATCAACCAAAACTCACTAATTACTGGTATTCAGTGCCGATTACAACGACGATACTTATCCTTAAGTAGAGATCAACTCCGGCGTTAAGTGTAGGAGTTAATCTCTACTTAAAGTTAATTATGTTTGGTGCAATGAGCAGGCAAACATTACTAGTAATGCAGTGTATTATTATGAGGCATGTTTCCTCATGGTCAGTGCGATGCCCGATCACCACTGAAATAATTCGTCTTACATTGTGAGGTTATTCAAATGCCCAGATTTTAAACATAACTAGCACAAATGTTGAAATTTTTAAATACAAAAATAAAAACGAACCTTTCATTCATCGTCACCATCTACGTGGACGTGGCCATAACAGCTAGCAAAGTAATTCGTGCTAGGTAGGAATTTTTTTCCTAACTGTTAGAAGCGGATTAAATTGTGTTTGCCATGCTACGAAAAAAATGTTTACATTAGAAATGTGCATATTTAACCCGCCTCTGGATTAATGTTTAAACCTACTTCCAAAATGTTATGTTATCCCCACATTACGAGCCAGTGTGTAACAGCTATGCATCAGACTGTCTGACACTAGTTAAATTCCTATTACTACCAACACTGAAATCTATGGTGAGCCTGAAACACATCAACGATGGAGAACTAGAAACGTCGTCATTCAGCAACAGCTGCAGTTCAGTTGTACGAAACTCCACGCAGTCCAATACGTGTCAATCATACGATGAAGCAGTCCACAACACACAACGTTACATGCGACATATTAACACATCAGCAGTTTTTGCATACGATGTGATAGTCAGTCATTATAAAATACCGCTAGAAACAGTTCGGAAAGATGACCAGTGATAACAGATCGAGTCATGCTTCGTTCTGGTTCACGGCAAATTAGCGGATAACCTCGCAGATGTTCCCAGGAAACATTCATCTATCGCAGACGGATGTTTTCTGGAAACTTTTCCCCAGATGAACATTTCACTGAAACAATTCTTCAACAAGTTTCTTATCTTCTCATGAACATGAATATCACTACTGCAAAAAGAAGCTGGCCCACCTTCTGTTCAACTACGGCACAGGGTTAAAAAAATTGTGATTTTTTTTTAAATAACAAAAAAATCACATTTTTTTTCGATTTAAATCAGATTTTTTTTTGATTTTTTGCCTATGATTTCCTGAAATGTGCAATTGATTTTTGCTGTGCAAGCTCATAAGAACTTGGCATGTGCAGCTAAAATGCAAAATATGTGACTGTTGCTAACTTACTTATTACTGACACAGGTTAACTAAAGCAGAAAATAGAAGAAAAGTTCCATCTGTGGCATCATCACCTGGTGCTGAACGTGTGTTTTCATCATATTTTATGCACTAGTTCATTTGAAACTACAAAATCAGGCACAGATGTTGCGGATAAAGCATCCAAACTCATTTTAGTGTACAAATGCCTGAACCTGTAAAATGTTAGTAAATTTGAAATGTACTATGTGTACACTCTGCAGTAATGCAGTTTGACTGTGCTTCACAACTCTGAACTCAAACTATATAACTTTGCCTATGAGAGTGAGTGTTGTACGTAGTATGTTCAGGAAAAATTTAACAAGGTTCTATCTTAACTAAACACTCAGTGAGTGAATAAATGAATGAATACAGAAACAATTTCAAACTGTATATGTGTTGTGCTTGTGTCAAATATTTTTGCACAAAGTGGATTCAAAGTATACAGGCAGCTGTGATTTAAATCGAATGATTTTTTGACAAAAAAAATCACTGGATTTAAATCATGATTAAAATCAGTGATTTAAATCAAGATTTAAATCGGCCAACCCTGCTACGGCATCATACTAGAGGTGTTGTCAATGCAACCACCGTGACTGTTAACAACATACTTTAACAGTCGCACTCTGTTATCAACAATGGACAACACCGGCAGTGTGACAACAGTTGATTTCTGTTGACAACAGGTGTGGTCTGATGCCATGTCAAACAGTAGGCTAAGGACATATTAATATATGAACACTTTCTTTATCTGACACAACATTATCTCACCAGAGGATGATCTCATCTGGGGATGATCTCACCAGAGGATGATCTCACCTGGGGACGATCTCAACAGGGGACAATCTCACCTTGGGACAATCTGAATGTGTCAACAGAATCTGCAGTGCCAAATTCCTAATAGTATTCCATAGTAACTGTGGGTCCATAATGCTTAGTTTCCGAGATATAACCACCAACGTCGGCAACCAACACACATCTTGAAGTGAGCCAGTAATAATCATAATCGCACGGCAAATGTTTCATAGCAAGACTTTTCTAAGTGACATTTCCCAGTATAACTTTTTGAGAAACATTTTCCCAATGTTTTCCACAGGATGTAAATTCATCCAATCAACAGGTTTTGAGGAATATATTCTCCATTACATAAAATACTTCCACCAGACATTTTACAAAGAAAATTTTCTCACAAACAATTCCCAGAATCATATTTCTCAGACACAGTACCAAACTGGTCATCAGTCTGAGAAACATGCTTTCTGGAATACGACTGTCTGCAAATGTGACAGTCTGTAAAATATTCATAAACCCTAATTCCATCCTGCATGACAACAAAGCTGGCCCGGCGGAAAAGTTATGGTTGCGACGGCACTGCAGCTGCTCCAGGACCTGGAGACAGACCTGGGTTGTCCAGATTCTTGAGCAGCTGTGAGAGCCAACGCTTTGTTGAGTTGTCATCCTTGAGGCAATTAACGAACGTCTGGTCCTTGAGCTGGTCCGGCAGACACTGACGAAGCGCCTCACGAGCACTGCAACATCAACCATTGCGTTATTCTTTCATCTACCCCAGTGACAATACAGGATGGCTCAAAAAAGTTAGACCACTCTTTGTTTGATCGTTTTAGACTGCATTTTTGATTGCTCACAATTTTAAAATACTAAAACCAATTTGCATGTTTTGATCATTGCTTCAGTGACAACTGTGATGTTGTTTTGGCGACATCATCTTGAATGCATAGTGGACCAGAACGGTGGATACACAGAACATATCCAAATAAAACAATTTATTTTGCATCGTTGATGAAAATGAAGTTGACAGATGTGTTCAGATCAGAACATTTCTGCACGCTGCTGCAATCTGCCATATTGAATGGCATGATCCTAGAGCCATTCGCTGTCTATTCCAAAACTTTCTTTACAAAGAAACAAATACAGGAGCCGCATAAACATTACCTCGTCCACTATCACAGGCCGAGGTATAAATATCTCACTGCTAAATTTCAGCCTAATACTGACTACAGTGGTGATGCTGTTAGAGATGTAATCTCTCCAATCCTAAATGAGTTGTTGATCTCCATGTAAACAAATGTATCAGAGTCGATATGATAAGCCCCCACTTGCCGCCAGGTAGTGCATGACTCAACAAGTTTCACGGGCATCACACCAACGATCGAACAGACAGACAAAGAGATAGTCGTGAAAATAGGCCAGTGATTGTATGAGATATGCTAACAAATATCCTAAAATCCCCTATTCCACAATGGTGATGTAGGTGGAAAAGTGATATGGAATCCATATCCCGGATTAACTTAGTTAATCAGTTCTTCCGATTTGTGGATCCAATCACAATAACAAGTTTCAATGAAATCGACTTATTATTTTTGCAGTAATCCTTCACAGACAGATTTCAAATGGTACCTGAGTGCCTTGAGTGTGAGGAACTACAATAAAGGCGCTATATAAATCGACTTCCTTTACCTGTTTTACAGAATGAGGAGTGACACAAGAAGCTCAGCTATCGCTGACAAACCGAATGAATGAATGAATGGCAAACAAACAAACTGACCTAATCATATAACCTCCACCATGGCATAATCTAGCTATACAAGCTACTGAAACTAATAAATCTGATTTGATTTGATGGTGGAAGTACTATAGTGTTTTTCACGAGCATCAGACATTAGATGCTGTAATGTTACATGCAACAGGACATTCTGACGAGACTGCCTACACTGGCTGCTAACAACGGTTCATCATGACCCAGCTAGAGAAACAGTCACACAGGTGTGAGTACCGTGGATTATCAGACAGACGCAAATAGCATCGCACGACGTGCTTGAGCAGCCGAGCTGACTGCTCCTTGGCTAACTGCAGAACCATCTTACCCTGCAATACCAGCAATATTCACATCAGCTGCATAGGCTACAAAGTAAAAGTAAAGTAAAGTAAAGTCGTGGATTTCTATAGCGCATCATCGTGAAGCACCACCTCTAATGCGCTACCGTTTCCCGTAAGTCGACGCTGATCTCCGCAAGCCAACCCGACAGCCAGGCATCAGCGAACACTGCGAGACCAC
>Ga0209338_1000558_pt1 | contig 11556 bp, 12 predicted proteins | sample OlaalgELextract1_FD_187374 | JGI IMG/M metagenome (GOLD analysis project Ga0209338, IMG submission 187374) | Olavius algarvensis symbiont microbial communities from Tuscany, Italy - Type A ELBA extract 1 (SPAdes) (version 2) | ecosystem: Host-associated > Annelida > Digestive system >... | reverse complement strand
CGGTGACTGTGCCTTCCCAGTGGCTTCGGCACGTGCGTGGAACAGCCTGCCGTCATCTGTCAGAAATGCACCGTCGCTGACGACGTTCCGTCGCGAGCTGACTTTTCCGGTCGTCGTTTGACAATGACTAGGCGATCCTGATTGTACTGCACAGTATAACTGTTGTCTGCCCGCGACTACTGACTGTCGGCGATTCTGTCGTTTTGTTTTTCTTTTCAATTTTGTACGTTGCCCCTGCAATGTCTTTGACGTGATAGTGTCACCTTAATCAGTACATTGTTACTTACTTACATGGCAGGTTATGCATCACCCCATCATGGTGCAGGATCGGCTGGAGTGCCTGCACCAGGGCAAGTCACACCACTACAACAGCAGTTGGAACATGCCAGTCAGAAAGCAGGATTTGTTGATGACAAATACAAACCTCGGCAGCAGGTTTTATCCATTCTTGTGTCAAGGCTATATGCTTTATAACTGCTTAGAAATTAGTGTGTTTAGCTTTGTACACATGCATGAGAACTGTGAATGTATAGAAGCAGTTTGCTAGTGTTAAAACTGCATAGCATACAATTTAATAACAAATGGGGATTGATAGCCTTACAGCCAGTAGCAGTAGCTGTTAATGCATGGGCCAAATGTGCCCCGAATACAGGTTAACCAACCAATAAGCATTAAGCAGCCCCTAAGCCACGATGCGCTGTGTCAGAGGTCTTACACGTTGTGCAGCAGGACGCAACACATTAGTGAATAGACAGCTGCATTCCAAATGCACAGACTACTATGACTGGTACTTAATGAAACTCTGGCCATAAATTTTGAGCCGATTTACAAACAAAAATATGGTCCACAAGATGAATCTTCAGCTTGTCCATAATCATTTTAGGTGCTGTCATTGTGGTGTTGACAGTTTTGTTCAAGTTCAGTGCAGTGTGGCTGTTTGCTGTAGGCACTACTCACTGCAGGTCCTGTACCTCAGCGTGGCAGCATTGTTAGTGGCTATCCAGTACATCCTCAACAGCCAGGACTGCCGACAAGTCTCTACACTGGTGCCACAAACACGGTACATGCACAGTAGTGAATAATTCTGCTCCATAGTAATGGGGGATGTGATATTAAGTATGATCATGACCTGCAGTATCGTCGCGGACTTCACAACATGATGATATCGTAGCATTGACTTGGCACACCAATATCGTTGTGCTGCAATAGCATGATTTTGAAAGTGATCAGTACACATGTGTACAGAGTGTTGGGCCGTATAACTTGAGGTTGAGCAGACTGGTTGTGACGAGCAATCAGGAGAGCAGCCGCTGTGCAAGAGGAGGAAAGGAGACTGACGTCGTTAGTTTCCTGGCTGACTCAGACGACAGGACGGGGCAGAGCCAGTGAATGGACCATGAAATTCTGCGATGATATCGTCGCAGAATTTCACACGATATGACGATACAAAAAAATTACTATGATTCGAGCCCTAATATTAAGTTTGCTGTTTGTGTGTCTGTTCAAGATGCATCTTCTCCAAAACTGCTAAATGGAATGGCTGAAATTTTGCATGGGGACAAAGGTGTGTCGTGGACGTTATGTCACTTTGGTGACGATCGCACCTAGAGGCCCCACCAGGGGAGTCGAAAATGTACCGTGGGGGAGTGTACTGACCAACCTGTTTGTTGTTAATTTACAGCATTAACATTGTCTTGTTCACGGACACATTCTTCGTTCACACAAGTACATACCATAATGTTGTGTATTTTTGCGACAGTGTGGATGTTATTTAAATAAAACCTAATTTTTCTATGTTATGTGCAGGGCGGACTGCCTCCACCACGACACAACAGTCATGGTCAGAATAGATACTGAACATTGTGCACTGACGGCAACTAGTTCAGTTCCACTTCAGACTTTGTCATTAACTGAAGCTATATTTTCGTTTTCTGTTGTCTGTACACCGTGTTCACCCGCTTTTGTTTTCTTGCATAACTCTTAGAAAAAGTAACCAATGGAATGAAAATTATCGCAGAGAAAATAGCTAATGAAATCCACATTCTCACAGCATGAAAGTAAATTTTCTCTACTGGCTGCGATGTAGCACGGACGTCAGTTAGTGTCGTTAAGCAATCAGATTTATATTTATTAAATTCTCGTGAGTAAAAAAAGTATGAAGCAAACTACTTTATCCTCTGTCAGAGAGTTTTAATGGATTCAAACATTTAATGGAGAAAGTGACAGCAGTGGCATCACTGACAAATGTTAGGGTTGTGGTTGACCACACAATGCCCACGTCAATGCACAACAAAGTTTAAGATCTCACAGTGATGTCTTTACCCCTACAAGACTTCATCTTCTGTCAAAAACATTGTGAGCAAGTGTTTTTTTCTACGTAACTGCTTTTCACTCGCATCCATTTAATTATCATTTCTGTAACGACACTTTTACTGACGTCCAGTTTACTTAATTTTCATTCAAATTGGTTACTTTTTCTAGGAGTTACACAAGAAAACAAAAGTATGTGTTTTTCAGAACACATAACAGAAAACAGTGTATAAACAATTCACTGCTATGTGTCGCTTGTGCAATTACTGGCATGACTTATTTGTCACATTGCACTTCCCACTTTGGAGAAACTATGTGCTGTCATATCAGTGACAGTAGTACTTAAACCAAAGCCTGTATGTTTAGAGTGCATTGCATTAACCAGTGATATGTGGTTCATTCGGTGTACTGTAGTGCTGTCTTATAAATTAATTCTGATGACAACACAAATGCTTTTTGTTCACAACACTAGAACAAATTGCGCATGAAAATCTTACGGACAAAGAGAATATCTCAGACAGCAAAATTTGCACTAACAAATACACTAGCTTCTTCGTGTGTTTCTGATATAGAAGTTTTGTGAATTTAAACATCTATTGTCACTGTTGTCTCAAAAGACATTTGTAAAAAAATGCAGACTTGCATCTGCCACCAGTTCATGTCTACAAATATTCAGTCATGTCATGCAGCATCTTCCAGCAGTGCTGTGTACTCAGAAGGCACCATACAGTGCTGCATCACCATACAGATCACCTACAGAAACCAACAGCGTAAACTGTAATGTATATTAGTTTCCATCACGTATCATTATGTAGGTTAGCAACTAGTACGCCTACTTGCCTAGTGCAGCATTAATACACTATGCCTCCAGTTACACCAAAGGTTCAAATCCACTCAAAATATGAACAGAATTGCTTTCTGTCTCACCACTACTGAACTCAGCCAATTCCAGACATAAATTCTGGATCCCGCCAAGTCTGAGATGTGCAGGGTGTTGATTAACCATACTGGGTTTTCAGTAGTTTAGTATGCTTTGACATCTCGTGAAATGTGCAGTATACTTTGTTGAAACTTGCAACGTTTACATTACCAGTCACTAGTGTGGTTAAAACAATAATTCTGTTCAAATTTTTGTGTCACTTGAGCTGACACACAGCATACATCAGATCTGGCAATACATAATGTGGGCCTCTAGAAAATAGCAAATACTAAACTAATCTTGAACTAGAAAAGCTACTCCACACAAGGGATCGTGAGTGATGCCTCCAAATCTACCTTCGGCCTCGTCTGATCTTTGACCTCCAGACCCACAAAGCCAATCGTTTCACGCCCTTGCCCCATGCACCACTTGTGCCAATTAAGCTGAGCAAGGGCATTAAATGAGACTAGAGTGGGTAAAAACTATGAATTTTCACTGCAGTACCTTGGAAGTGTTAGAAAATATGGTGTAGGTAACATGACCACCCTTGAATCATTATAACGTACTACCTCTAAGTCGCCTCTTACCACGTCATATTTTCTGGATCCCACCGTTACTATGACTATCAGCAGCAAAAAAATAATGCTGTGTCTCAAGATTTCTGCGAGGTAAAGACTCTGCATAAATTTGCCAGGGTTAAAGCTTCAAATGACAGCTGATGAAATTAGTGATTCTGTGGCCTTTACCATATCTCAAAAACTGTGAGCAGCATGTCCTGTATTCTCCTGACGAACATGAATTTCCTTAGGGGAGTAATGCAAAATTCTTGGGACTGCCTAGTCAATGCTCTTGTGCAATTTCCTGCAGCACGTTAGTTTCTTGTTTGAAAGCAGAATGGAACAAACCTTCAAATGAACTGTAGCCTCCAGCAATACCCGTAGTCGGATCGGAATTGAGGAACAGCTCAATATATCGACGCTCTACAGCAACATACAGGAACAGTCAATGCTTAACTGTCACACAGTAGCAACATGCACAAATCAATGAACCACAGTTTATGCACAGTAGTCACAAAGTTACTCTGTAGTCGGGGTTCAGAAAAAAACAGATTTTTTTGGTAAAAAAAAACCCACTCCAAACTTCATCCAATTTCAGTTCCTCGTGCCAGTAATAGCTTTCAAACTCATGAGTAATGACTTTGCAAATCTGCAGACTTTCTAAACTTGGTGAAGCTAAATAAACACTCAGCTGATGAGCTGAATTAACCAACAAACTTTTCAGTTTTCACAGCCAGTTTTTTTAGGACATTCTAAATTTTTCCCTTGATTTTTATAATAAACCTGTATATTACACATAGCATAAATTTGTAAGTTATGTCATTTCACAGAGCTGTTCTCATTGATCTTAATTTTATAAACCGTATTAGTTATGTAATTGTATCCACTACTGACAAATAATTATGTTATACTAAGTAACATTTGAATTCAAATTTTGTAAATTCAATTGTAATTACAGCACTTAATAAAAATAGCATTGTTCTTTAGAGAATTAACAATAAAAGTGCTGTTAATAATTTTCCCTTTACATATTTATTTGATCTGAATAGCATCCAGCACTGCTCACTCAAATAAAAAACCAAAACACATGCCGGGTTAGGTTTTTTGAACCCTGTCAGTAGTTGTGTATCATAAATCCCATGCTATATCATGTACAGCACTCTACTACAGTGACCAGCCAGGTGTAGAAACCGTATAATACTCTAGTCACGGCATACGAAGCAAAGCAAGTTACACATGCAAAGTAGCAAACACTTTCTTCCTGGCCACATTTATTGTGATAAGCTCAACTGTGACCTTGAACAGTACAGAACCTTTTGTGAAAAACCAGCTTTTCATTCCACCGAAGAAGTGGTGGACATCTATTAGTGGTGGTACGCGACATCACACTTCTATGCAACAGGAATTGTCACATGTACTTTGGAAATATTGAATTAACTCTGCAATGCCCTAATTTTCAAGCATTATGACTGGAGAATATTTCTGAACATATCTGGTAGACAAGGTACACTGCAAAGTGCACATAACCAAGTTTAGAGTTGAATTTATGACTAGACTGAGCTTTAGCACAAGCCGACAGCAAAGGGCTAGTAGTCGAGCTAACCTAGTTACAGAGGAACCAGCATTCAGCAAGTTGAGTTCACTAGCATTACAACTACTTACCCATCATTGCCTTGTGCTTCTTCATTCCCTGTTCAGCCTCGGCATGTGTATTAAAGTCGACATCAGCCTCACCAGACGGGCGGCCCTCTTCATTGTACTCGATATAGACTGAGATCGGGTTCAGTGGTGAAAAGAACTGAACAAACACCAGAAATAGCCAATTAACCCACAATACAGAAAACTGCTGCATTATATGTTACTGAAAATTAATTTAAAAAAAATAAACACCATCATTGTACGAGATCCTCGTAGTGACTTAACGTACACGTATCTCCATCTTACAGTATCTTACAAATTGCCATATTACCACGTGGCCAGCAGATATTGCCAAAATAATGCATCAGTCTTCTGCTAATCTTTTTTCACAGCTACTCAGTATTAGGCTGAAGGATCCACATTGTGTGTGACAAATAATGTTATGCAATTTACCTGGACGACGTCAGATTCAGTTGCAGAAAAGGGTAGACCTCTCATATGAACAGAATGACCAGTTGAACTTTGGTATGTGCTCTTCATCATACCACCACGACCACCTCTGCCACCACGACCACGACTGGCCATTCTGCCATTGCCCATCCCTCGCAGGCCCATACCACGAGCCGCACCACGTCCCCCACGGCTTCCATATGCTCCGTAGCCAGCTCCAGCATAACCGTCACCGTACCCATCATCATATTCACTGTCATCATAGCCACCATATGCACCATAGTCTTCGTCAATATGGGCTATTTATACACACACATGCAACAACTCATACATGTATACCAATATCTTTCTACGAGAATTTCTCGGTATTAGATATTCATATATATATTAGCAATAAATTATCATAAAGTTTAAACCAATAACTGCATGTTATTGTTATTAATGTAATATCTTTTAAGCAATGTCTCGATGCACAGTCGTGGCCACTAGCTTCCAGCATAAATAACCAATGTCAACTAAATTCCTTACACTGCTACAAATGAAGATACGAGAAGCAAAGTCGCAAAAATACTTGTCTGCTCAGCGATACAAGCATCAGCAAGATTAACAGAAATGCATATTCTTTTATCAAGCAAATAGGCAGAAACGGAGTTATATGGAGCACTTAGCCAGTCACAAATAATGTAATTTACGTGACAGAGAGCCAGAGCGTTTTACTAGATGGATCAGAGGCCATTGACATCCGAAAGGAAAGACAACAGTTTGAGAAATTTAACTAATAGTTAACTTCCAACCAGATGAATCTATTCAGCGAAATGTAATTTACAGTAGGTGATTCTAATGGACAATGTACACTCCAGAATTATTACAAGCATACATACCCATTAAACCTTTAATATTTCCAACTCCTCTGCCCCGGCCTGCAACTCCACGTGCCCCTCTCATGCCGCGACCTCTGCGGTCGTATGGTGTGGAACGTCCACCGCCACTCGCACCCACACCAGGAATGTATTTTCCCTGCATTGCAATTGCTGATTCCGCTTCCAACATGGAACTTTTGAATATTTCTACATACCTGTAGCATACATTCAAAAATAATATGAGCAAGTAGCATAACTAGCCCAGCGTTATTCACCAACTTTTGAACAATTCTAGTCAAGTACTAAGTACCACCTTTACAGGCTTACTCTATTGAACTATGATGAACTGGAAAGCAAAAATTATTATGAACAATTAGTTCGAATTATTAAAAACTCAGTTCTACAGCATATTCCCTGGTATGATTTATATCCGATGAAACTAACTAGTTCAAAATGCATCACCTCCAAGGCAATGCCATACCGGCACGACGTGCAGTCGAACGCTTTTCTGTTAAATCTATCGAACTTTTTCTTTATCAAATTTCAATATCACATTCCGCACTCATAGGTGTACAAAATTGGGCTAAAGGCCCAAAAATCATCAAAATTTGAAATTTCTGGTTTACATTTGGCCCTAAGGGGCAATTCCCTTAAGCAATTCTTACAAAATTTGACCTGAAGGAGCGAACAACAGGTTTGCTCATGCACGCTGAATTTCACCTTTATAGTGTAGAAATGTGGGTTTTAGGTCCCCAAATCATCAAAAAGTTTGGATTTTTTTGTACAAATTTTCCCCTAAGGGGTGCATCCCTTCAGCAATTGTTGAAATTTACCACAGGCGAGGGAGTCCTAGGTCTGCTCCCGCACATCAAATTTCACCGTTATCATTTTAGAAATGTGCACTTACTACCCAAAAAATCACTGAAATTGGTAATTTTTGGTATAAATTTCCTCCTAAGGGGAAATACCGAGTGTACACAGAAATGTGTCATGGTGATATGTGAGGCCTGTCATGGTGAGGCCTGTCCCATGTTTGCATCCCCCTAACTTTTTTGGATCTGATCAGTAGTTCTACCAGCAGGGGATTAAAAATTTGTGAGAAAAGCCCCCATTGAGGGTAAACATTTATAAATTGGTTGTCTGTCCACGGAAATAGACCACATTAAAAATATAAAGGATGCATCCAAATGCTGAAATTTCACAAAAATCATGCAAATGATTCACCCCTCAATAGACAAAATTCCGAACTTGGATGGTTTAGGGGGGGGCTTTACTCCCACATTTCTGCACCAATAAACATGACACTGACTCTGGGAGCAGACCAGTGACCACTCCCCGGCTCCAAATTTCACGTAAGCAGTCCTGCCAGTAAAAAACTAACATCTGCTAATACAATTATTTTCAATCTATTACATACATTAACTGTATCATTTAAGGAGTATGTTATGCTAAGTATCACTAACATGTAAAGATGCATACAAAATTATAATTACACTACCGCATAAAATTACTAACATAGTTTACACAGTTTGCAATATAGCACTTTCACAATGGACGAACACTATCTGCTCTACATGTTAAATTTATCCGTTTTCCTCTTCATTATTCTACATTTTTACACCGCTTTACTGCTGTAAATCCATTATCATTTCAGTTTTAAACTTTATTACTTCCAAATTAGACTTTTCATTTTGCACAATGTTGCTAAGGCTGCATGTGTATACGTTTATGAAAAACAAATGGGTGGAAGTACATTTTCCTATATTAAGCCTCCAACAATTAAACTGAAATGCTGAATACATATAACTGTCCAAAGAGCTGCCAACAACCTAAGGGCAGTTGATGACAGCTGTTATTTCATAAAACAGATAGAATATACTGTTTCTGCAGATTTGAAAAGTGTCAAGAATCAAATTATGTCCTCTTACTATCCCAATACGCTGCCATTATAACACTCTTTTCTACATCAGCTCCACTGTAACTGGTTTAAACTATATTTAATGAAAAACATTATTTATAACAAATACATTTATGGTCATTACCAGCCGAGTATTTTCATTAATTTCAGTTTATGCTCTCACCTTTTGGGACATTATCAAAATTATGTAAAAGAAACTGCTAAATATTTTTATGGTTAATCTATAACTAAATTAACAATTTTTGCAATATATGTATTAGTTAACTAGTCTCATTTTTTGCTTACAGGCACTGTTTGCAAACTGTAATGATAGAAAAAAGAAGAAAAGTATACATGTGAGCTCCACAAAATTTGTGGGACCCCGGTTATCGCAGTTGCCCATTCAACACACAACCCCCACCTGGTCCCCATTTTCTCCTTGTGTTTTTGCAGCGCTAGGTCGGCAATCGACTGTGATGCAAACTGGACATACGCCTCCCCAGAGGCACGCCCCAGTTCATCGGCCAACAGGGCAATCCCATTGGGCACAATCTGCATCCCTGTAAACCCACACACCAACCCACAAAATATTACTATTAACCCAACACACCTGTTACAGCAATCAGTACAGTACATTACAAAGTCTAAGTAAGGAGACTTGTATCAATGTGATCTTCAGTGCAGCTTTGGTATTTTTGCATTCTACATTGCATTACGTTGCCATTACATGCATTACACAATTATATGTTAGGTACTTGGCCATTCTCCAATCTACAGTAAACTCCACACTTTTCCTATAACTCCTCCCCACATGGTGGCAGTTGTGCACACACAAGACAAACTTTACTGTCATGACGTATAATCTTTGCACTGTTTATTTATATCCGACGAATGAGTACAACAACAGACATAGCAGCACCATTTTGTTTTCCAGCTACAACAGTCCCAGAAAAGATGTTCAACACAAACTATTTGCATGAATCAGGGGCACCATGCTTGTGAACTTAAGGGACAAAAGGTTGGGAGAGTGTCAATAGCTGGTTGTGATTAGGCATACTTAATTACTTATGCATGCATAATAAACTGTTCATTCGCAGTTCCACTGACTTTCTGTAGATTTTCTTACATTTTCTGGACAATGTGTTCCAGGATAAGCAATCACCCTATTAGCTGCAGCATTATGCAATGCATCTGTGTATCATCCACCCCAATGGCTCAATATGTTCCTTACATGCAGGGTTCCCACTCAGATGACAGAAGTAAATTTCATTACTTTTTCAGGAATTTTCAGAACTATAAATACCAGAAAATCATGACCTTCTAGGTCATTTTTGATAGCAAACCATGATGCAGTAAGAGTTACCTGAAATATTTTTGCTAATTTTCTATCATCAATGCAGCTATTTCTATCACTGCATCAACCAACTACACAAGACTGTATACTCCAACTTTTAGGAAATTACATCACTGGACATTACATTACTGGACCATTTCATGTCTTTTTCAGCACCAATGTCCAATTTCAGGACTTTTCAGGGCCTGAAAAATCCAAACATGAATTTCAGGACTTGTCAGGACCCATGAGAACCTTGTACATGTAATTAGCTGCACTGAAGAGAATGAATGAGTACAAACTGAACATTATGCACAGTTTTTGCTGCGTGATGCTATGCCCAAGTGCGGCTTATGCCTTCTAGCGATGGCTGACTAGGTGTCCATCTGTCACGTTCATGTAGTGTCGAAATGGCCAATGATACGGCCACAGTTGCTATATAATGCAAATATAAAACCATCCCAAGCTCTTGAATGGTACCATTTACCGTTACCATTTTCTATGACCTCAAGTGACCTCTGGCCCTAATTTCAAGGTCATGATATTTTTAATGTCAAATAACTCGACATTATTATACAAGACAGAGCTATAGTTACAATGGCAGACTGATAGGAAGTCATATATGATCTACGGGTATTGACTGATGCCACTTTCAATGAAAATGACCCCTAACCCAGATGTCACGTCACATCATTATGAAACAGTGAACTTCTCAGAAATCATAAAAGATGCAGACGTAGTTACAATGGAATACTAATAGGGACTTACACATGCCCTACTCAAGGGTGTCACTTTGAATGACCGTAAGTGACTAATATTCAATGACACAATGCATCACGCAGCCTTCTGCGACAGCTGAGCTGTTAAATTTAACCGTGTGTACTCTAAAATACAGTAGAACTTCAGGATCAGTAGACTGTTACTTGGCATCAACAAATTACCACACTATATCATTCATCACAAACATGATTTGCAAGAAGTCTATAACAACCTAATTAACTGTGACATAATCTAACAACTAAGACTTATAAGCTAATGTGAACAAAGAACTTTACTGACAACAGTACATTTACCAATATTTGACAAGCACCAGTAGACAGTTGTTTACTGCACAGATCATATTTATCTGTGCTTTTGGAACGCCCAAAATTGCAACAATTAAATCAACTCCCCATTGTAAGCATGGCCTCACTCATGATGTCACATGTTTTCCAGTTTCAACCCAGTATTTTTTCCATCTCACTTTAGCTTAGAGCTTAGACAACTTATGACACATCTTATCATTTCTATATCAACTTGGAAGCTTCATTAACCCAAGCAACCAATTACCACATTTATTTGAATTTTTGAACTTCATTTTAAACATGTGGACATACATTTCAATCTGCACTATTGCAATAAGTATTGTGGTTGCCCTATGACTGCCAACACGCAATATTAACTTCATCATGTGGGCCTACACATGCAGGGACTGTGGAGTCTACCTCAGCTCAGGCCCGTAACCAGGGGTGGTTCGGGTGGTTCGTACGAACCACCCCACGAGATCACCAGGTCCGGTTTTCTTATCTGTATTAAGTTATTAATACAGATAA
>Ga0209338_1000557_pt1 | contig 11559 bp, 4 predicted proteins | sample OlaalgELextract1_FD_187374 | JGI IMG/M metagenome (GOLD analysis project Ga0209338, IMG submission 187374) | Olavius algarvensis symbiont microbial communities from Tuscany, Italy - Type A ELBA extract 1 (SPAdes) (version 2) | ecosystem: Host-associated > Annelida > Digestive system >... | reverse complement strand
TGTCAATAATCCTCTACTGACATGGATATTAATTAAACTGCCGCAGGCTGCCAGGGAGCTATACAGCTATCAATGCTGGCCGCCTATAACTTTAACAATAATGTTCTTTCATAGCGAGATAGACAGGAAAAGACAGACAGAAAAAGACAGACACAAGCATTAACACAAGAAACTATACTTCCTTCCACACAGCACAATTGAAATACTTCACACATTTATGTATAATACAAAGACAAATCAAGTTATGAAGATAATGAAGTCAACAAATACTGTTTAATTTTGATTTTAAAAGTCGGGTCTATAGAGATCTAATCGAATCCGTTTCATTTTGTCGGAACCGCCCAGCACCAGAACCTCGGCCGCCGTCGCCGCCGTTTGCCGCGTGAACGCGATCCGCGGCAACGATGCTAATGTTTGCTGCTGCAGTTGCTGCTGATATTGCTGCTTAGATACGAGTGACGTCATACAGGCGTCCGTCAGACATCACGTATGATGCTCCAGCATCATCATACTTCCCGCCAATAACACTTCATGTCCGTACCAACTGTCGCTGAGCCTGCCTACGCCCGCAATCCTACGTGCGATGTTGAAATCAGTTCGATCACGTCACGGTCACGATCAATAACACGTCAGAAAATGATGCAGTACATTAGGGTTGCACCAACCGATTACAATCGTTCGTTACTTAAGTACTCACCGAGTTCGTTTACACGAGTTTTGGCCTTCGAGTTTTTACTTTACACAGCGTTATAACAATAGGCAAAATGCAATTATATTACACTAAATATATTCGCATGTTATCAAAGATAAAGAAGTAGCTAAAATAAAATAAAATGAAATAAACTATTAATTTAAATGAAAATTAATTTAAAGTTTTTAAACACAACCAATGACAGGTTGAATTAATACAATGCAGAAAAACCAGTAGGTAAAAATTAATCTTAAATGAATAATAATAACATTACATAATAATCGATAATAAAAACACTACTATTATACTAATAGTACCCAATAATAATGATATAAATTGCAAATTACAAGTGTATTCCTTTTTTTATTATTTAAACTTCGCGATCAAATCTTACCGGTTTTCAGCAAACAGTAAGAAGAAATAATTAAATATGGTCGATGGACTGTATCGTAAATTTATATCGCAGAATTACAGGTTTTTCGAGTTTCTGTAGTGGTGATGTGGAAACGATCGAAATATGACGCCGTCTTCTGGCAATGAAGACAACGGAGATAGCATCGGTGACGTGCGTCGTGCCATTGGATCAATACTGATGCTGACTCGACTCCTGTCGCTGTAGCCGGTAGCATCCCCATCATCACGCATATATACTATGTATAACACAAGCCAGTGCAGCTAGACGATCACGTATAATGCCGATTCGCTAAACCATATCACGCCCACTCTAGCATTGCGACTTTGAAATTAACCATTTAATGGACACATTACAAGAAGCTCAGCTATCGCAGAGACCGCGCGTTGCTTCGTGTCATTGAATGTATTACTCAAGGTCACTCAAGGTCACTCAAGGTCATTCGAAATGACACTGTTGCGTAGGGCGTGTGTAAGTCCCAATTAGTATTTCAATGACACTATGTCTATCCCGTACCTTTCTGAGATATTTAGCGTCGAAGAATGGCGTGACCTTGAAACTGGGGTCGTCCAAGGTCTTTGAAAATGGCGCCGTTTGATAGACCATACGACTTTCTATTGGTCGGTCATTGTAAGTATAGCGGTATGTTGTACCATTTTCAAGTTATTTGACGTTGAATAATCGTGACCTTGAAAAGGTAACTGAAGGTCATTCGAACTGGTACCATTCGAAAGCTTGGGTGCGGTTTTCTATTCACCTTCCATAGTAACTATGGCCGTATCTTTAACCGTTTATGAGATATTTAGCGTCAAATAATAACGTGACCATGAAAACTGGGTTAGGGGTTGGTGTTCAAAGTCACTGAAAATGGCGCCGTTCGATAGATCACATACAACTTTCTATTGGTCTGCCACTGTAAATATAGCTCTATCTTGTACAGTTTTTGAGTTATTTGAAGTTGAATAATATCATGACCTTGAAATCTGGATTAGAGGTCACTCAAGGTCATTCAAACTGGTACCGTGCGAAAGCTTGGTGCGGTTTCCTATTCGCCTTCCATAACTATGGCTCTATTTCGCATCATTTGCGAGATGAAGCGAGATATTGGTGGAAAATCGTGATTTTTCATACCCCCTTGCATTCGACGTTCCAGTTACTGGGGGGTTCCCATCGGAATGTTGCCATCCAGTTTGGTACAGGAAAACTATAATGGTGAGGCTACCCGAAGGTGTAAAAACTTTGAGGATATGTATAACCGTTTAGACTCAATACCGGCGTGAAACAGACGGATAGACAGACGGACAGACAGACAGACCGGCGGACGTAATCTTGCGACGGCATAGTCTGCGCTATGCATACGCATCGCGCGGTAAAAACCGCAGAGCAATGGACCAATACGGTGCCCGCCCAGACCCCTCCTCACTGTAGCAAATGTAGTCCACTCGTAACAGACCAGTGTACCAATTTTATAACATGTCAGCACACTGACGCACGATATTGATATAGCAATTCTGTCTGTCTGTCTGTCCGTCCGTCCGTCACGTTCCGATCGAAACGGCTCAACATATTGTCATAGTTTCTTCACCGCACGGTAGCCCAATCATTCTAGTTTTATGAGCATCAAATACCTTCGGTTGCAACACAGGTGGGGTATACAAATTTCGCGATTTCAACCAATAACTCGCTATATCTCGCAAACGATACAAGATAGAGCCATAGTCATTACGGAACGCTAATAGGAAGTCGCATGCAATTTATCGAATGGTGCCATTTTAATGACCTTGAGTTACTATTAACCCAGATTTCAAAGTCACGGAGTTACTGTACTGTAGATGTCGTCGACGTATTGAAATGGGCAGCTGATTCGCGATCTGTTTGTGATTTGCGATAGCTAACTTTCTTGTTCGATGTGGCACTGTAATTACCTCTGCACTGTAAAGGGTTAAGTTGTTACGTGCACTCTGGCATTCTAGCTTCGAACTATACCTCAATCAATAACTCATCATTTACCTCGCCTCGGTGGGGTATTTGTTTTCGGTCACCTATGTTTGTTACGATTGTTTCCATTGAAGCAGTAAGGGGAAACGGTTATGAAGCTTTCAGCATAGATTGGCAACGGTACTGTGATCATGCTATTTAATTCGCCAGGTGGCAGCACCCTGCAGTGGGGTGCGGGTCGAGGTTTCATGTGCCTGGCACCACTTCTTTATATTGAAATATGTCGATAATTATCGCGCGTCAGCACACTGACGCCCGATATTGATATAGCAATTCTGTCCGTTCGTCTGTCTGTCTGTCCGTCCGTCCGTCCGTCACGTTCCGGTATCAGATGAAAACGACTTGACATATTGTCATAATTTTATCACCATACGGTAGCCCAATCATTCTAGTTTTATTAGCATCAAACATCTTCACGAAATTCCGACGGGTCACCCCCTGCGGGGGCGCTAAATACAAGTGGGGTATAAAAATTTCGCGATTCTCTACCAATAAGTCGCTATATCTCGTAGACGATACAAGATAGCGCCATAGTTACTATAGAAGGTAAATAGGAACTCGTATGCGATCTATCAAATGGTGCCATTTCCAATGACCTTGAATGAACCCTAACCCTGTTTTCAAGGTCACAACACTTTTTGACGCTAAATATCTCGCAAACGGCTACAGATACGGGCAAAGTTACTATAGAAGGCGACTTCTAACCCAGATTTCAAGGTCACGATATTATTCAACGTCAAAAAACTCGAAAATGATACAAGACTATATTTACAATGGCCGACCAATAGAAAGTCGCATATAGTCTATCGAACGGCGCCATTTTCATTGACCTTCAACGACCTCTAACCTGGTTTGCAAGGTTACGCCATTCTTTGACACTGAATATCTCACAAAAGGCTACAGATACGATCATAGTTACTATAAAAGGCGAATAGGAAACCGCACCCAAGCTTTCAAATGGCACCAACTTCAATGACCTTGAGTGACTTTAACCCACATTTCAAGGTCACGATAATATTCAACGTCAAATAAGTCGACTAATAGTAAGTCGTGTATGATCTACCTAATGGTTCCGTTTCCAGTGACCTCGAGTGACCCTTAACCTAGCTTTTAAGATCACGGAGTTATCATAGATGCCCTCTACGTATTGTGTGCGCAGCTGACGCGCGATCTGTTTGCGATACCTAAGTTCTTGTTTTTGTCTGTGTCGGCCAACGATGTATTGGTTTTAGTAGCCTATGTTTCTTTGTTTGTCAGCAGTATTGCGGGATAACAGTTATACATTAACTAAGTAATATGTATTAACGTGTCCATAAATGACAGTGTCACTTTGCAGGCACGACAACAGTAAGCTTAATTACGGGTAACAGAGTTCGAAGAAGTATGTCTTCAAGCGAGAGCAGAAGACGTGAAGTGACGGAGCAGATGTGATATGCTGCGGAAGACTGTTTCAGATCCGTACAACGGGGACTGGAAAAGCGAGTGGAAGAAAGAGGAGGTATGGTACGGCATGCTAATGTCCCACTTGACACATTATAGGTCATTTAGGAGACGGTAAGAAGCAGATAAGGAACAGAAATATGGGAAAAGCATGGTTCACCGGCTTTGGGGAATGACCGCCCGTCGTCGACGTCGAGCGTTGTCGTTCTAGATTAATTTGCTTCGCGTAGAAGCGCAATGCGGCAATGCCATGTCACTCCCGGTGACTGTCGAAGTGGACAAAGAGTTCCGTGCTCTTAGTCATCCGCCAGAGTTATCGACGTCATACAGGAACTGACGTCACGCGGCCGGGCATTGCTCTCCGGTGGACATTCTACGCGCTGGGGCCGAAGTGCCCGAGTCCGGATCGCGGCCTTTCGGTCATTCCCGATTGATGTAATTATGTAACAGTGTGGGTCTAACACTTTCTTGGGATTGAGACGTTCTGGAGTCAGCAGTGGATGGCACCACGTTATTATGTCGATACGCAATGTCGTGCATAGTATCTCCACATTTTGCTTGCCACAAGCTCGACTCGGTAAATCCATTAACACAGAAAAAGGAAAAAAAGCAAAGAAAGAGGAAAAGAGCAGAAATAGGCTATATTGGGAGTTGTTAAAGGCAATGATCATTTTAATCTAAAAAATAAAGTAACAGTAAAAGTTAAGCCTACATCCAACAAAAAAGCTGAGAAATCTTGAAACAACTGACATTAATAAGTTACGTGCATACGTTGGTAGTGCATAAAACTTTCAAAATTGTACAATATGTAGAGAACTGCACATATGAAACATTCTCGGATATATCAGTAATTAATCAAGTTTGAATTAATCATTAAGTGTTTTTAATTTCTTTTTTTAAATCTCTGTATTTTTGTAATTTGTATCCATTTGGTAGTCTTCTGTCACGTTTTATCTGTGTTTCGTTTTTATCTACTGTTCTGTGTGTTTGTTTGTCTGGCTGCCCGCTGTGGAGAAATAAAGTTCATTATAGAGTTCATATATTGATACAGGTGACACAGAAGCATGTAGCCTTCCTGCTGTTCAGTGCCCACCATACCCTTTCATATTGGTTCCCACGCTGTCACCATTCGATGTCACTCCGAGTCCCCAGTGCGTGACATAGCGGTCGATCTATTGACGGTTTTCATCTGATAGACGCGCGTGCAACACGGCATGGCGATCCTATCCACCTCGCATGGCCGTGGTCGATAGGTCCCGAATGGATGAGAAGTTATGGTAATTTACTTCGATCCTTTGAATAAGACGGTTAGGTGGCAAACATTCATCATACTTCATGCGACGGAATAGTTGCTGAAGACAAAAAAGCAGTGCAAAGCACGATATTCTCACCCCGGTTTAGTGATACCGGCTCCATGAGATCTCATTAAAACCTATAAAATTCTCACAGGCAAGGAATCCGTTAGCAGTGAGAACTTCTTTACTTTGTACAACATAAATTACAACTTGCGAGGACATCCTAACACATTGCGAAAACATCGAAGATTCGAAGTCGACTGAATGTTGGGAAATTTTTATTCAGCCAACGAGTCGTCGACACCTGGAACAAGTTACCATCTCACGCAGACGAAACTGAAACTGTCAACTGCTTCAAACGACGACTAGTGCTCGAGCTGCATGGGGCGTTTAAAGCATCTGCTTATTCAGCCCGACATCTTCAAGTTCAAGTTCAAGTTCAAGTTCCATACCTAGATTTTCTGGATTTTGGCCCAATGCGCCGCTAGATGGCGCTAGTTCAGTGGCGGCTTTAGGCGATGATGTCAATCAGCGAGTAAGTAATCGAATAGTTAATGACTTTACGCTCAGCGGAATTGGTTATTTCAATTCTAGACTAAGACCGAATTTGCGCCTTCAGCTTAAGTTCGGGTCTCAGTCTTTGATCTCACAAATGACTAATCCACGAAATGAAATGACCCAATGTAGCGTTTTTGGCGCCGTTAACTAGTATCCAGATTTACTACTTATGTACGACGATAACGAACTAATTATCGTTACAAAACACCTTTTAGCTTTGTTAAAATCATCTATATTCATTCGATTAAGATTAAGATTAAGGTGGATTAAGATGTATACATATAAATATACAATTCGTGTTCATTTCTTCTTATTTTCGTCACTGACAAGTAGCGAAATTCATATGCCGTCGATATAAGACCTGAGCACATGAACACACGCCGTAGAAATCACACCGAAGCGTTACATTCATATTATCAAGCACCAGATCTATAAATACTAATCAGGCCTATTTAAAATTTAGTTAGATTTCTATGCACATTGTTCATACTTTTTCATTTTTCGTTCTTTTCTCTACCAATGCTATTTTACGGCGAATGAAGAGTTTTCATATAAAGTAAGTAAGACAGTAAATAAGTTTATTAAACCCCTGTTCGCAAAGCGGAGGCTTTACGCGACGGCGATATCCTTCAGTTTGTTTGTTCGTTCGTTAGTCTATCGCTTGTGAAATTTGTTAAGTCGTTCGCTACGTGGCAGCACCTGGCGGCGACCAGCAGCTTCTCGTATCGTATATTATGACGAACGTGGACGACTGTTGTCTGGCTAGTTTGGAAGAACTGATTTCAACTGGTGCTAGCAGCATTGCAGTAATCTAGCCACCAGATGAACTCAGGACTCCAGAACCAATCAAAGGTTTCAGTTCTGCTATGCCGTATACTGGAAATGAAACTGCTAAAATGAAGAATCGAAGTCTCGGTTTACGCTGGCGTCATCTTTGTTTAAACAAGAACAGATTAAACAACATCATAATGTCGACCGACCTTCAAGCACTAACATAAAATAATAACACAACTGTTCTGCAAGTCGTATTAAAATATAAAACTGCGAAAGGTTGTCAAACTAAGTACTTATGATGACATAATGCTGCTATGTAATTTGTTCATAATATCAAATATTAAACATAGCTGGCGATTGCTTTGTTTTATACTACTTAAGTCACTAACGACTCTAGTATGTAGTTGGACAAGCAGCTGGATGCTCAATCCCCTAATACTCCAAAAATTCATATGTAAGTATGCAAATGAGCATAGTTTAACGTCCCATAATATATCATTTCAGAGACGACCCTTTCTAGTCAATTAACTGCACTGCTACTGACAACGAAACCTAATACAACTAACAGACAGCAAAAAAGAACAAGAACTTAGCTATCGCAGACAGATCGCGCCTCGGCTGCGCACACAATACGTTGAGGGCATTCATAGGCCTAAATATTACACCGTAACCTTAAAATCTAGGTTAAGGGTCACTCAAGGTCACTGAAAACGGAACCATTGGGCAGATCATACACGACTTACTATTAGTCGAGTTATTTGACGTTGAATATTATCGTGACCTTGAAATGTGGGTTAGAGGTCACTCAAGGTCATTGAAAGTGGCACCATTTGAAATATTGGGTACGGTTTCCTGTTCGCCTTCCATAGTAACTACGGCGATATCTTGTATCGTTTGCGAGATATAGTGACTCATTGGTAGAAAATCGCAAAATTTTTGTACCCAACCTGTATTTAGCGCCCCACAGTGGGTGATCCCCTTCGGAATTTCGTGAAGTTGTTTGATGCTGGTAAAACTAGAATGATTGGGCTACCGTATGGTGAAAAACCTATGACGATATGTTAAGCCGTTTTCATCTGATACTGGAATGTCACGGACAGACGGACGGACGGACAGACAGAATTGCTATATCAATATCGCGCGTCAGTGTGCTGACGCGCGATAAAAACCGAAATACACAACAAACTGGCCATAGTTCACCTGTGAATTACTCATATTATGCACATAACTGCAGAGTACTGTTGTCGTACACAATACAGCACAGACCAGTTGTGGCAGTCGTCCCACTTATCCTCAAGACAGTCTACGCAGAGTACGTCACGCTCTGTTGCCTCCACACTGAACGCTGTGCATCAAGCCGCTCAATGCAGCTGGCTTGTAACAGCCAGCTACGTGGCAGCGTTCTTCGATGGCGTCGTGGTTACCATGGACACCGTGACGCCGCTCGGCTACAACGGGCACCTGCCTGGCTGTCAATCATCCATGGTCCGAGTGCATTCAGATATCGCTGGCCATGACCTCTGTCTGCCTGTCTGTCTGTCAGTCTGCGTGCATGTTTGCTTATGCCAATAAAACCTATCAGTGTTCTGACGCTGAAACCCCGACTGCCTCAATTTCGTCAGTAAAAACACCGCAGACGCTCGCAGTGGTGATCCGTAAAAGTGTCCCAGTAGGCCGATGTAACAGAAAGGCCGGTGCAAGCCTACGTAGACGGGCAAGTTTTGTCTTGTCACGCCGACGGCATAAGATCGAATACGGGAAGGACCGACGGAAGGAGAGCCGGCGTTGGACACCCCGCGCTGCCTCTATTTCAATGTATATCGATTCGGGGATACCGCGGCCAACGGAATTGTCGATAGTCTCGGCCGCCGTAACCTTTACATTAGGCCTACCCCATCATCAGCAAGTCAGCAGCAGCAGCAGCAGCGGTGGCAGTATAGCGACTGACAACGATTCTTTTGTTACGTCGATAGCATTGTTGGCATGTCAACGTGCGCCTCCATAAAAAAATCGTTACTTTACAGACGTTCATTTTTCGCGTGGCCCACACTCGACACATAATAGGTCATTTCGGGGACGATTTTACGTGTTAGATGACCCAACCAACAGCGTCATAGCATTGAAGGACAACTGTGTCACAAAAAACGTCCCCATTTTTATTTTTGGAATAACTCGGTCAAAAATAAACCGATTTCAATAATTTTTAGTACACCGATTCCTAAGGAAACTTTACACTAGCTGACTATTAATTTGCCCACTTCACCTGAAAAATGTCACCGCACTACCTAGTGAAATGCAAAAAGACGAGTTGCGGCAGCAGCTGGTTGAGTCATAGTGTGAGTTCCAGCAGAGTGTTGTGGACAATGCCACTGGCCAGTGGCGAACAAGACTCGAAGCTTGTGTTCAGGCAGATCATTTCGAACAGTGCATGTGACACGCGAGACCATTTTCCACACCATTCAACGACCGGTTCTTTTCACAGCCACCCAGCAACAGCAGAGCCACCCACTTTCTCCCGAAAAAAATAGTTGATTAAAACAGTATAAGCTTCGACTATAAAAATATCACAGAAGAAAATGTTGTAAAGAAAACAGACAGCAGATCCGCTAACTTTGCAGTTTTTGTTTGACGCCTTTACTTCTTCATTAAAACATTTTCTTATCATATTTCTGATAACAATAATTAGTCCTAAATTTCATAAGGTAGTGCAGTGACACTTTTCAGGTGAAGTGGGCACATTTATAGCCAACTAGTCGTAACTTTCCTTAGGATTCAGTACACCAAAAATTGTTAAAATCGGCTAATTTTTGATGGAGTTTTTCAAAAAATAAAAAGAGGGACGTTTTTTGGTACACATTGTATACAACTTTATTTCACCAAAACTAAGTAGCACAAAAATACAACAAATTAAACAGAAATAAACAAGCATAACATACTTAAAAAATAAAACTCAGTTAAAGTCAATGAATGTCTGCTATATGTCACACGACATAGTATAGATTATGATGTACATAATTTATTAAAGAACGTGTCCACCTAACGTTTACGAATAAACTGGTCCGCAGTATCAATACCAAAACAATATAGGCCTAACTATCTTTAGGCATGGCACCGACAACTTTAAAGCGACAACTGTATAGCTGTATTTAGTAGTAGTTAGTTAATAAATTCCACCAGGTTCAGCTCACTAAAAGGCAAAGAATGTGACAAAAAATTTAATACAGCCCCGTGAAGAGCGAAGATATAGAGCCACTTCGAAAATAGAGAGCTAAACCAAGCAAGATCGAAGCCCGATCCAGTCGACCGACCTGTAAGAACTGCTCCTACCACTGTGTACCGTTAAGTCTTATCAGTACATGATTGGATGGTATGGTGAAATCTGACGTTACAATCCTGAGTTTACGATGTACATTATTTTATCAATATTTTATTATTATTTTAATCTCCAGTTACTTTAGCATTACTTTCATTGTCGATGTTCTAGTCTGCTGTTTTCAAACTGCTGTTTCTTTTAATTTTCACTTTTTTTACTTGTATCCATGTATCATGTATTCATGTATTCTTGTATTCAGTTATCTGTAATACGGGCCGAGTTGCCTAAGATAAACGCGATGATAATAATGATGAGGACGACGACGACGACGACGAGGATGATGACGGTACACAATACTGTAACAAAGAAACAGTTCTGTTAATATCCCGCTTCCTCCAGACCAACATCACATATCATGTGGCTACGTGGAGGTAAGGGGGAGGGGGTTCGCGTGCTTAATTAGCATGATTGAGCTCATCGGCAAGTCGTCCAAATTTTGTCCATACATCAACTCACTGCCATCCACATATCTGTTATTGTGTTGTATAGCTATTAGGGTTTCCTCAGTCATCCATGCTTTCAATTTTGGAAAAGAACCAGAAAGGAAAGTCAATGGAAAGAAAGCACGGACCAACAAACGCCAGATGATAATACGTCGTTCAAAATACAGTGATATCGGTCTACGTGGTATTTCGTGAACCTAATAGTTAGATATGATTTCTCCAAAATCTTCGGTTTAATTTATTGCACGATTCACCTCTCTATAAATGAATATCGTGTACTAGGTCTGTACGATATTATAGGGCAACACGTCGTGTTTGAAACTTTTTTACAGTTCGTTAAGCTTATACAAACAATATGCCGTTACAGACCATTTAACCCTTTAATGCCTACATTAAAACTGCACAGCAACGGACTATTACACAGCAATATGGTGATTGGTACACTGGCCGTTAATGGGTGGACTGTTACATTCGGTACAGCGAGGAGGTGCATGGGCGGGCTGAGGCCCCGCCCAGTCCCCTCCTCGCTGTACCGAATGTAACAGCCCACCCATCAACGGCCAGTGTACCAACTT
>Ga0209338_1000555_pt1 | contig 11587 bp, 4 predicted proteins | sample OlaalgELextract1_FD_187374 | JGI IMG/M metagenome (GOLD analysis project Ga0209338, IMG submission 187374) | Olavius algarvensis symbiont microbial communities from Tuscany, Italy - Type A ELBA extract 1 (SPAdes) (version 2) | ecosystem: Host-associated > Annelida > Digestive system >... | reverse complement strand
ACCCAGCATTCCAGTATTCCAATATTCCATCATTCCGCCCCCGCTTGCAGCAGATTCACGGCATAGCCGATTAGCTCTGACCTGGCCCAGAGGACCAGGTTTTCTGCGACCAAATAAAACGCTTGGATCCACAGAATCGAAATACCAATTTAATTTGATTCAAGTGTCTAAATCAACCACAAATTTTTGGATGTCATCCAAATCAAGATTTTCCGCTAATCGGACTAATTCATCGCAGAAAGGTGCCATCGCACTGGATTCGGATTTCGATGCTTCGGCTATTGATTTAATTTTCATAACATCCCCCAATTCAACAGCCGCTTTGATACTTTCAGTTACCCTCTGTATTAGCTCGGGAGGCACCGTTGCCATCGCCCCTCTACTGCTTGAAATGGTCTTCTTTTCACCCGTGGGACCGGGGCTTATGGTATCAACCGCCTTCAGAGTCCGCTCGAGAGCATTTTTCAGCGCTGCAAATCTCCGGTTCAATTCATTTTCAGAATCAGAGAGAGTCTTCTTGGTCTTTCCTTTAACGAGCTTTTCGATTTTCACTGCTGCAGCCTGAAGATCTGTGGCTTCCAGATTTCCGGCCAGCCCTTTGAGGTTATGCACCAAACTGTGGGCCTGAATAAAATCCCTGGTAACCAATGCGTCACGGATTTCGTTGGCAACACCGCTATAGTTTGCTCCAAAATCAAGCAGCAGCTTGCGGTATAGATTTTTGTTTCCCCTCAATCGCTCCAAACCTGCTGCCAGATCAAATCCTGGTAGGGATTCGGGAAGGATCTCGCCAGCGGATATCACTTGGTCTTCCACAGAGGTCTCGATGGAAACAGCCGGTTTCTGAAGAGCCGCTCTGTTTGCTTTTGGCTTAATCCAATTCTGCAAGGTGGCAAAAAGCTGATCCGGATCAATCGGCTTGGTCACATGGCCGTTCATGCCGGCCTGCAAACTCTTATCTTCATCACCGGCCATGGCGTGAGCGGTCATGGCGATGATCGGTGTTCGGTATTCGGTATTCGGTTTTGGGTATTGGGTATTAGGTATTGGGTATTGGGTATTAGGTATTGGGTTTTGGGTATTAGGTATTGGGTTTTGGTTGGCCGCAGGTGAGACCTGAATTGCGGATTGCGGATTGGGGATTGCGGATTTCCTCTCACCTTCCCATCTTGCCAGCCTCTCACCTTCTTTCCTTTGACTTCCGTCCTCTGCTTTGAGCTTTGAGCTTTCAGCTTTGAGCTTTTCTTCTCCCTGCTTTGAGCTATGAGTTTTCAGCTCTTTTTCCACCTTCCGACTTGCGCCTTCCGCCTTCCTACCTCCCACTTCCGCATTCCCACTTCCCACTTCTGTATTCCCACTTTGACTCGCCTGAGCTTGTCGAAGGCCGCTTTCCCACTTCCGAATTCGCCGCGTAGCGGCATATCCATCCATCACCGGCATCTGCACATCCATTAACACTGCATCGTAAACATTGCTGGTAACGAACTCAAGCGCTTCCTGACCATTGTTGGCGATAGTCACCACCAGTCCTGCACCCTCCAGAATTTCCTTAGCCACCTGCTGGTTGATTTCATTGTCTTCCACAAGCAAAACGTTTGCTCCTTGAAAGTCTTTTATAGCATCGACTTTCTGTTCTATTCTTGGCGCTGCCCGCGAGGATTGAGACGCTACTTTTCCAAATGCCTCCATAATGGTGTCAAAAAGCAACGATGAATTCACCGGTTTAAGGAGAAAGCCTTCGAGGTCCACCTGATCGGCCTGCTGCATGACCTCTTCCCGACCGTAGGCAGTCACCATAACGATGGGTGGAATTTTTTTTAAGCTCGTATGGTCCTTAATCCGCTTCGATGCCTCAATTCCATCCATATAAGGCATCTTCCAGTCCATAATCACCAGCTCAAATGGCTTATCCATATCGGCATTTTCAAGTTCTGTGATTCCCTCTTTGCCAGACGCCGCCACTGCGACCTCGAATGAAAAAGATTCCAGCATTTCCTGCAATATGCCCCTTGATGTGGCATTGTCATCCACCACCAGGACCTTCATGCCTCGCAGATCCTGTGATGGCTTGAATTTTTTCTTGGCTTTTTCTTTTCCCAGACCAAAGTCGGCGGTGAAGCTGAAGGTGGTTCCCTGACCGTATTCGCTCTCCACCCAGATTTCCCCGCCCATCATCTCTGTCAGACGTTTGCTGATCGTTAAACCCAATCCGGTACCGCCGTATTTGCGGGTTGTGGAGGCATCGGCCTGGCTAAAGGACTGAAACAGGTTGCCGGCCTGTTCCTTGGTAAGCCCGATACCGGTGTCACTGACCGAAAATTTTAAGGTGACCCGGTCTTCATTTCGTTTGAGCAGCTCGGTGGATACCACAATTTCACCGGTATCGGTGAATTTGACTGCATTATTGGATAGATTGATCAGAACCTGTCCCAGCCTTAATGGGTCGCCAACTAGAAATCCGGGCACATCCCGATTCATATTGAACAAAACCTCGAGGTCTTCTTTTTCCTGGGCTTTGACAGTGACAAGATTGGCCAGGTTATCCATCACATTTTCCAGGTTGAATTCCACCGACTCCATATCCATTTTGCCGGCTTCGATCTTTGAGAAATCCAGGATATCGTTGATAATGCCTAAAAGCGAATTGGCCGATGACTGGATTTTTTTCATGTAGTCCCGCTGCTTGGTGGTCAAATCGGTTTTTAGCGCCAGGTGTGCCATGCCGATGACGGCATTCATGGGTGTGCGGATCTCATGGCTCATGTTGGCTAAAAAGTCTCCTTTGGACTTGTTGGCATCGTCAGCCGCTTGTTTGGCACGGATGAGTTCTTTTTCCATGTGTTTGCGCTCGGTGATGTCCTGTTTGACCGCCACGAAATGAGTAATCTCACCTCTATTGTTTTTGATTGGTGAAATAGAAGCACTTTCCCAGAATTCCTCGCCGTTTTTCTTTTTGTTAATAAAATCACCCTTCCAGGTTTTACCGGCAAGGATCGTTTCCCAGAGATTTTTGTAAAAAGATTCGGAAAGATCGCCGGACTTCAAGACCCTGGGATTGTTTCCGATGGCCTCCTGGGAGGAATGACCGGTGACATTGCAAAAAGTGGGATTGACGTACTCAATGTTGCCGTCTTTGTCGGTGATTACCACTGAGGCCGGACTATTCTCAGTTGCCCGCGACAGCTTGGCCACTTGTTCTTGTGCGAGTCTGCCTTCGGTAATATCGACAATCGAACCGGCCATGCGGTACGCCAGACCGTCTTCGTCCCACAGGGCTTGGGCCATTGTTCGATACCAGCGGTATTCGCCGGATTTACATTTAAGCCGACACACTTCATTAAAGGGAGTGTGATGATCCAGGTGATTCTGCATTGTGGTTGAAATCGAGCCGCGCTCATCGGGATGCAGGCTGTTTCCCCAGCCGGGGAAGGTGTCTTGGCTTTCGTCGCCGGAGTAGCCCAATAATTCTTTGAAGCGTTCTGAATACCATATGTTGCCGGTCTGGGGCTCTAAATCCCATATACCGCCGCCTGCAGCTCTTGTTGCCAGAGCAAATCTTTCCTCACTTTCAGAAAGTTCGGCGGTTCTCTCCTGAACGCGAATTTCCAGTTCATCGTGGGATTTTTGTAGTGCCTGTCTTGCACGTTGTTCAATGACGATGGCAAATGCCAGCGAGCCCAGCGCCAGTAAAACTGCTATTCCCAACACCGCTAGAATTGTGGTTCGCGTGGTGTAGTACGGGCGAAGCGCTTCGGCTTCATCGATTTCGGTCGTCAGGCCGATGCCCAGCTTATCATCCCACAACCAGGCACCATATACCGGCACGCCCCGGTAATCCCGGTATCCCGCCACATTAAAACCGGATTTTCCCTGGGTGGCTTCCCGGGCCATTAGAGTTAGTGGCTGCCGGTATCGGGGAACTGTAGGTGAAAAGCCTTTTATCATATCCCCGCCGGGGTCACGAATACTAACGGATAAAATGCTATTTTCGTTTTCACCGAGCAATCCGACTTTTCGTAAATCTGCATCAAAACGGCTTGCTGAGAGCAGCTTGCCATAGCGACCAAAGGCATAGGTTTCCCCACTTTTGCCGATGCGTCCAAGCTGAGTGATCCGGCTAAAATCAAATAAAGGATCCAGACGTTGGGTGACTACTGCTATCACAGCACCCTTTTTGTTATTGACGGGTGCTGCGAAAAACATGGTCGGAGACATTTTATTCTTTCCAACCATCGATGTTATCAAAGGAACGTCCGACCATATAGGGGGCACCATAACTGTCTCACCCTGAAAGGCCCTGTTGAGAAGATCCAACGCCTGGTTGGCGATCAGATTTTTAGATCCCATGTTGCCATCACGCATGGATGCGATATTGACAAAATCCGGGGCAATAATGAAAAACCCTGCTTGTTCAAACTCGTTTTTATGGCGCATGAAAAAAGCGCGTATATCCTTTAAGGTTTCACTTGTTGACAAAGCAATCTTGTTGCGGGGCACCATCAACTGACGTTCGGTCAAAGAAACCATCTGCGGATCCCGGGCCAGACGCGTGAGGTGAAACTTTTTGGATTCGGCCCACAGGTCTAAAGACTCCTGTGTGGTTCGCAGAACAATCTGGATAGCATCGCCCAATTCAGTTTGGATTTGTTCTTTTACTCTATCCAGAGCGAACCATGCCAGAACGGCGACCAACATGAGAAAACAGCAGACCGAAATTATCAAAAGGCTCGGATTCTGAATTGCCCCGTATTGGGACGATCGGAGATCCTTTTTAAATTCATATAAAAACAAGCGTGACATTTGTGCCTCATCAATTGAATGCTAACGCTATTCTAAAGCTGCTTGAAATTACTACATATCCGGCGAAATGTATTTGCAGCCCCGCAGTACTCCTCGAATGGCCGGAATCAAATCGATCACCGCTCTGGGCTTTAAAACGAAGCCTTCAACGCCGGCCGCCATCACATCGTCCAGTACTGTTTTTTCCTCATGGACGCTCAGGATAATAATTTTTATTTTGGGAAAATTTTTCTTGAGCGACCAGGCAATGTTTGTTTCCCTTGAAGTGGGCAGCGAGAGGTCTGCCACCACGACATCGGGGTTGAAAGTCTCCAGGGCATGGTTGAGTGAAATCTCGTCGGCAACCATCAGAACGGTCTCGGCCTCATCTTCAAGAAGATGACGAATCGCGGCCAGCATATTTGAATGTTTATCGGCGAGAATTATACGCCCTTGTCGCATGGTTATTTTCCTTCCGGGTATTCCCTCGATAAGGGTTCGCAAACACTTGTGGAAGAACTTAGCTCCGCTTCGCTCACAATTGGAATGATGGAACAATGGAATAGTGGGTTCTGGGATAGTGCAACGATGGATTAATGGTCCCACCAGCGGCGGGATTGACGATAAAATTAAAATGGCTATTAACCTTTTGAAAACCAATATTCCATCGTTCCATCATTCCATTATTCCATTTTCATGGCAAATTCGAAATCCCCAAAAAATCTCTATATTCTCGGTAGGTTGTAGAAATTCCGAAACGTTTAATTAGGGGGCGGCAATCCATCTCCAACCCGGGACGGTCTTCGCCGCCTAGATTATCGAAATCTCAGGCGATCGGTGCAATTCGAACCGAGCACTCTGTATCTTATGGGATCTGTTAGCTGAAGGCGGGGAATAATACAACTCGGGAAATTACTGGATTTGGAAAGAAAATTTACGGGTTGTTGCCTAGTAATATTACTAGGTTTATACGGAGATGATGCCGTGTCTCACGGCATACTGGACCAATTCGGCACTGGTTTTAATGTTGAGCTGTTGCATCATGCGGTACTTGTGGAATTCTAAGGTCCTTGTCGAGAGATCCAAAATGGATGCAATTTCCTTAGCAGACTTGCCTTCGGCCGGTAGCCTCCCGAATCGTAGCTGCTTGTCGAGTTCTGCGTAAACTCAGGGACATTGACTGAGTTGACTAATTAACTCTCCCCTTATAGTTTGTCGATGTGGTGATTTCAAATCGAGTTTCTTGGCAGCTCATAGTAAAGATTCGGGCCCAGAGGACCCGGCTTTGAATTCACCCCAGAGGGGTGGAGTTTACCTCAGACTCCCAATGGAATAATGGAATGGTGGAATAATGGAATATTGGGAATACAAAGCGGATGGCGGTCTGATTTTACAAACTGATCCGTGCCATCGTTATAAAAATAGATCCCGTGGCACTAAACCCAGCATTCCAGTATTCCATTATTCCATCATTCCGCCCCCGATTGCAGCAGGTTCACGGCATAGCCGATTGGCTCTGACCTGGCCCAGAGGACCAGGTTTTCTGCGACCAAATAAAGCAACCCCAAATGTCTTTAAGACTGCATTCGCTATCCGAGTTCAATGATACCTGGGAGACATGACGAAAATCCCGGTGCTGTCCAACCGAGTTCGACTTAGAACCGTTTGATGTCGTATCATACCTAAACACATACTACTAAATTTGCTAATTAAACTGCACAAGTTATTCAACTTAGTCAACAACGTCCCCAAATTAACACGAACTGGTTAATAGCGTCCCAAACCGAAAACCCCGTGAAGGGCGCGCGAGAGTATCGCTGCCTCAGAGCCCTTTTGAATTCAACCTAGGTTGTGCGGTTCAGGGTTCAACGTTCAGGGTTTAAAACCTCCAACCATTTTATTTTTAAGAGGATTTTATCAACAGTAGGTTCACAAAGCCGTTTCACCCAATGGGTGAAAGTGGCCAATCCAAACTGTTGAGTGTAAAGTTAAAAAGATCAGCCTTTTATAAACTTTGAACCTTGAACCCTGAACCTAGAACCGATCACTTTAGGTTCAAGCATGCACTTTATCTGCTAGGGACTTTAACCCGAAAAAAGATGCTGTAAAGCGCCGGCACATAGTTTAGCGTAAATAAACTGCCGATACCCAGACCGAAGAACATGACAGATGCCATGCCGTAAAAAAGCGGGTCGCGGTTGATGATCAGCGGCGAGAAGCCCAGCATGGTTGTCGAAACCGAGAGCAGGATCGGTCTGAATCGGCTGACGGCCGAATTGATCACTGCATCATAGGGTGTTTGCCCATCGCGCCGGTTCTCCTCAATTTTATCGATCATGACGATGCCGTTGTTCACAATGGATCCGGCCAGGGCCAATAGCCCGAGGATGACCATAAAACCAAAATCAGCCTGCATGGCCATCAGGCCGACCACTGAACCGACGATGACCAGCGGCATCGTCAGGATAATGATGGCGGCTCGCCGAATCGAGTTAAACTGCCATACCAGCAAAAACACAATCCCGCCAAAACACGGCAGCATCCATTTCGCCAGATTCTTCTGGGCCTTGGCCGCATCTTCCAGTTCGCCGCCGACTGCCCAGTGGTGGTTCTTCGGAAATTCCATTTCGTTCAGGGTCGGCTGAAGGGCTGCGAAGACCTCGGAAGCCTTCAGCACCTGGTTTTTGGCGCTGACGGTTATGGTGCGCTCCTGATCGTAGCGCACGATTCGATTCAGTTCCCCGACGGCATACACATCAGCAACCTGGCTGAGTGGTACGCTGTCACCGGATTCCGTGCGAATACCGAGCGTGCGCAGGCTCTCGGGGGAATCCCTTTCAGCCTCGATCCCGCGCCCGACGATGGGAATCTCAACATTGCCCTGCTGGTAATTGGTGGTCGTCAAACCGTCGACGAAAAAGGCCAGGGTATCGGCCACATCCTCCGAAGTCACCCCGGCACGGCGGGCGCGGGACTGATCGACATCCGCCTTGACCGTAAACACCCGATTGTTCCAATCCTGTTTGATATCGATCGTGCCGGGGATCTTCCGGAGCCCCGCCATCAATTGTTCGGCTTGCTTCTGCAGCTCCCCGGTATCGGGACCGCTGAGGCGGATTTCCATCAGGCCGGTTTCACTGCCGCCCAGCCACATGGCCTTAACCCGGCCACGGACATTGGGGAAATTTTCTAGCAGGTATTGTCCCGTGCGCTGGACCAGTTCGGGTACCTGTTCACCGGTCTCGGTATTGACGATTAAAAATCCGACGAACGGATCCGGGTCCACCGGCGCCAGTGAAAGGAAAAAACGCGGCCCGCCGTTTCCTACATAGGCAATTGTTCCGGTGATTTCCGGGTTTTCTTGTTTATCCTGCAGCCAGGCACTGAATTTTCTCACGGTCCTGTCGGTTTCCTCGATGCGCGTTCCGGCGGGCAGGTCGAGATAAATCAAATACTGGTTTCTGTCTCCGCCCGGAAAAAAGGCCTGCGGTATAAACGTCATCGCGTATACGGCGGCGGCAAACACGCCGCCCGTCAGGACCAGCACCGGAAACCGAAAGCGCAGGGATAATTTCAGGATCCCGCGATAGAACTGGTAGAATTTTCCCTGGTACGGATCGCTCGCCGGTTGTTTATTACCGCCGCCGGCCGGTTTGGTCTTTAAAAACCAGTAACACATGCTGGTGGAGGAAAACATGGAGAAAAACCACGATCCCATGAGCAAAATAATCATCACCGAACCCAGCGAGGAGGTGTAATCACCGGTTGAACCAATTTGAAGCAGAATCGGTCCGAAGGCGAAAACTGTCGTCAGCGTACTGGTCAGCAGGGGGACTGCCAGGGTACTGCCGGTCTTTAAAACGGCATCCTTGCGTGCCATTCCCGTTTCCATATTCACTTTAATGTCATCGGACACCACAATGGCGTTATCCACGAACATACCCAGTGCAATAATCATCGTGGCCAGGGACATTCGTTCCATATCAATCCCTAGGGCGTACATCGTCAAAACGCCGAAAAGCATGACCAGGGGGATGAATGAGCCGACAATCAAACCGGTTCTAAACCCCAGCAGCAGCATGACCACCACCAGGACGATGACCACACTTTCGATCACATTGAGCACCATGCCGCTGACGGCTTTTCTGATAAGCTCGGGCTGATAGGTGGCAAAATCGAGCGCGTACCCCCATGGAAGAGAATGCTCTATCTCCTGGACCGTGTTTTTCAACCGCTCGCCGAACTTAACGGCATCGACCCCACTGAGGATAAAGACACTTAAAACGATGGCCTGACGGCCATTGTAGTAGGCCGGATTGTAGATCGGCTCCACGTAAGCTTTTCTGATGGTTGCGATGTCGCGCAGGGGAATCGAGGACTGGGTGCCGGAAATCGGGATGAGCACCTCTCCAATCTCCTCCATGGACGTGAATCTTCCCTGGGTCTCGACGATGATTTCCACATCGTTGAGATTTATCCTGCCGCCGGGCAGAACAATGTTTTGCTCCTGCAATGTTTTGCCGATTACCGCGATATCGATTCCCAGTTGCGCGATCCTGGCGTTTGACACATCGAGATAAATGCGCTCATCCTGCACACCGGTGAGATCGACCTTCATGATCCCCTTCAGCAGGTTGAGGCGCTCTCTGATTTGACGGGCGGTTTCATGCATTTCGGCCATGGAAAATCCATCGGTCCACAACGCGATGGTAGCCACCGAGGTATCGCCGAACGTATCGTCCACCATGGGTCCGCTGGTGCCTGCCGGCAGGTCGGATTTGACATCATTCATGCGGTTGCGCAGCAGTTTCCAAGTCGCCGGAAGGTTTTCTGATGGGACTTCATCTTTGATGGTCACATGGATCAGGCTTTCGCCGACTTTGGATGTGGAATCCTTAATCTCATCGACCTCGCCCATGCTCCGGATTTTCTCTTCGATGGGCCGGGTAATCAGGCGCTCGACCTGCTCCACCGGCATGCCGGGATACTTTGCCGCCACCACGGCTTCGCGAATCGTAATGAAGGGATCTTCCAGTTTCGGCAGAGCTATAAACGCATAAATGCCGCCGACAATGACCAGTAATATGGTCATGACGACGGTACGCGAATTATTCAGGGCAAATGCGGTGATACCTTTCATATGAGGTTCCTTTTGTCTTACTGGTTATAAAGATTACGGCGATGTCGCACAAATTCTTCTCTGTACAGTTACTTTTTCGTCGTTCAAAGGTTCAGGGTTCAACGTTCAGGGTTTAAGGCAAGGGAGGCAATAAGACCGCGATATCCTAATTTACCCAGAAGTCTATTGATGTTTAAACACGGCTGCTTACTCTACTCTTAAATCGATAAAATACCGTATTCGACGTTGGACGTTGGACGTTCAATGTTCAATGTTCATCAGTTAAGTTTTCGATTGGACTGGCCGCTCCGTGGCCAAAGGGTTTACCGACACCTGAAACCTGACACCTGAAACCTTTGAACCCTGAACCCTGAATCCTGAGCCTCTGAACCCTTGAACCTCTGAACCCTTGAACCTCTGAACCCTTGAACCTCTGAATCCTAAACCCGCGAACCTTTGAACCCGTGTATCACTGTGTCATCAATTTGACTTCCAGACCATCGGCTAAAAAACTCACGCCGGCCACGGCAATAATGTCCCCGGCTGCAAGACCTGCCTCGACGAGGACTTTTTTCTGCTTTGTGCCACTAAAGCGGACCGGGGTTTTTTTGACCGTCGATGTCTCGGGGTTATACACAAAGGCAAACCCCTGGTTCGCCTCCGGCGCCGGCAGGATTGCCTGCATTGGGACCAGGTATCCGGGATTCCGGTTTTCATTTTTGATCATCAGGCTTGCTTCAGCAGTCATGCCGGGCTTGACTTTTTCATCCGGATCAATCAGTTCCATTTTAACCGGAAATGCGTTGGCCTTGACAGCGGCGGAGCCGATCTCGGTAATACGGCCTTTGGTGGACTCGCCCGGCACGGTGGGAAACGTGACCGTCGCCGAATCATCGATGTTTAACCGGTCAACTGTCGTCTCCGGTATAGCCAGCTCTACCTCCATTTTCCCCGTGGCATTTATTTCAAAAATTTTCTGGCCGACGCGGACCTCTTCATTCGGCTCGACTGCCCGCCAGGCAATGGTACCGTCGTATGGCGCAAGCAGTTTGGTTTTGCGCAGGTCGCGCTTGGCTTGATCCAGTCTGGAAATCTGATAATTTACCGCGCTGCGGGCGGCTTTGTATTCATATTCCGAGACTTCCACAAATCTTTTTGCCCCCGCCCCCTGTTTGAAAATCCGCTTCTGGCGCTCGTACTCCGCCTTTGATTTGGCAACATTGTCCCTGGCCTTTACAAGCTCAGCGTTGATCGCATCCAGCTCCAACTGGTAAGGCTCGGGATCCAGCACAGCGAGCACTTGCTCTTTTTTCACGCGATCGCCGATGTCAACTTCCACAGACGCCACCTGGCCGCCGACCTGAAAACTGAGCCCGGAGGAATCGACCGCCGCGACTTGCCCGGAAAATTTGAATATCTTCTCGGCAGCCTGTTCTCTGACCGTAATCGTCTTGATGGCCCGGACCACTTCAACAATTTCAGTTTTTTCTTTGCATCCCGTCAGGGCAACTGATATGCACAGCAGCCAGACCATCAATATGAATGTTTGTTTTGTCATACAAAACCTCCCGGAAAAAAATATAGATGTAAAGATCCGGGCCCAGAGGACCCGGCTTTGAGTTCACCCCAGAGGGGTGGAGTTTACCTTGGACTGCAAATGGAATAATGGAATGGTGGAATAATGGAATA
>Ga0209338_1000553_pt1 | contig 11596 bp, 8 predicted proteins | sample OlaalgELextract1_FD_187374 | JGI IMG/M metagenome (GOLD analysis project Ga0209338, IMG submission 187374) | Olavius algarvensis symbiont microbial communities from Tuscany, Italy - Type A ELBA extract 1 (SPAdes) (version 2) | ecosystem: Host-associated > Annelida > Digestive system >... | reverse complement strand
ACTAATAACGTTGTATCACAGTCTCTGTAAAGCCCGCCGAGTTGGTTACGTTACGCTGGTGAACTAATAACGTTGTATCACAGTCTCTGTAAAGCCCGCCGAGTTGGTTACGTTACGCTGGTGAACTAATAACGTTGTATCACAGTCTCTGTAAAGCCCGCCGAGCTGGTTACGTTATGCTGGTGAACTAATAACGTTAAACTACAGAGATGACACTGACCACGACGTTAGTGCTGTCAAGTTCCGTTAGTTTCTTGAACTGTTCGTATGCATCGGCAAAGTTGCTGTTGGCCAACTGCAGTAAACCTCTACATAATACCAGTGACACACTGTAACTTTTCCAACAGCAGCCAAATAATGCAAACTCCCAGTGATTCTACAAATCGTAAACTCTTTAACAGCTAACCTAGAAAATGGCCATCAACACAGTCATGTAGTGCCACTGCATAATCAACTGTTTTAGTATGTCTGACACACGACACTGATATAGCAATTCTTTCCGACTGTCTGTCCGTCTGTCTGTCACGCTCCGGTATTGTATCGCAATGGCGTAACATATCATCATACTTTCTGCAGCATATGGCAGCCCAATCAATCGAGTTTTCTCAGTACTAAACATCTTTGCAAAATTCCAACGGGGTCCCCCCATGGCGGCATTGAATACAGGCGGAGTATATGATTTTTGCAACTTTTGGATGCATCGAAAACCAAGGGTGTCATCAATGTTTCCTGCCCGTGAAAAACTATCCTACCCTGAAATTTATGCTTCTGGCTGCGGGTGTCACCGATGGTGTCCCACATGCTTCCTATCGATGAAAAATTTCCCCATGAAGAAAATTGTGTGTGCTGCTGACGTGTGATCTGTTTGCGATAGCTAAGTTTCTTGTTTAATGACCAATAAACAAAATTAATCGTAATTGTACTGCAGCCCTAAGAAAAATAAAACATTTAATCTAATATACATAAAACCCACGATACATGTATTTGTAGAAACAATGTGTTGGACGGTGAAACTAACAACCTGTTCAACAGATTGAGACTGCTCGATGCATCGATGCTTTCTGCCAGCTCAAAATATTTTGACGTCACATTAACATTGCCCATCTAGCATTAGCCAGCAAATAGGCATTAACAGTAACGATAACAGCAATGTAAATAATAGAAATATCAGCAAAGCCCAATTCCACTGTACATACTAGCTAAAACAATTCGTTCTTATGGAAAGCTTTTCAGCCGAAACAGTAACAGACATAGACGCATCAGTCTCCACTACATTGCGGTATCACGCAAGCAAGCTAGTTTACTCCAGTCAATGTAACTTCTGGGTATTTTCAATAACTCTGACAAAATAATTTTCGCCAAATCATACAGTTCTTTGTAGACAAAAGTCCACAAATAACGGAACAAATAAACGCAGGTATTTGCTATACACTGCACAACATATTTCTGGGTTGGAAGATTAAATAATCAGTTACCTGCTGAACTACATTCCTTCGATAAATAACTGTTAGCTACATTACTACTGCAGTAAACAGCACCATGAAAAGAAGTGGGCTGGGTTCAACAGAATATTAGTACACACATATGCCAAATAACACTGCACTACTGAACAGCTCCATTAGTAATACCAACAAGAATATTGTCACTAGGAAAAGAAGCTGGCCCACCTCTTGTTCGACTTTTGCATCATCCATTGTGTTATAAACATAATTTACGATGATTGTTAACAACAGGTTCAGACCGTCGCAGTCCGTTTACAACAACTGACAACAACTGCAGTGTGACAATGGTCACGCTTGGTTGACAACAGCTGAGGTTTGACAGTCGGACAGGAGGCCATATTAACATTTGAAAATATTTTAATTTAAAACCAGAATATCTCCCCATAGAGGCATCTGTGAGAGGATTGTAATGCAGCAAAAGAATCAGTAATGCCAATTCTGCAGTAAAATACAGTGTTCCATAGTAAATATGAGTCTTATCTTGTTTAGTTTACGAGATACAACCATGGGATGGACAATAGACAGACGGGCCGACATTGCCAACCATCATATGTCTGACCCTACCAGAAATAAACTGTCATCATTGCTTATTATGAAATCGTACATAAAAGAACAGAATAAAAACAGAGCAAAACAACCATAGTTAATGTAATACTGCCACAAATACAACCTGCAGGTAAATTCGCCCAATTCCACTCAGTAGATTGGCTTTGTTGGGTTCATCTTCATCAACGAGCTGTGTGTAGATTTGCAAGGCCGCTGCATAATTCTGCAGTGAAACAACACACATCAAAACACCATCAAATGACTGTTATAATTAGTCCTATGGAAGAGAGATAAGATGCATCCGTACTAAGGCTGCAGGATTTAATGACAATTAATCGTTACAAATTTTTAACAATTAAGATTATTTTAACAATTGATTGTTAAACATTGGTTTCCCAGACTGGCATCACTACCAACAAACGTTCTTTATAATGTAAATGAAAAACGTTGCTCACTTGTACCACAAACTGTCAACGTGATCACATGCCTGCAGGACTGGATGAAAGAAGCTGATGAATAAATTCTGTCACTATCGTTCAAAACTAATCATCAGTTTTCTACAAAAATGAAATTTACTTACCTAACCAAAATTAACTATCACTTCATTGCTATATTTTTAAAAAATTAACTATTAAAAATAATCTAATTGTTACCAGCAGCAGAAACTACAATGTATTAACATGCTGCATCGTTACTGAGACTGTGATTACAGTTTTCTAATGCATCCAACAGCTCTATGCAAACCATCTCACGGTAAATCAAGAAGAGTTACTCACTTTTGCATTAAGCAGGCAGTTTCCCAACGCATACAGAACCCTATTTTCTCTGTCGTGCCATAGTTCTTTGGATGCTGTATGCACATAAGCAAAAAATTAAACAAGTATGTCAGCCTGATCAATGGCACAGACAATAGTGGTCCTCCCTGACAATGTTGCCATCTACAAAATTAATAGGTTAAATAACAGCAAATCAGTGAGGAAGCTGTCTTGTGCCAGACTATTAAAAAGAGTAAAAAGAGTACAAGGCAGAAAAATGCAAAAGTGATAAAATATAAAGATAAACAGAAAACAAAATAACAAGGTTAGCACAAGTGTAAACTTTAGGCTATGCAGCGGGAGGAAAAAGACAGTTAGTTATTCAATTTATAGAGAACGATAAAACAAATTTCTTCTATAATCATCAATGAAACTGCACATGTCAACATATTCAAGTAACCCATTATTGTAGAAATGGAAAAGTATCTACTCTAATAAAGTCACAGCAGCAAGTATCAGCCGAGCATTACAACAATGGTACTGATTAGAGATTGTCATTATATAGGCCTACCACGAAAGCTTGTGTCGTTCAGCTGAATCATACTTCCATCCTCAGCCAAACCATTCTCCAGGTTTGTCAACATCTGAAACCAATTAAGCAAGTCAGTAAGTAAACAGTAAGCAAAGGAATTATTGTGTCCAGTATAAACAAAACAAATTCGTTTTACAGCCCATGAGTGCCTATCTCCCCACCCCCCCCTCTCCAGGACAACATAAATGAGCTGGCATCAGCAAAATCAGCCATTCTGAATTTGGACATTCACAGAGACCCCAAACTGTACTGTGCACCATCCCATCATGTGCCAATCCTGTTCTCAAGTTCACAAGCTGGCATGCCATCATACAATATTACAAAAACGGTACACTGAAGGTGAGTACTGAGTAGATAAACACTGACCCCACGAGATTTTAACTATGGATGCCCTTCCTGGCATACTGGCAAGATAAATTCATCCAGCAGTAGCATATTTGTAGGCTGAAAGCCTATGCTGTATTCACTTTTTTGGACTCTTTCCGTAATAAGTCCGGCAAACTGCAGCCGATCCCGACCAAAGTCGGTACACATGCACAGGTCAAGGGTCGACAACGTTCACAAAATTTTGGGCGCGATCGGTTAAGTGGGGGCAAAATGGGGGGCTCAAAGTGTCCCCAACTCCGGGTTTTTTGTAAGCAATACGAGATGACTTTTCTGCAACTTCGCAATGGCCATTTTCGCCAAATCTGGCCATGACACGTGAATCGTGGGTGAAACGCAGATTTTGGACAGAAATTTATTAAAAGTTTCCATTCTGGGATTATTTGCCCCCAAAAACCAAACTTGGAGGGGTCAAACAGGCACCTCACTCAGAGGAGGCTACAGGTCAAGGGATGCACTGCAGAGAGATACTGTTTACTCCGGGTTGTAGTCCGAGGTCCTGTCACCTTTTTTGTACAATGTACGGTTGCGGAGCTACGGGTCATCAAAATTGCCCAATTTTCGGATTTTGGCCTATTTTACCCATACAAAACGCCTAAAAACGTACCTTCCAGTGACCAGCCTACAGCCCATGGGTTACACCGCAGAATGATTCTGATTTTTCCATGTGGTAGTCAAAGGACCCCCAAACTTGCCCAAATTTTCGCTTATGGCAAATGGCTATACCCACACAGAATGCTACTACATGGCATGTCAGATCTGGACCAAAGATGTCTGAAAACGTGCAATTCTAAGGACGGATGTACTTTTCCGCCAAACATCTTCGCTCCTACCCCCAAAATCACCCCAAAACCCCATTTTGGGGATCTTTCATTGCAAAACCTATTATAGAGAGAGCTCTCCGTAAGTCAGACGTTAATGGAGCTACAAAGCTGAAACTTTACAGTTATAATGGCAAGTACTTGGGGGTGTGTCAAAATTTTTCTTCTTGGGGCGTCTGGGGGCGCAGGTCCCCATAATGTAAATTATCCCGGAAACTACTACAGCTAGAAAGTTTAAATTAAAAACACAATTAGATGTTGTAAAGTACTTGCTTTGGGTACAAAAAAGGTTCTGCTATGGGACGTCTGGGGGGGCACAGTGCTCCCTAATGCACACCCCCTATTATCTCGGAAACTACTAAAGCTAGAAAGTTGAAATTAAAAACAGAATTAGATGTGATAAAGTACTCGCTTCGGGTACAAAACTTATGTCGCTAGGTGGCGTCCAGGGGGCACAGGGCCCCCTAATGTAAATTTGGGACCCCCTGATATCTCAAAAGCTACTATAGCTAGAAAGTTGAATTTAAAAATATTACGGTAAAGTACCCATTTTGGGTACAAAAATTATTACATTATACGATACAACATGACGGCGGTCACCACATTGATTGACTTTCGACAAATCTCTGTATCTATCTTCGAGGCAGACTATGGCTAACAACTGCAAGACGGCTTTCAGCCTGCCTACATGTCGTCGAGAGTGCTAGCGGCGACTACAACTTCTAGTCTAGTCCTGCATTTTGTTATCTGGCAATTTCAGTGCCACTTATATGGCTAGCAGTACTGCTAAGTTACCGATCAGTTGGCTGCACTCTACAGCAGAAAACATATGATTCAACCTCTGCCTCCCACCAGACAAAGACATACGGTTGACTGAAGTGCAACTATCTAATGCAGCATGCAATCAAACAGACCTGAGATATAACAGTGCGCAGATGACAGAGTCTGTCCACAGAGTCGTGTAGTCGGCCGACGTGCTGCGGCAGTTCAGCATGCAACATTCTCATGTCAAATGGCACCATCGATCCTGCATCACAAATAGAACGTGCAGCATTTATTTCCATATATTTAGTGATAAACAGCACATGCAGACAGCAGCTTAGCTCCCAATATTTCATTGCAGGGTGCTGCCACCTGGTAAATTTAATAGCATAATCCCGATACCACTGAACACTCATTATCAGTCGGATGTGCAGCAGTTTTGGATAAAGAGCCTTTGCCATGGCAGGACCACAAGTTTGGAACAGTCTGCCGCCCAACCTCAGACTATGTGGCCAGTTCAGGTGGTTACTGAAGATATTATTATTCAGACAGTGAGGCCATGGCACAGCGTGAACTGTTTTTTTAACTGCGCCGAATAGAAATAGTCTTACATACTTACTTACCACTACCGATCCATCTTGAAAGTTCAGTGACAACAGCTGTAACCGTTTACACCCGTGTAACAAACATCATAGCATCATAACAATCACAGGCGACCAAGAACAAATACCTCGCCAGCTACTAACACGGCAAGGTAAACTAGAAGCTGTAGTTGTCGCAAGCGCTCTCGACAACATGAAGGCTGAAAGCCGTCTTGCAGCTGCTAGCTGTAGTCTGCCTCGGAGATATAGACTATTTGTCGAAAATCAATATGGCGGCCGCCCTCATGTTGTATCGTATAATATGATAATTTTTGTATCCAAAGCGGGTACTTTACCATATCTAATGGTATTTTTAAATTCAACTTTCTAGCTGTAGTAGTTTCTGAGATATCAAGGGGTCCACAAATTGTTCAACAGCCTCCGTAACCTAGCCAGCAGTTACTTGATGAACATGTGTCAGCCAGTTACAAGCAACCTTCATTGATGCCGTCTGCGTTCTGCTGTGTGTGGCAGCCTCATTGTTCCACAGATGAAGACAGTCCATTACAGTCCATACAGCTTTGCTGTCGTTGCAGGGCCGTCAATGTGAAATGTGCTGCCTGCAACGATGAACTATATGCCATGTCATTTCGTCGCAAGCTGAAAACTGAACTATATATTAGAGCATATTATTCACACTAGCATGCTCCATGACTGTCTTCACTGTAAGAGTGGGCGAATATAACTTTATCATACTTATTTTACTTACTTACATTAGGGGGCCCTGTGCCATGTGGATTCCACCTAGCGTAAAAATTATTGTACCCGAAGCGAGTACTTTACCACATCTAATTGTGTTTTTAATTTCAACTTTCTAGCTCCAGTAGTTTCTGAGATAATACAGGGTCCCAAATTTGCAGTCAGGGGCCCTGTGCCCCCTGGATGCCCCGTAGCGGAAAAATTTTGACACACCCTATTCCCCCAAGTACTTGCCTATACCTACATAACTGTAAAGTTTCAGCTTTGTAGCTCCATTAACGTGCGACTTATGGAGAGCTCTCTGTATAATAGGTTTTGCATTGAAAGGTCCCCCAAAATGGGGTTTTGGGTTGATTTTGGGGGTAGGGGGAAAGATATTTAGTGGGAAAGTACATCCGTCCTCAGAATTGCACGTTTTCAGACATCTTTGGTCCAGATCTGACGTGCCGTGTACTAGCATTCTGTATGGGTATAGACATTTGCCATAGGCACAAATTTGGGCAAGTTTGGGGTCTCCAGCTCCCTTACCAGAAGTCACAGGAAAACTCCACTGCCAGAAGGCACCCCTTTGGACCTTGGACTACCACATGGAAAAATCGTAATCATTCTGTGATGTAACCCCTGGGGTGTAGGCTGGACGCCGGAACGTACGTTTTAGGGGTCTGTATATGAAAAATAGGCCAAAATCCGAAAAATGGGCAACTTTGACACACTGTGTCTCCGCAACTGTAGGTCGTACAAAAAGTTGACCGAGCTCGGAAACTCCCTGGCCCTTGGACTACAACATGGAGTAAACAGTATCTCTCTGCAGTGCATCCTGTGACCTGTAGCCTGCTCTGAGTGAGGTGCCTGTTAGACTTAATTTCGCTGTCAGATTTTGGAAGCAAATGACCCCTAAAGCGAAAATTTTCGAAAATGTCTCTCCTGATTCATTGACGGAACACCGAACTACATTTCGTGACCAGATTTGAAAATATGCCGTTGCGAAGTTGCCGAAAGGTCGCGCGGTTTACCAAATAAAAAAACTTAGGCTCCGCTGGACTCATCCCAGCCCCCATTTTGGCCAAAATGGGCTGATTGCGCCCAAAATTCCCTGAACGTTGTCACCCCTTGACCTGTCCACGTATACCAAATTTGGTCCGATTCGACTGTGTTTTGCCGGACTTATTCCGGAAAGATTAATTTTTTGGACCAAAAAGTCAATACAAAATAGACTTTGAGCCTACAATTACGTGCCTTTGGAAAAAAACAAAATTGTTAATATTACATAATCCATGCAACAAGTACAATGATGACTGTACCAACCTCGGCGCATGGAGCCGGATGATGACGTATAATACTCGTGGTAGAGATCGGGTGAATCAAGGTCACTAAACTGTTCCATTTCAGTCTCAGCGGACGAGAACAGGTGTAGTTTGATCATTAGAGATAGACGGCAAAACCACAGCTAACATTGCAACAAACGTGAGAACAGATGTAGTTTGACCATTAGAGACAGATGGCAAAACCACAACGACAAACAACAACGTTAGCAGTACAATGGAGACAGCAGTTTGAAGGCTAGCTGCCACGGCACTGCATGTGGTATGGTAGAATTCCCAGCTCAAGTCTACTACGGGCTAACAGTAGCATGGCATACTCTACAGTTGATCAAATACTCACAACTGTCCTGAATGTGCCAACAGTGCAAATATATCGACTTCTCGGTTAACATGTAGTACAGTGTGTATAGCAATCTGCAATATGATTATTATCATATTTGTTGTTGTTGTCAATGTCACTGCTGCTGTCGTTGCTATTGTTAGTATTTTATTTCTAACATTACTGTTGTTATACTTACAGTTGTTACAGATGATTCAGTACCAGTACTTCGCAATCATCCAGGTGTGTGTTGAAAATCCGTGAGTTGGTATAGTATGGTAGGGTTTAACGTCCCACTCGACACATTATAGGTCATTTCGGAGACAATTTTACAGGTCAGATGACTCAACCAACAGTGTCATAGCACTGAAGGATGATGGTTAGTCAAGGGCCAATCCCACCAGGCTCAGCTCACTAGGATGTAAGCAAAAAAAATTTAATATATAGCACAATGAAGACCAAAGACACAGAGGTGCTCGGAAGACAGAGCTAAACCAAGCAAGATCAAAGCCCAATACAGTCGACCAACCTGTAAGAACTGCTCGTACCTTTGTACACCTTTATAATAGTACACAATACTATTAACACAGAGACAGTTTTTTTCAATATTCCCCTTCCTCCAGACCAACATCACATCTCAGATGTGGCAAGTGGAGGTAAGGGGGCAGAAATCCGTCAGTTACCCCGGCATATATAGGTATATGATTATTATAGTTCAAGTGTATCGTTATGTAAGGGACATGGTTTATGAGAATGAAAACAAGATAGTTAAATAAAAGCTGAGTACAAACATCTTATTACAGGTGTTTTTACCTGTAGAGAATATACAGTGTGTTGAGCAGGCTGAGATGAGGTGTTGATGCCCTGACCACACTGAGTCAACAGGCGACGAGTTAATTCCATGCCAGCTCGCAGACACTCCACTTTCTTCAACAAATATCAACAACAAGTAAGCAAGTAAATAAGTGTAGCACGTTTATGGATGGCACAAGCAAGCCCCCACTGCTAGAATAAATTTCACGGGGGAGGGGGGGATTTTTCATTGAGGAAGAAACATCTGGGACACAAATTGTCTAAGTGACCCTTCACCGCTGTGGCCACAAGTTGCCGCCAGCAACACACGCGTGCCAGTCAGCCAATGGACTTACCAGTCCATGGACGCATGCCAGTCAGCCACGTACTCACAATAGATTTGGCGACAGAAGTTTTTCGGCTGCCGGTCCACGAGTCTGGAATGACCTTCCACCTGGTCTACGACAGCCTGGACTGTCATTTGTGACTTTCAGATGACAACTGAAGACATATTTGTTCAGTGACCGCAGTGCATAGAGACTCTTACTGTAGGATAATATGCGCGATACAAATACTCTTTATGTATGTATGTATGTATGTAATGGACGACAACTACGCATTGGTGACAGACAAACAAATGACATAATCTGCAAAAGCTCTGTTATTCATTCAGACATGTTCGTATCATGCTCAGCCTTCACTTAGCTGTGCTGGCATACAGAGTACAGTTTCATAAAGAAAACAAATGCTGCACAGAACATTGTATGCTGGAGTGTTCTGGCAATACAACAGTCTTGTACTGAGCAAAATGTGTGCAAAAGTTGCATGCCACTGCAAACATTGCACACTTGCAGGAAAATGTCAAAGTTGCATGAAAATTGCACTCCACGTCTTCACAATTTTCTACAAATACTATGCTGTATGTCAGCGATAGATGAGCTTCTTGTCTACAAAGACTATGCCGTATGCTATGGACTAAAATTTTTTAAACAAATAATTAACAGCAAGCATCAGCAAAACATTAATAAGTCAACAGATGTCATTTTGGACATCATATATACAAGCGCTGCGGCCACATCTAATCCTGGTCTCAAGGTATTCATAAACCTGGATATCCACCACCAACCTGGTCAGACACAGTCCCGTACTCAGTACAAGCGCTGCGGCCACATCTAATCCTGGTCTCAAGGTATTCATAAACCTGGCAGTAGCTGCTACTGCTTTCTACAAAGTTATACACCGTGTCTCAAAAAAATGCGCCAACTTTGGTAAGGTGTAGCTTCGAAAAGCATGGACCATTTTTGATAATTTTTGGTAAACAGCATCAGCACAATTTTGAAAATGATACGCATGCTTAACTTTTCTTGTGTCTTCACCTTTACTTACTTTATTTGCATTTAAATAGCTGCGACAGAATTGACACGTTCTGATGACACTCTATGCCCGTGAAACACTCCAGCTCCTTTAGCAGGAAACACTGGACTTTATCTCTCCAGATCTGTGTCCGCCAAACAGTCCGGTTGACTACAAAATTAGTGAACTAAACAGGAACGTGTGTACATTGTACAAGCACCTGTCTGTGACACCAGCCGTGTGACCAGCGACTTGAAGTAGTGCCTCATTGACACATGGGCAAGCATATCACAAAACGTCATCGACGAAGCAGATGGTCAATGGAGAAAGCGGTTATGTGCAATCATGAGGCAAAAAGACATCACTTTGAACATCTGCTAAATTAAATCCTGCTCTTTTCAGAGACAACACACTACACAACCGGCTTTTTTCAACGCCACCAACAGTCTACCGAGGAAAACATGATGTTTCACGTCATTTCCGTTGCAGTTAGTTAAAAGCAAATAAAGTAAGTAAACACGAAGGTACACGGAAAGTTAAATATGCACATCATTTTTGAAAGTGTGCTGACTGCTGTTGACTGAAAATTATCAAAACTGGTCCACGCTCCTCAAAGCTACTGCTTGCAAAAGTTTGCACGTTTTTTTGTGACACAGTGTATATATGGTCAATCTGTCACATTCCAATGGATCTGTTTTTTCCCACAATTATACCACTGCACAAAAACCAAAGCCTACACAGTAATCACCAACAGGCAACTCACAATGAGCTGTCGTAGTCCTATTTCATCTTGCGGCACGCTGTCGGCAGTCAACACCAGACGCTTGGCGGCCTCCTGTTCTCCTAACAGCCGCTCTACCATGTCATGCACTGGATCTCCCTAGGTACAGATTTCAAGCCATAAACATTACCATCACGACTTTCTGGTTGCTACAGAATACAGAACGCACAGTGTCTACTTCTATGTATATGTAATTTTTAGTATTTAGTAAAGTTACACCATCATTAATGTCCACTTATTTTCATTTATATTTGTGACAGCTACGGTCTTAAATTTCTCCTGCTCATCAGTTTTACTTCACGTCTTTTAGTTTTAACCTACATGATA
>Ga0209338_1000548_pt1 | contig 11645 bp, 6 predicted proteins | sample OlaalgELextract1_FD_187374 | JGI IMG/M metagenome (GOLD analysis project Ga0209338, IMG submission 187374) | Olavius algarvensis symbiont microbial communities from Tuscany, Italy - Type A ELBA extract 1 (SPAdes) (version 2) | ecosystem: Host-associated > Annelida > Digestive system >... | reverse complement strand
GAAATCTCGGCTACCGTCAACATCCGCTAGATAGCGCAACCATCGACAGTCACATAAGACAACACCCATATAAACGTGTCACCTTTCCAAATAACTTTTTCGTACCGCCAAGGGTCTGGGGGCGGGCGTCAACACAAGTCACGTGACAACTGGACCTAGAATATATATTTCTGGACGTACTCCTGCGGCGAACCGCCTGTGATATCTGCGTATTGGACTTTGCGGCACGAACTGCATTCGTGCCGACTTTGCTATAGTTGAAGATGTCAACAGTGAATCTATTGATTCACAGTTTAACGCTGTCTGTTCGCGTGTATCAAAAAGTTGTAAAATCGAAATATCTGCTTAATAATAATTAATAATTATTCCAACTTACAGATGCCAATTATACATTAAAATACCGCCAACTCATTTAACAAACAGAACTGAAATTAACTGTAAAAGTACCTTTTAACATGCAAAACATCCTGTGTCAACAAACACCTGTGAATCATACTTTTGCACCCATAATTGTAAATGTATGGAATAGCTTGCCAGAAATAGTAATATCAGCAGATACAACAGACACTTTCAAAAGACGACTAGATAAATTTTGGCAACACCAGGATATATTATATGATTATTAGGTTGAGTTAACCGGGGTTGGAACAGAAGTCAGATAAATGCGGATGACACTATTATTAGATAATTTACTCAAAACACAACCAAAATTGTTACCTAAAAACTTGACGTTTCGACCTCTATCAGAGGCCTTCATCAGAAGAAGCTGGTACTCAGTTCTTCCGGTTCTTGACAATAGTTAACTTCCAACCAGATGAATCTATTCAGCGGGATGATACTATTATATTATAGTTGCACTTTTGCACTGTTTATTTTTCGTTTGCACAAGCTGGGCATAGAGGCACATGCCTACGCCCATTACACATCTTTGCTTTGCTTTGCTTTGCTTTTATACTCACTTCGGCTATGATGTGGGGGACCATTTCAAAAACTGTGTGTCGCTCGCAGGCAACGCCTGACTCACTTGCTTACATACACCATAATCCACTTTGGTTATAATCAGAGAAACTTAGATATGCATCACCTCGTTTTTGGAATCAACTTCCAGATTCATTTTATCACAGTTACCAGTCTAGTTTCGATTCACCTCAATATTCACTTGTCAAGTCATCTTTGTCATCAGTGCCACTTTCGGCATTCATTACTCCCTCAGTCTTTTATTCCAGGCTCAGACCTACCTTTTCAACAAATCCTTCACCAAGTTTATGCCATAACAGACTTCTGGTACTACCTGGATTGCCTTCACGGATCTTATCATGTTATCGGTCTATTTTTAGTTTATTTTTTTAGTTACATTTTCAGTTTGATTCTGTGTAGTAGACTAAGTTGGCTGCCCGACAAGTTTTTAGCTGCACGTTAAATGTGTTAAATGTATAGTATTGTATCATATTCTCATGTCTGTCATCTATTTCTGTCACGTGTTGTCAAATAGGAGATTGACCAGCTTTTAGTGCAGTGGCAGTGTTCTTGCTTTTAATTTGTCAACACAAATTGCTTGCTTTTTGATCTGTTATTTATTGCAGTTAAGTATTAAATAAGCATAATTAATTAAATGACTTCCATGTTACAACTTTTGACAAACACAGATGCAAAAAATGCAATATAGTCTTGGAGATTAATATACAGTGGAATGGTATTTAGATTTTAAAATGGCAGCGAGCGAAGTTTTCTAATGTCTGTGGAACATGGCTTTGTTCTCTGCTTGTTTAAGCCTGTGAATTACTAAATCATGTGGCCTCCTTGTGATAGACTTGATAAAATGGTTACACCTTTTAGGGAGCGATTATGCCACAGTTAGAACTTTAGCTCCTGGGAATAAATGGTCTTGGGAGTGAAAAGTCCAATTCTCAGTGGTGTGATGTGGTGCAAAAGTGAACATGCCCATTACTGCTGCTGTAAGTTACAGTGTGTACTTTGGACTGCATCACTTTGGTGCACTGTTAGTTTGGTATTTGATCCAAATCCTCGGTGACCAAGCAACGAAGTTATCAGATCCAGCATTAGAGCCTCCAGCATTACAGTTGCTTATGAGAATGTGCTGCATACTTTCAATGTTGCATTGCATTGCATTGTATGTTCATGTTATGTCAACAGATGGCAACAATGAAGCCTGTTGTACAACTCGTAGTTTTTTTCTGCATTGTCCTCCATAGTGTGTTAGCAGATGATTTTTATGAGCTTCTTGGCCTGAACCGGCAAGCCAGCACGCGCGAGATTCGTCAGGCTTTCAAGAAACTTGCACTGACACTGCACCCCGACAAAAACAGGGTCAGTGACTTGAAGATTTACTGGATTAGGTTACTAATGAAAATGTGTACTCCGCTTTAAATGTGTGAAATAACTTTGTTTCTGGTTTAGTTTATACTTAGGCTTGGATTTTACTTGCTGCAGCATAGTATAGCTATGCATAGTGCATACTAGCTGCGAGTGGCACCGTCTACCTGTCCATCTGTCACAAAATGATATCGTGTCGAGACAAGTGAATGCATGATACTGTGTTAGCATTTAGAGCAAAACAACTGTGTGCATCAGATGCAGTTTCTTAGACGTTGCAGTTGTAGGTTGGATATTGGCTTGTGTCTAGCTGCTCATATAGCAGATGCTTAGACAATGAGTATTGATTATGATAGTTCGCATCTAATCAGAGCACTGTAATTTTTGATTGTGAATACTAAATATTTTAATGAGTCTTGTCACTGGCAGTCTAGTTAGCAATGTGAATCATTTGATGAAAATTGTTATGTTGCTGATAGTTGTGATTGACTCAGTATTTTAGTTTGTTTTTTATCACAAAGTCCAGTAATTCAACATTTTCCATAAAAATGTTGTGTATTTGTGATTTTTTTGTGCTCTGTGTCAACACACATTTTGTAATGGTGACGACGAACTGTTGCTGTAGGAGGATCCAGATGCACATGCAAAATTTCTGCGCGTCAACCGTGCATACGAAGTACTGAAAGACGAAGACTTGCGGAAGAAGTACGACATGTATGGTGAGGATGGATTGAAGGAAGGTGGTCCCACAGGCCACAGCTACCAAAGCTGGAGCTTCTATAATCAAGACTTTGGTATGTTAAACTGTACTGATAAGTTTGACTTTAGTGTCGTACTTATGTAGTTGACTATAGGGGTAAAAATCTAAAATGTGGCTTTTTTGTATTACTGATTGTTCAATTGACAGTCGCTTCTATTACCTCGGCCCGGCGACAGCTGGAGAGCTATTGCTGTTGTCGTCTGTGTGTGTAACTTTGTCTGAGCAAGATTACGTTAAAGTGTTTGCAACTATTATCATGCAACTTTGATAGTAGACTGGCAATGACACTGAGGTGATGCCTAATGGTATCAAGACACATATACTGGGCCAAAATCCTCACCACTTAGATAAAAATGGACTGGAGACATGTATGTGTGCCGTAGCATTATACACCTGGTGGCAGCACTTTGCAGTGAGCATCTGTGTGCAAGTATTTGTGCTGAGCAATACTTCCAATGTAGTAGCACCCTGCAATGCACTCGTATTTTACTATGGCAACTGTGGATAATGTACAGCAGCTGCGGCAATGATGTCATGCTGTGCTCGGCTTGTTAAACTTTTGTACTGTAGTACACTGAAACGCTGCTGGTGATAATGTGTTGAGTGGGACGTTGAACACTACTATACCATACCGAATTCAGAAGCTGCTGTCTGTTCGGTGATTGCTGTGATTGAATCAGTAGCTTGCCATTGTCTGTATGTTAGGCATTTATGACGATGATCCGGAAGTTATAACACTGAGCAGATCGGACTTTGGTGAGTTCACTGTATCTTTTGTCTCTCGAGCTGATTGATTTACCTTTAAAGAATACTCAGACTCAAGCCTCACAGCTTCTCGTTATTATTTCATTTTGTCACCAGTGTCTCGCATCATCATTACGTTCATTCACTTGACGGTCTGTCCACAATTAGGATTACCGTCTACCTTTCACATTTTAGCATTAAATGACCCGTGAGTCAATGTGTCAACACATCTAAGATTCTGCTGGTTGGGCATTGAAATGTAGCGGTTCATTGTCAGCATATTTCAAATGATTTTCTGAAGAGTAGTAAAAGAATCTGTCATAACAGTAAAAACTAACTTGTACCGGTCTTGTACCGGTAGAGTAAGATGCATCGTCACGTTCATTCGTTTGACAGTCTGTCCACAATTAGGAGTCGTCTAAAGACCTGTCTGTTCTGTTCAGCTTTTAACAACTGACAGTGCCATAGACTCGTTTATGACTTTCATTGCTGTGTAAGATTGACTGACTGACTGACTGACTAGGTATGGACAGATGGATGGATGGATGGACGGGCGGACGGACGGACTGTCTGTCTCGTGTTTATCACACTGAGAGTGAAGAACTAGATCTCTCGGTGCATGTTGCAGCACTGTGTTGACAGTGACAGACCAACACGCTGTGTTTCTCATGTGTACACTGTACAGAGCTGTCGGTGGACGGGACTGATGACGTCTGGTTCATCAACTTCTACTCTCCACGCTGTTCTCATTGTCACGAACTTGCTCCTGCTGTAAGTGTTTCACTGACTATTCTGTGTCAGGTGGGACGTTGCACCTACTCACTCACTCACTCACTCACTTAACAAATTCTTGTGGATGACTGAATGTAAGTTGCTTTTTGTAGGCCTAATAATATAGTTGCATGGCAACATTAGTTACAGCTTTTATTGGCATCTTACTTGAGGAAGGTGAGGTTCACGGTTAAACTGTGTCCAAGACAGGGACATAAATCTCTGCATCGCATCACAGCTGCAAAAAATCCACAGATGACCGATGCTAGAAAATATTTTAAAATGCCCTATCTTGTATGTAAGTAAGTAAGTCTGGATATTTATATCCGGTGCCAGAATCGTGAAAACGTCTCGATGGCGCCGGGCGGTCGTAATGTTTCAGAAAGTCAGAAAATGATCCTGGATCCACCTATGGAATTGGATCAACACCAGAATGTAATTACTTCTACAGCATCACCCCGTGTCTGCCATGTTTGATTGACATCCATCAACACATTTGTGAGTTATCTTGTGCACAGACAGACACACACACACACACACAGATGACCACAATACCTGCTCTACATCGGCACACAGGTGCGCTCAGGTAATTAAACAAGGCACAATTGGCCAGCAGCTCTGAGCTTCAGTGATAGCAGTAACTGAACAACACGAGCGGCAGGTTGTTAAATTTGTGGAGCTGCATTACGTTAGTTGAGTCTGTCACTCGTGAACGACTGTGCTGTCTGTTGTAGTGGCGCGATGTTGCCCGCGAACTGTTTGGAGTAATCCGCATCGGAGCTGTCAACTGTGAGGACGACTGGGTTCTGTGTCGTCAGAAAGGCATTCAGTCGTATCCTACACTTGTTCTCTATCCTGAGGTCTCTTGCGTCATTTAACTTTTTACAAATACGTTATGGCTGAAGCTCTGATCACACTTGGATTATCGTTGTACGATGTGTAGTCATACATTATAGTAATATCGTCTTTCACTTTAGGATCGAACGTTGCTTTTTGCATTTTCACAGCAACCTTCTTAAGTTGATTGCAATAGACTTTTTAACCAATAGTCAGCTTGAACCATGCAGATGCCAGAACATAGATCTGTTAGTTGTAATGGTGTAGTGCTGCTGTACTTAAATCAGTAGAAACAAAGGCACATACTTGATGTCTTGCAGTCCTTGTTCTACAGCAAGAAACTGTAATGTTTGACTATTTTAACAGCAGTGGAGCAGTTTTGGCTTTATGCCTTTCCCAGGGCCAAGATCGACTCATAAAGGTCTCAGTGAGAGTAAAACCCGGGTCACTCTTGTACATGTTCTTAAAGACAGAGCCGTGATTGTACCTGAAATCAATAGATTATAGTAGTAATATGATTTCAGTTCGTCTCCGGGTGCTTGTATAGTTTAGTATGACAGGTCTACAACTCTACGTGACATTTTGACAATCCCTACATTTCGCCGCATCTAAAAACACATTATTTTCAGTCAGCCTATGCTAACCCCTAATGACCACCCACTCCCAACGCGCCCTGATTCTTTATAGACGTCGGCGCTTTATAAATCATTTACTTACTTACTTACTTACTTACTTATAGTAGAAATATGGCGTGCGTGTTTGCTCAGCGAGAGAAGTATTATGGTGACCGTACTCGCAGTCAGCTGGTGAAGTTTGCGCTGGAACACGTCCGTGCTGAGGTGGTTGAACTGTGGTCAGGAAACTTCAAGTCTCGAGTCACTGAAGATGATGATCCTACGACGCAGAACCTGCCGTGGTTGATCTCGTACTGCACCAAGAGTGAAGGTTTGTTTTCACATTCTTTTTCTTCGAGTGTTGTGATCTAGTAGCAGTTCTGACTGAAGTTGAACTTCATTTCTTGTTCCAGACTTTTTCTGGGTATCTAGCATCCATATGTCTTATTAAAGAGCTAACTTTCAGTTACATTAAATTTATGAAGTGTTGAAATCTGTATGATTATGTAGATGCAACTTCATTGCAAAAACATTTGTTTTATGGAAAACTTTGCTAGCTAATGCGGACATATATTAATGGTTAATTCATTCTTTTAGGTCATTTGATTTCAGCTTCCTGTGTTTGTTTACAACACAGTTGATGTTTATTGCAGTAGTGCAAACATCAGTGCTGTTACAAAATTGAAAATTGTTAAAAATTGATGGCAACAGATGAGTGTATCTTTGCCTTATTGAATGACATATTGAGCAGTCTAAAATAATACTTAATGTTGACAGCGTATAAGAAAAATGGCAGTCTGGCTTACTGGCAACACGTTGGTCTCAGTCAGCATAGCTGTCATACATTGTGCTGGGATAAACTGTATGGTTAGGCACAGTGAGTAGCAGGAACACTGGAGAGAAAACAGGCACATAATGTGATGCATTAATGTCACTTCCATGGACCTGCAGTGTAAACTGGTGTCTCGCTGAGGACTGCAGAAATGGAGATCAGTGCCACCCTGTGGGCGGGCCGATAGAACTTTATGCTACTACTACTACTGCTACTATCACTAAAATACTAGGAAAGCTGAAGTTTTATATAGAGATCAATTCTGATAAAGAATTTGTTTCATGGGCATAGTGTGTCTTGCCTATTAGTTGTGACACATACGTTAAACACAAGTCTAGTTTGTACTGTAGTTGTGTGTGTCGCAATTGAATTGCAGAATGTTTGGAGCGAAATACTATCACAAAGCTGGCTGCAATGCTTGTGAGTGTAGCACACCATCTGTCTGCTTACTTATGTTACGCATGAACAATACGTCGTAACTACAGATGACTTATTCACACCTGGTTTCCACTGTTGGCTTATTGTTCATAAATTCAGACACACAGTTGTCTGTGCCCAAGAGACTGTTTTAGCGTCGGTTTAATTGCATTAGCGGTTTCACAACGATATGCTATATAAATCGACTTTTTACTTACTTACTTACTTTGCTGGTTGTTTTGTCTGTGAACAGCATTACTCCAAAAGTTATGGTTGAATTTTCACGAACTTGTTGGAAGGGGTAGACCTTGAAATAGGAAACAGTCATTTTGATTTTGGGCTGATCTGGATCCAGAGAATTTTTTTTTTCACTTTTCATGTTGTGAAGGGAAATCCCGCTGTCACTATGGGGCTATATTACAGTGGGGAAAGCCACTGTGAGAAATTGAATAAATGCTGATGTCAGCATACACGGTAACGTTGGCTGAGGTTTACATTCTTTGACTGGTTTCTCTTTCTTATTGCTATCGTGTGTGGGTGTCGGCAGAGTGAGTTGGTGAATGTTGGAGTGGCTTACTGCCACAGTGTGGAAGAACGTTGTACGCTGGACCTTGACCCCGGCACCAACTACTACCAAGCTGCAGCTGTCAGCAAAGGCAACGGAAAGGTGAGTGCACAGTTTACCTAACAGTTGCTGTTCACCAATTTCAGCTGCAGGGCGGTAGGGTCTGGCATTAACTCGGGATATGTTCTTACTGAAATGCCATTAAACCATCGGCTAATTCTTCAGCATACAAATGATCATAACTAGTACTGTGCTGCTTCTTTGTGCAACCAGTGCCATCATTATTTGAATGAGGAAGTAATATTATGTTCTTCTTACATTAATATTTGAATTTAGCAAGCAAATGTTTATCCATTTTACGACCTCACCAAACGACAACATTTCCCATCATACTTTGCTCCACTGCCAACCAAAGTGCTAATCTGTTATCCACAATTTCTGCCAGTAGAACTTATTTCTCTACACTGTCAGTAAGTATAATTAAGCTAGTGGAAACTAATTATTATTAGCATGTAATATATATAAATATTTAGCCAAATAGAATCATGCCTTTTTTATGAGAAACTTATTGAATTGCTTAATAGTTTAAAAGGAATTGTTAATATTACTGGAATATGTTTGTTAACTGTATGTTTTATGATTGTTTTCTGTGCTGTATTGGTTGGATTTAGGAGATATCAAGTTTGGATGCAAGAGAGATTGCATTCATTGTGCTTGAGCAGCTGCCTGATGTCACCAATCTCAACCACGATACATTTCATGTAATTTATGTACTTATAGCAGTCTAATAATGACTATACTATTGACAGCTGATACATCGTGGAAGAACCTTAATACTAATAGAACATATGGGGCTGTGAAAACATTGGCGGTTTTATGTAAGGCCTGGGGTGAAAAAGCCTCCTCAAATAACAATTATTAATTATACTCTGGAAAATAGAAATTAAAACTGGCTATATAACGTTTCATGAATCGTGAAGCTTGGATGTCAAACTTGTACCATTTCCTATAGGTACAGGAATGATCCCTGTATGGCTACAGGGGGTATGTACATGACACGTTTGGCTAAATACTAAATGATCCCCGTATGGCTACAGGGGTTATGTACATGACACGTTTGGCTAAATACTAAATGATCCCCGTATGGCTACATGGGTTATGTACATGACACGTTTGGCTAAATACTAAATGATCCCCGTATGGCTACAGGGGTTATGTACATGACACGTTTGGCTCTTCTGTTTTCGTCAAGTAATTGCTCCTTTTTGGTCGATGGACCTGCCGTTGATAACAGAACAGAACTTGTCATGCTCGTTACCGGTAATTAATTGTACGAGTTGTTCAAGTCGCTGGCTTAAATTTTTATATGACGTTGGTGGTGGGCCTGAATTTATGCTTGTAGCTTGCACTTTTCTGACAGCATTTTGTTTTTGCTTCGGCTGATTTAGTTGATTGGCAGAGGTCTGCAGTGTTTTCACTTTTATGTGAATTATCCTATTGTGAGATTACACTTGCATCACTTTATGTTCACTTAATCATTTTACTGTAATCTCCAGCAAAAAATAGAATGACACTACATATATACTAAATGGTGATGCAGCCAGATAACCACCAAAAACTATTCAGTTCTTCCTTGACCTATTGTCTACCTCATGATCATTAACCCCAGATAATGGCAAAGTTCATGAAGTCATACTGAGTGTTAACTGGAAACAGCTACAGTCAGCTGAATTAATAGACAAACAGGTAAACTACAGTTAGAACTTATTCACACTCAACAATCTCATGAGTCCTGACTGGCGTTTGTCCTTTTTTAATTATGACCCTCGCGTTGTGGCTTTTCTTTATCATGTCGCTGTTCGTAAGACTCGAGCCAACCTCCCTCCATATCTATTACACTACATTCAAGCCGTTAACTTGCCAAATTTTTGGTTATTTTTCTCATGAATATATGCAATATATAGCTCTCACCAGAAGCTTTTTTGCAGCCCCAATCCACCAAATATCGTTCAGCACTCCCCAGACTCCCTAGCTGGGTTCAGGGGCCTACTTCTAAGGGGGAGAGGGAAAGGGCAGGGAGGGGAAGGGGGAACAGGGAAGGGGTAGAGGAAGGAGGGGGTTGAGGGAAAGGCGTGGTAGGGGAGGGGGAGTAAGCCTACCCAAACTTGAAACTCTAAAACCGTCTGTGTGTGAAAACACATCATTGTAAACATTTCTACTGTATTAGCCGTAGTGTAATATAGAAAATATTCCAAAGTTGCAATTTAATGTCTGTTTTACGTTATCGTGGACTACCAATCTGTTACGGCTAGTGACACCTCCACAGCTCGTGTCATCAGCTCTTACTGACATGCTGCACTATCAACGTAATGTAACTACAAATGTCTGTCATCTCGTGCAGCTATTAGCTTCATTGACTGAAGGCAACGCAGCTACGTCTGCACTTTTTTTAGTAATTTCAGCTCATAAATTTTAGCTTAGTCACGTACTTTGTCTGAAAACGAAACGAACGTTTTTCGTAAACGTGTTCGGTCGTTGTCTGTGACTGCTGATGTCACTTTCACTGATTGTTTGCATTTGTCGTGACGTTCCACGTGTCATGCTTTGTTATTTGTAGAAAATAATCAACAGTACAGACAGGTCGGCATGGTTGATTCACTTCGTAGACGGCGATTCACGTGACTTGGAACTGCGCAAGTTACCTGTGCTTGTCAGTGATGTCAAGGTATGATACCTGTCAGTTAACCTGTTGTTGTTGTTCAAATTACCTGTTCTTATCAGTGATGTCAAGGTGTGATACCTGTCCGTTAACGTGTTGTCGTTCAAATTACCTGTGCATGTCAGTGAGGTCAAGGTATGATACCTGTCTATTAACCTGTTGTTGTCATTCAAATTACCTGTACTCATCAGTGATGTCAAGGTATGATACCTGTCCGTTAACCTGTTGTTGTTGTTCAGATTACCTGTATGTCGTCAGTGACATAACAGTGTGATTCCTGTACTTGTCAGTGGCTTGCATTAGAGGTTTTACGACGACACTGTATCTAAATTTACTTTTTACTTACTTTCTTACTTGTACGTGTCAGTGATGTGACAGAGTGATACCTGTAGTTATCGTTGCTGAGAAGGTATGATACCTGTCAGTTTACTTGCTACCGATAGTTACCTGTACTCATCATTGATGTGAAGGTGTCATTCACCTGTTGTTATCATGCATTTACATTGTAATGCGTGAATTTAACACGATTGCTCAAATTATGGATGTCATGCTTCTTGCGTGTATTATACATTTGCTGTAGTAACGATGATGAGGTAATTGTACTAATAGCAGTATATGTGTGATGTGTGTTGTTGAAGGTCGGCCGAGTGGACTGTCGACTGATGAGGACAGAGTGTAATAGTTTGCATGTTCACAAGTTTCCAGCGTTTGCTGTCTTCAAGGCTGACTTTGGCCATGAAATACATCATGGTAATTCTCATGCTACATATTCTCACAGCGTGATTGTGTCGTTCCTTGTAATTAACGCATGTCACTTAATACTCATTGTCAGTGAAATTATTATTACCAGCCACAATAACAAATGCTGGTATTGTTTCCAATGTGTCTGTATATATGTGTCAACAAACAGAAGACAAACATGTAGTGTGGACCACCATCTAAGTCGTTTCTGGCATGCAACTTACGATTGCATAGCGCCATAAAAAATGAAGACGTCCTGTCCTCGAAGCTGGAATTTCCCCTGGTAGCTCGCAACGCAAACGTAGGGTAGA
>Ga0209338_1000544_pt1 | contig 11712 bp, 6 predicted proteins | sample OlaalgELextract1_FD_187374 | JGI IMG/M metagenome (GOLD analysis project Ga0209338, IMG submission 187374) | Olavius algarvensis symbiont microbial communities from Tuscany, Italy - Type A ELBA extract 1 (SPAdes) (version 2) | ecosystem: Host-associated > Annelida > Digestive system >... | reverse complement strand
CTACTAGATCGCAAGTCCGACGCCCTACCACTAAGCCACCGCGCCACCGCGCCACCAATGAGCGAATGAATATCTGAACCAGTTAAGTCGTACACAAGTACTTACATATGGTTTGTGTAGATACGGAATTGGCAGGGCGTCGACTAGTCGTTTGGTCGAAACTAAAGATGAGCATATTATCAGTGGTCTAGAAGACGTGCAGTACAACGGACAATGTCGTACCCAACTCCTGCCTCAGTACTTTGTACTGGACAAAGATGCTGTCGACGCCGCTAACTAGACAGATATTTGACCAGAACGGCTGGTCGGCATTTTTCCGCGCGATGCTATGCATAAGCGTGGCCTGTGCCGTCGTGCGGTGTCTGTCTGTCTGGGTGTCTGACACGTTCGTGTATTGTGTCGAAATGAGTAAACATATTGTCAAACTTTTTCACTGTCCAATAGACACACCGATCTAGTTTTTCCGTTTTATCGCAATATCTTGACGGGGATCCCATAACTTGGCGTCGAATGCAGGTTAGGTATGAAAAAATCGCGATTTTCGACCAATATCTCAATTTATCTCGGAAATGATACAAGATATCGCCATAATTACCATGGAACGCCAATGAGAACTGGTATACCATTTGCTGCAATTTCCAATGACCCATAACCTAGATTTCAACCTCGTGATATTACTCAACGTCAAGTAACAAGATAGAGCTACACTTACAATGGCAGGGCAATAGTGATTCATACATGATCTATCGACCGACGCGATTTTCAATGACCTTGAACGATCCTTAACCCAGATTTCAAAGTCAAACCATTATTCGACGCTGAATGTCTCAGAAACGGATGGAAATAGACACATATTTAGGCCTACAATTCATAACTAGTAAGACCATACACACGCAATACTCATCGGTGTAATTTCCAATGATATTGAGTGACATAGCGAATTTTTAACGAAACAAAGCATCGCGCGGCCTCTCTGCGACAGCTGAGCTTCTTGTCTCTGGGTGTTTTGCAACTGTCAGTGTCACTTGTGTCATGACTATACAGCGGTTGTGTTCTGCTTGCCTGTCTCATAGTCCGCAGAACAACACTTCGCTGCTTGTTGAGACCAGCGTAACATAGGCCTAGCTTTAGGTGTAGCCTTTAATGCAGCCAAAAAGGCGATATATCCAGTAATAACTTCGGTAACGATTTACCGATTTTCAAAGTCCCTTCATCATAGACTCAGCAGTAAATTTGCAATACGATGATCATCAAATCCGACTAGACCAGAAACGCGCCGTTATACTACCCTGTGAACTGTTAATGACAACCTTTATTTACCGCCGGCAGTGGTAACATACACAAAGTAAAAGAAATAAAAACAAAAAAAGAGAGACATACATGGAACGTAAAACACAGACACATATACAAATACAAATATACCGAGTGAAGTGAGTTGACAAACCAGGCATACCCGACCCAGACGTGCCCCGCTAGCCGCCAAAATCCATCAGAAACACAGCACTGGACCTGTGCCTGCAGCACAACTATCAACCTGGGCAGCTCGATGGACCACCCAGAATTGACAATCGCACCACAATGTCAGAAAACAGCAACAACCTGAAACACGCATCTTGGTTAACGATAAATTTAGAATAATTATCTAAACGTAGCAAAGTTTTAGCGAACGTTGAACGCTCCGCTATTGATATCGCTTTACCGTCTGTCTGTCTGTTCGTCCGTCTGTCCGTATGTGACGCTCTTGAGCTGTGAGAAAACATCTACTTACACCACCTGATAAGCTAAAGGTCTGGCTCGGTTGCAAAAAAACAGCGCGAAAATATTCGCAACTGTTTTTCTCATGGGTTATGTAGAAAGGGGTATGAAAAATTGTTATTTTCGATTAATATCTCACTTTGTCTCAGAAACGTTACAAGATAGAGACATAGTTACAATGGAATACTAATAGAAACTTAGACGCAGACTACTCAACGGTGTAAAATCGAATGACCTTGAGTGACTGAGTGACAGCAAGATTTTCAATAACACGAAGCATCGCGCGGCTTCTTTGCGACAGAGCTTCTGGTTAAACTAACAATTATTATCGATTGTCACTTCAATTTCGCATGTTGTACTGTCACCAAGCCTCGTGACGGAGTCTTGGCGACAGGAAGAGAGGAGAGTGAGTGCGGGTGAGTGTGAGGGAACACACCGTTCGTCTTCAGCAATAAGCCAGTTTATTGAGCACATTCAAACTTGTATTTCAACGTAACATGATCAGTTTAATGTTCGCGCATACGCTTCGCTACATTGCCATCGACATGCCGAAACTCTGTCCGACGCGGCGACCGCCGGCACTCTCTAGAGATGTGCGGCACGAAAATCCGTCTACACGAAGGAGAAGCAGAATCATACTGAGAATCTCACACATTACATTCACTCGCTTATATACTATCCCTGACAGCGATCGTCAGCACAAGAAGGTTTTCCGGGCTAAATGTTATCTCCTAAATAGGTAATGGGATACAACTGTAGACCAACCGAGGCTCACCGCTATTTCTATCTTTATCCGATCTGGCCGGGTCTACTCAGCAGCACGACCGACTGCTGGGCCTTCTGCCTTCTATTCTGATCACGGCCGAGCGGTGCCTGCCCAGTCTTGGTTCGCCCAGCAATCAGCTGCTGCCTCCCAATATGGTCACCGTATATGCTCGAACCACCGCTAGTCAACGCGTATGACGTCATGGAAACTGGCCGAGCACTTGCCAGTGTTCAAGGCTAATGTTGACGCCATAAGCCAGATGTGGACCGAGAAAGATCAGAGACTTCCCGCCTAAAAGATTAATGGTTAGTTATGACATCTACCAAACCTCGCTGTTTCTCGCTGCTAATGGAGAAAGACTAGCTCACCCCTGATATTCCTTTGTCGGCATGTTCTGAGCCCCATCAGTCAATGTCAGCCGCTCTCACCCCGTACCAGGATCTCGCCACCAGGTGTAAATGAATGATTAATGACTATGCCCTAGCCACGGCGACACCGCTGCCACGTGACGGAAGACCACCCGGTCTGTCGCTATAAGTCAACAGTCACATAAGTCAATAGTCACATACATCAAAAATCAAACATACCGTAAGTAACATAACAGTATAACAGCAAAAAAAATGCAAATGATATCATCGATAATAACTAGACCAATAGAAAAATAACACTGCGAAAAGTAACACTGCGGTAAGTATGTACATAATTTCCATATGATACATGTAAACCAAATTCACTCCCAAATATATATATATACAAATACCGTGAAAACCGCTTAATACCGCATACTCGAATCTTAAATATAACATCTCTACCAGGTAAACGTCCAAAGGCGTAGTGTCAAGGTCAGAGCATTGGACACAGTAGCTACATGCAATAGACGAGTCAGGCAGTAAGAATCACAAGCAGTAGCGGCCGTGTAAGCAAGCGTCAGTTTGTCTAGGCGGCAACACCGTCGCTGTAAGCAGCTGTAAACCACCCAGAAAACCGACTGGAACGTGAAAACAGTAGGTACAGTACATACAATGCAACTCGTGCCACAACACAATCGCGCGCCGGATGAGCTCTGCCGCCGCTGTCAGTCGACAGCAGCGTGTTAACCTGTGGATATTTCTAGCATCACCGCATCACTGCACAGACTCCGCCGGCTGAGAATCGCCGCTGCAGCAAGCAACAGCAACCGTCAGTCATCACTGCACCGTATCACCAGCCAACTCAGCGGTCAGCAGTCCGCAGAAATATGGATTACTCTGAACCGAAAAAAGTAAGTTGTTTTTTCTTTACCCGCTGGTGCAAAAAACATGTAGCGCTAAGCCACCAGCTGCAAGGCAGCCCGATCGCTATATAACTCTTGTGTCAGAGCCAATCTGTTGCTGTGCTGTAAGCTTATAGACTCGTGGAAAAAAAACGGAAAATAAGGAAAGATATGTCGAATGAATGGAGAATTTATCTGTTCTACGACAGAATTCTATTAACCAATAACTGTGGATCTCGCATCGAACTCGATGTCCCCTTTCCCGGGAGCATGGTAGCAGTAACCCTGAATGAACACACCTTCCAATTCGGAATACACCCTATAAATTACCCTGGGCCACCGTTTACCGGTACTCAATCTGAACCATCCTCCAGCGATCCCTCCATGTCACCAAACGTGGGTGAGGGGGGGCCCGAAAATCCAATCAACATTTAAACCCCTGTGCACAGCGTGTATATAGCGGCGTGTATATACGGCTTCATCCCGTCGTGTACCTTGCTATTCGGCTGCCAGACCTGCTTCTGCCACCTCAGGTTAGTAGATGCTTTGTTAACAATATCATTTACAACAACACAATGCCTAACTATTAACAGCGTCACATATGTTAATAATACCAACAAATTTGCATGTATCCGAACCGATATCTTCTATCGTTTGCGAGATATAACGACTTACTGGTAGAAAATCGCGAAATTTTCATAACCCACCTGTATTTAGCCTCTCCCCCTGCAGGGGGTGACCCGTCGGAATTTCGTGACGATGTATGATGCTGATAAAACTAGAATGATTGGGCTACCGTATAGTGAACAAGAGGTCAAAGTAATTGAACAAAAAGCGCCTCACGGGGGGCCTTCCCCGGTTAGGGCTCACCTCAGGGGGTCGAAATTTGTACCATTGTATTCCTAGGGTAGGGGTTCCTATTAGCATTCCATAGTAACTATAGGCCTAGGATACACCGTTTGGCCACAGTGCATGCGCGTGACAACCAACCAACAACCAACGACGTCACGACACAGCCTATCTCAATAAGCGCCTTTTTTTTACCAAAGTAAAGCGAGGCGCTTAAAATTCGGTGACGATATGTTTAGCCGTTTTCATCTGATATCAGAACGTCACAGACAGACAGACAGACGGACGGACAGAATTACTATATCAATAACGCGCGTCAGTATGTTGATGCGCGATAAAAATTGTTGAATGCACTAGAACAGAACGTCTCTAAGACATTAATTTCGCTGGCTAGAGTATGCCGCGTCAATACGGGAGAGTTTGGCTTCTGTCCGACGGGAGATAGGGGCCGAAATACGAGAGATCTGGCAACCCTACTGTTGACAGAATACATTGATATATTGTTCGTGTAAAGTACCCAATCGTCGAAATAAATATATACATATATATATCGGAGACCATTCGTAATCTGCTGTTTATCAAAGCAAATATAACCATCGGCCGTCCCGATATATTATACCGTAAGAACTCAGTTGTCACACTGATTGTCGCCTATTGATTGTCTGTGTTTTTGTCATTATTAAAAATTATGCGGTAATTTAACGCGAAAGTCGTAATTTCTATAAAAAAACGACTCGTAAACCATATTTTAGTTTTCAAATGGTATTCCTCCCAATGGCCTTTGATATCGCAATAATATCCAAAACGTTTTATTATCGGCGACCTTGAGTGACCCGGATATAAATATTTTAATCGCGTGATAAAATTTATACTAGAAAATACTCTTTGCAGGTCGTACATGTTGTTTGCGCGTAATGTGCTAGCGACAACCAGGTTATTACAATGTATTACTGCACAGCAAAGGCTCATATACAGCATACATATAATGAACGTTACATGTAAGTAGTTGACACTTGAGCATTCTGTCACATTCTATAAAGGTCACCGTAATATGACAACATGACAACACATAGTAATTCTCACAACATAACGAGCAAATAACAAACACTATGCCTTAAACAACGTGATTGCGTCACTTGGTTGAAAGTATATCGTCACTCCAGAACGTCATCTTTAGTTTTGAATCGCAATGACAATATTAGTTCTTATCTTCATTTAACTTAATTTACTCATAAGAAGCCACAAAAGCATGCCATAAATAAGCAAAAGTAGTGGGAAAAAGCCAAAAAAATCGTATATACACAGTTCCTATATACACAGATTGTCAGACCCGATCCGTAAAGTTTGTTTAAAACATCTGTCCTCTCAGTACAAAGTACATATCTCTCGATGTCATCATTTTCTGTCATGAAAATTGCATGCTTTACCCTGCATCCAAATATCAGTTACCATTGTAACTGTCTGTACAGATGTAAGCCATACGCCGTAATTCGGTCGACATATATTGTCATAATCACTGGAGAAGGCCTCCACCTTCATGACTCCGCCGATGAGGAAACAAAACATTATGAAGACAAGTGTGCAACTCGATCCTTCGTCAGCAGTCTTCCGATGAAATAACCGAAAAATTTTGGCATGCCAATTTTGAATTTAAATTATGTATTTTATGGAATGCTGCTCTTCGAGTGCATGTTCTTTACATTTACCTCGGGCGGATTTCGTCTTTATTTTCTACTGACGTCGACGTCCACGTTTGTTCCTCTTCACATCTCTTTCTTTGTAATATTGCTGTATCGCATAATCAGTAACATCCTCGGCTGGTACCCATGACCTACTCTCTTGCTGGTCATCCCACTGTACCAAAAACATTTCTTTCTTATTCTGTATCCTTCTACTCAATATCTTCTTAATTGGGCACCAATCTGCGTCTGTGTCATCTGCGTCATCGCCCTGGATAGGCGACGACGGACTGTCAGATTTTGCCCGAGGCCTTATATTGTGCTTATTGTAAAAAGCATCTCGGTCATCATTAAACTTTTTAAGTCGATTGGCATGAATGTGCGATCTACGCTCTTTACCGGTGTCACAGTGTCGTAATTTATACGACAATCCATCACTACTCCTCTCTACTATCAAGTATGGTCCCATCCATCGTTTCTTAAGCTTAGCGCATTCCCCTGTCTTGGTAGTAGGGTCGTGCATCATTACCTTCTCTCCAACTTGTAGCTCTGGCTCTTCGGAATTCTGATCATACTGCTGTTTTGATTTGATCTGCCCCTCTCGTAAATTCTGTTGAATTATGTCATGTGTCAGTTGTAATCTTGGTACAAGATGGGACATATATGACTGTATATCTGGCGCTTTAGAAAAGTGTTGCAATAAATTCGCATCGATACCAGTCACCATTTCCCTACCGTATAAAGCATTGTACGGACTTGTTCCTATTGCCATGGACACAGTAGACCTATAGGACATCAAAACCGGTGTTATCTTTTCTGCCCATTGTGTCTGAGTGTCACAGATCAACTTTAATGATCTTATCACCGTCTGTACCATTCTTTCCGCTTTCCCGTCAGTTTGTGGATGATGCGGACTGGAAAATCGGTGATTAATGTTTAATAGCTTACATAACTGAGCTATTAATTTATTTTTGAACGACGAACCTTGATCTGTCAGCAATTCTCTCATCACCCCGTATCGAGCGACGATCTCCTTATATAAGATCTCAGCCACTGCCTCTGCAGTAGTGGTCTTAGTGGGGAATGCCTCCACATATAAAGTCGTGCTGTCCACCACGATTAAAATATGACGATACCCCTCGCTAGTTTGGGGCAATGGACCAACAAAATCCATATGCACTCTTCCAAAAGGTTCCACCACTTCTAGAGGCTTCAATGGCGCCTTCTTCCGATGTTGTGATGTCTTCGTCCTTTGGCATATCACACAAGAAGCTACATATTGCAATACAGTAGTGTACATTAACGGAAACCAATATTTCATTTTAAGTGAATTGTACAAACGTTCTTGTCCTACATGGCAATTATTGTCATGATATGCAGTCATTAACTCCTCTCTCAAAATTCTGGGAACGCACAACTGCTTCACTATTGGTACTATTTCATTCATCCTTTTTGTGCGTGGATGAAATAAGTGATATAGGATATCGTCGTCGATTATGTATTGCTCTGACTCAAAAACTATCCTCCGTGCTATTTTCTCCTCTTGTGGTAATATCCCTTTTTCGATATATTCAAAGATAGGCTTGTAATCTGGGCATTCCCGTTGCAATCTAGCAATATCTTGTTGCTGAATCAGATCCGACGATCCCGTATCTTGTGTTACATCCGTGGCAGAATCAGATCTGTCCTCTACCTCATCTGATTCATCATCTAGCGTAGTAATCCGACTTTTGTTCCGACGTTTTTCCTTCTGTTTTAATGACGTCACTGTGTCGAATAGATCTGGAGTAATCTCAGTTATAAATGAATCCTCTGCCAATTCTTCGTCCCCATCTTCGTCCACTATGGCATCTTCGTATGGACGTCTGCTCAAACCATCGGCGGCCGTTAATTTCGATCCCTCTTTATAATTAATTTCAAAGGTATATGGTTGAAGAGCGAGGGCCCATCTAGCAAGACGGTTATTTGCACTTACTTTAAGGGATTGTAAATATTTGAGACTCAAATGGTCTGTATATACTGAAAATGGTCGCCCTGCCAAATATACGTGGTATTCTTTAATTCCTGTCAGTAGAGCTAAACATTCCAATTGTGTTACTGGCCACCGTCGTTCACATGGACGGAGACCTCTTCCGCCATAACTAACCACGTACTTACGACCTTCATCATCTCTCTGTCCCAAAATATAAGAAATACCTTTTATTGAGGCGTCTGTTTCCAAAAAATATTCCCGGCGGCTATCCGGGAAACGTAAAATTGGGGGGTTACACAATTTATTCTTGAGTTCGTCAAAAGCATCTTGTTGTTCCTTTCCCCATGTGAAAGTCTTGTCCTTTGACATCAGTTCCCTTAAAGGAGCTGATATTTGGGAAAAACGTTCGATGAAACGCCTGTAGTAGGATGCGACGCCTAAAAAGGATTTTACTTGTTTGGAAGTTTTTGGGGTAGGCCATCCCGATATTAAATTAAATTTCGACGCGTCCACGGCGACGCCTGAGCCGGACAAAATGTGTCCCAAGTATTTAACTTGGTCTGCTGCAAACTTGCACTTCTTGCCATTCATTCTCAAATTTGACTGTCTGAATTTCTGAAACACCATTCTCAAGTGACACAAGTGTTCAGTAAAATTTCTACTCAAAATCAACACATCGTCAAGGTACACAATAGCATACTTAAACAACATATCAGATAAAACTGTCGTAAGCAAACGTTGCCAACATTGTGCCGAATTGGATAATCCCATTACCATGCGAGTATATTGGTAATGTTTCCCCCCGACCGTGAAGGCTGTCTTGGGTTTACTCTCATCTGTCAATTTAATTTGGAAATAGGCGTGTTTGAGGTCTATATTACTAAATATAGTCGGGCTCCTATCTGCGACGGTATCGAAAATATCTTCCATTGTTGGCATCGGCCAGTGTATCGGCTTTGTTAACTGATTTACCCCCCGTAGGTCGTTTACGAATCGATATTCGTTTACCCCGCTCTTCTTTATCAGGAGGCACGGAGAAGACCACGGTGAATCACTTGGTTCGAGAATACCCGCTTCCAACATTTCGTCGACTTGTTTCTCCATTTCTCTCATCATTTGCGGGCTCTGTCTATAACTCCTTTTCCGAATCGGGCGTGCATCCCCGGTGTCGATTTCGTGCTTTACTATATCCGTCCCCACTAGGTCTTTCATTCCTGTGGCGAACAAGTCGATATTTTGATATATTAGTCCCACTAATTGTCGGTACTCATCGTCCTTGAGTGAGTTCCTTTCAAGTTTAATTCCTTTTTGAGCAAGGCTTTCCAATTGACCTTCAAGAGAAACGAACTTCTCAGTATTCACCTGCGTGGCCGTCCAATTATCATCAACGACAGTAACGCTGTCTATTGATATCTTCTGAATTGACGCAAGTACCGAATGACGTTTCAGAAAAACCCCTACGTTAGTAGGGTTAAGCACTTTGCAAACGGTTCGATTCCCTTTAGGTGTCACTATTGATCTGGCCAATGCCAAATATTTTCTACTCAATGAAATAGATGGTTCTATTATGGACAGGCCTGTACCGTGACGGAAAGGTACCGTCACAGGTATTAAGGCTTCTGACCTCGCCGGAATCCACACTGCATCGACCGTACGTAATAAATTCTCTTCTGGATTTACTAAGTTTGCTCCAACCAGTCCATCGTACAATGTGATTTCTCCTTTTGCCAAATCAATATTAGCTTGGGTATTCGTCAAAAAGGTCATTCCTAAAATTATGTCGTGGCTTAGTGATTTTATGACCTGGAAGGTGGTGGGAATCATTAATCCATGAATATTTATTGTTAATTGTATGGTTCCCGCGACCGTCAAAGGTTTTCCGTCGGCTGTAAATAGTCGCTTTTGGTTGGGACCCTTTATCATTTTTGGCAACAAATGCAACCGTTTTATAAACGACATTGACACGCAAGAATAATGAGCTCCAGTATCAATTAATGCTCTCTGTATATATCGTCCTATCTTCACAAACATATAATTGTCTCTGTCAATCTTATTTTGGACTCGGGCCTGTCCGAGCCCGTCCACACAAGCGTGGGCGGGCGCTAATTCCTATGGGTTCATCGTGGTTCTCCTGCCCATGTAACAACGGGCCCTCAGGTGTCCTACTCGACCACAGTTAAAACATGACAAACGAACTGCTGGGCAAGGCCGATTATCAGTGTGGGTTCTACCACAACGACTACATTCTTGTGGCATCGTACCTGGACCGTAACTAGAGGACTGAATGTTCCGGTTGTTATTGCCGTAAGGTCGGTATTGCCCGCGACGGCCGCCTCTGCTGAACGACACCGCTTCCCTGCTCGGGCCGCCGACGCGTGGTTCTTCCCAGTCTCCATCTCGACGGAAGGACACGTGTTGCAGACGACGTGTTGGCGTTGGCGATCTCGGTTGTACCGCCGATACTGTCATTCTGGACATCTTGGCGTTCAGCTGTTTGACTTCCTCCCGGCCTGCTCGAACTTCGTCCCTCAACTGCCGAATCCGGGTGTCGTCGAGATTGTCGTCCGTCATCCCGGCGCCGGCCGACTCAGCCAGCTTCGCGTGCTGCAACAGGTCAGCCAGCGTTGTCGTCTGTGCCTTGCTTTGTAGGACGCTCGCCTTTATGAACGGACGGAATCCCTTGATGATGGCCCATACTAGCAGATCGTCGTCTAGACCCGGTACTCGTTTGGCCAGCTTTTGCATTTGTGCCACGTAGTCCCGAACCTTCTCTGTTGGTTTTTGCGTCCTGCTGAACACTGACTCCTGGTCGAAAACGTAGTCCAACGGCGATTTCCCGAAGTAGGTCTTGAAATTGTTCATCAGCGTCTCCTGGTCCTGTTTGGCATTCCCCGGAAGGTTTTCGTACCAGTCTATGGCCACTTCCTTTAAGAATAAAGGAAGAATAGCGATAACGTCATTTTCTGATAACTGTCGGTACTCTATGTATCGTTGGAAATGAGCCAGCCAAGCGTCAGCGTCCATATTCGTCCCAGTGAAAGGTTGTGGGGCGAAACTGTCTGGTACTGTACGTGATGTGCCTGCGCCCGAACGGATCGACGATGTGGTGAAAGTGGGACGGCTGCTGTCGTACCTGTTGTCTTCTTTCCTGTCGTCATCCATTGCTGAAGCTGATGCCGCCCTTGCGTTCCTGTCTTCTAGACGTAGTGCTCGTTGTGAGAGGCTCTCCTTGTCTTCTTTCGAGTCTCGGTCCGTGTACATCTCGAGATGTCAGAAAGGTCAACCGGGAACGAGCCGTTTTTCTCCACCAATTGTCACCAAGCCTCGTGACGGAGTCTTGGCGACAGGAAGAGAGGAGAGTGAGTGCGGGTGAGTGTGAGGGAACACACCGTTCGTCTTCAGCAATAAGCCAGTTTATTGAGCACATTCAAACTTGTAT
>Ga0209338_1000542_pt1 | contig 11728 bp, 7 predicted proteins | sample OlaalgELextract1_FD_187374 | JGI IMG/M metagenome (GOLD analysis project Ga0209338, IMG submission 187374) | Olavius algarvensis symbiont microbial communities from Tuscany, Italy - Type A ELBA extract 1 (SPAdes) (version 2) | ecosystem: Host-associated > Annelida > Digestive system >... | reverse complement strand
TGTCTTCTTCTTGGGGAGTAAACGTGATCATTAAGCAATATGGACGCAGGCTGGCCGAGAACATAATCGTCTTAGTCATCGTTAAAATCGATACTCTTGCTATCATAGACGTTAACCATTTAATGGGTATAGTGCCACATCGAATAATATGAAGTTGGTACACTGGCTATGATTGGTTGGCTGTTACATTTGGTGCAGCGAGGAGGGGAATGGGCAGGGCAGCAGCCCGCTCAGGCCCTCCTCGCTGTATCAAACGTAACAGCCCACCCATCAACGGCTAGTGTATCAATCGCCGTATTGCTGTATAGTGGTTTATTGCTGTGCGGTTTTAATGTGCCCCTTAAGGGTTAAGGTCCACAATATTGCTATCATAGAGGTTAAATATTTCCTTTCAGTGCCAGTACCGATCCATCCCGCTCGTCGGCATGCCACAAGGTGAGGTGGAGGTTGTCGAGGTAGTACTGCTCCCTGGCGGAGGTGACCCAGCCGATCTCGACGTGCTTGAAGAACTCGTGATCGTTGAAAAATGTGTCAAATCCCTCAAGGGGATCGTTGGGATCCGAGTTCAAGTCCTCAAAACCGGCGATAAGGTAGACGTTGTCTGCCAGCCACCCGCCGGCCCCAAAGCCCAGGGCGGCATCGTCCGGCAAGTCCATGGTCGCCGCCCCGATACTGAATACGAAGTTGTAAAAATCCGTCCAGGGGCTGGTGAGTGCATAGACGTCGACCCAGTCGGTTACGTCGAGAAATCCGGCCGCAAATCCGAAACCATTCTGCCACTCCTGATTCCAGTAAAGGTTGGTCAGATGCAATCCCCCTTCGCTCCCGTACGGTATCCCGATAAATCCAACGTAACCGAGGCTTTCCAGGGCAAATTCCGCCGGCAGGTTATCCGTGTAACCGTGACGATGTTCAACCAGGTAGACCAGCGTGCCGCTTGAATTTGAATCTTCAGCGCGCCCCATAAGCTGCCAAAAGCCGGAAAAGCGCATTACGGCACTGGCGGCATCATCATCTGTTCCCGGCAGGCTATCACTGGCTTTCAGATAGATCGGATAGTAATCCAGGGCATAGGTATAACCATATTTTTCTAAAATCCGGTCTTTCCATTCATAATAGGGTTTCATAAACTCGAACTCATAGAGTGTATCCTTATCAACGCGTTCGGATTCAATCCGGTTGGGAACCGTATCCGGCCCTCCGAACTTTGCCTGTTGCGCCTCCGTTGGCTGGTCGGATGATTGGGCGAAACCGGGGTATACCGACACCAGGACAAGCAGCATAACAAGCAACCAACTGGACAATTTTTTCCAATAGTATCGGGTGGTTTTAACTCTTTTCATAGCGTCTCCCATCTCCCATATAGCCCGCGTTCTAAATAGCTGAACTTGTTGCCCTACTTCAGCAGCTCGAGATAAACCTGATAGAAGGGCGGGCTCGAGCAGCCGGGGCGCAAGCCCCCTCGGCTCGAGCCACTGCCCATTTTTAACTGCAAAGCCAAAAACCGGTTGTGCACCGATCAAACCAGCCGAATGCTTAAGCTTCTTTGACATCGGCCCGCGCGGTGCTGGCCGGCGAGTCGAACCACTCCACCATCAGCTTGTTGACGTCGTCCGGATGGTCCAGCATGCCCCAATGGCCGCCCTGGATGATCTCGACGCGGCACTCGGCGTCCATGTACCTGGGCGTGTCGATGGCCTGCGTCTTCCACAGGAACATGTCGTCCTCGGGGAACATCACCATGGTCGGCACCTTGCAGTTCGGCAGGCTGTCCGGGTCCTTGGCCTGCTCCAGATAGTCCATGGGGACGTGGTTGGCCCTGTCGTAGTTGAGCCACTCGATGCGGCCGGTCTCCTTGATGGCCTCGATGACCTTCTCCGCCTCGGGGTGCTGGCAGAAGAAGGTGCGGAAGAACCTGAAATCGTTGGCCATATAGAGTTCTTCCATCCCATCCAGACAGTGCATGTACATGTACCAATTGGCCTTGCAGCATTCATAAATCCGCTCCGGTGTCTCGTGGGCCTGACCGAAGACGTTCCTCAGGTGGCCGACCGACATGGAGATGAACTTGCGGAACAGCTCTGGACGCTGCAGGACCATGGTCCAGGTGATGGCGGAACCCCAGTCGTGGCCCATCAGGTTGATGTTCTTCAGGCCCAGCGTGTCAATGATCTCGAACATGTGATCGACAATCTTCATCATCTTGTAATGCTCGACCTCCACCGGCCGGTCGGTCCTGCCGTAGCCCAGCGTATCCGGCACGATCACGCGGTAGCCGGCCTTGAGCAGCGCCGGGGCCTGATACTTCCAGCAGCTGCCGTCATCCGGCATGCCGTGGACGAGAAACGCGACCTTGTCGCCCTTTCCTTGGTCACTCACATGGTAATTGTAGCCTCCAATTTTCATTGTTTTTCCGGGTAAACTCATTTTTTTCTCCTTTGTTAGAATTATGTTATTAGGTTCTTTAGGGTTATTTAGATCTCTTTTTTGGTTTCTATGTGTAGATTTCCGTCATCACCTCCTTTACCTTTGGCTGGTTTATCCGGATCCTTCTGAGCGTCATTATCCGCGGAGAGAATTTTGACCGACAGGATCGGCAGGTGCAGTTCGTAAAGACCGTTCAGCACCCCCGATAGCTCCGCTTGATCCCTAAGCAGTCCGGTTAGCATGGTCACCGTCGATTGATCGGCTCTTTTGCGTGTGCTGATGCGCATACCCGCAAGACTGTCTGCCCAAATTTCATCCAGAACGCCTTCGACTTCGATGCGATAGGTAGCCGGCGTCCAGAGTTTGAGATGTTTTTCATCGCATTCACCTGACATGATTCATAATCCTTTGTTCATTCATATATGTTAATTAACCGCCCTCTCGCTTCGCACGCTCGACAGACACAGACGGACACAGACATTTTGCCGCGGCGTATCACCCGGGCAAAATTAAAATCCTGTCTGTGTATTGTCTGCGAGTGTCGGCGGCTGTTATATTTAATCGCTTTCTGAAGACGCCGCATCCGCCAATACGGCGGAAAAATGGCGGAGAAATGGAGGAGGACCGAAGATTTTTATGATCATTCGGAATTAAAGGATGAAAAGGGAAATCAAAACTGGGGTCAGATTGGATTTCTTTGGAACAAAGTGAATTGCAGATTGAAGGCTGTTGAAATGGGGCAATACCGCAACGCTTAACTAACGTCGGGTAATAATTTTTAGCGCATAAGCCTTGTCGACCGCTTCACGGCGCTTGCTGACATTGAGCTTCTGGTAAATGCTCTCCAGATGTGACTTAACGGTTGCCGGCGAAACGAATAGTTTTTCAGCAATCTCCTTATTCTGAAGTCGTTGCGCAAGCAGTTCGAGGACATCAAGCTCGCGATTGGTCAGGAGTTCAATGAGTGAATTTTGGATTTTAGATTTTCGATTTTGGATTGGGGTGGCGGTTTCAGCTTCAAATTCTCGTTTGTCGTTGGTGGATCTTAAATCGGGTAAGGGAGTTGTTGACGCTGTATGCGGGAAAGCGGCCAGGATTCTCTCGATATAGTCTACGGATACATTCTGCTGACGCAACCGCATGAGCAAATCGGCCATCGTCTGACCGGCTTCGATAAACGGCCGATTCCATCCGAGAGGACCAGCCAGGGCCACGACTTCTTTCAGGGCTGCGAGCGCCTCGTTGCCACGTTCCAGCTTAACTAAAGCCATAGACTGCAGGACGGCGATCTCGATCGTTTGATTCGTAAACCGGCACGTCTGTGCCAGTTGCGCCAGCGTGTCAAGCAATTCTTTCGCTTTTACCAGGCTTGCCTCGGTTCCATCCGCAATTAAGACCCTGGCCTGGGTGATCGAGGGAATTTCCAACCACATGAATAGCGCAGAAGGCACCGGTGTTTCGTTGATCGAATGCGTCCACTCGATCGCTGTAGCCAGATCACACCGCAGCAAGGCGAGCCGAGCCCGGCAGGAATAGGCCACGGACAAGTAATGCGGAACATTGAGCTCTCGTACGAGGTCTATCAAACTGTCAATCGACTCGTCAGCGGCGTCCGGCTTCTTTAAAAGCTGTTGTGCAAGCGCCAGTCCCGCCATTGCATCGATCACGGCCCGGGTATCCAGCGTGTAGCGCTGCTGAGCTGCTAAAGCGAATTGATGATATGCCCGCTCCAGTTCAGAGGCGTGCAAGTGGGCAACTGCCAGCAAGTATGAACTCCAAGCGTCGATGTTCAAATTTCCGACTTTGTTGGTCACAGTCTGAATTTGTTGCGCTTGTACCTTAGCCGGGTGCAACTCGCCGGACAGCAGGTGAACGAAGGTTAGCCCGGCAGTCAAATATGCAAAGGAAAAACTCTCCGACGGGTCAAGAGCCCTAATCCGGTCATCAAACGCCTGGATTGCGCGCTCCTTTTGACCGATCATTTGACGGGCCAGACCGAGTATGAGCTCGGTATTGTTCTTGACATGTATTTCCTTCTCGGGTATCCGGGCCAGCGCCTCTTCAAGAAGTCGGGCACCGGTTTCGGCCTCACCCTGCCAGTACAAGAGATTCCCCCGGAAGAAGTTCAACTCTCCCCATAGAAGCGGCGCTGCGGTTTTATCGTCTAGCAGCGACTCGGCTTGCTCGATCATCGGCGGGATCCGCTCCAGCTGGAATCGAACGTAAGCAATCCAAGCCTTAGCCAGAAGCAGCGCCGCCCTTTTTTGTATGATCCCCTCTGGCAGTCGATCCAGCCATCTTTCGATGACATGCCACCGGCCTGCTTCGTGCATGTTGTGCCGATACTTTTCCACGATCTCAGCCGCATGCACGTAGTCTTCGGCCGCCAGGGCATGCTCAATCGATTCCGTGATCAACCCCTGGGATTCGAACCATTCGCTGGCGGTAGCGTGCAGAGTATTAATATCGCCCGCAGAATAATTCCGCTGGAGTTGTCTTTTAAGCAGCGCTTGGAAAAAGTGGTGGAAACGGAACCAATGGCCTTCCGCATCCAGACTGATTATAAAGAGATTTTCTTTTCTTAGTCGATTGATAAATTGCCAGGCATCATTTTGTGTAACTCCCGGCGCGACGCCGGTTCCAACCATGGCATCGTACATTGGGGCGCAGAAACGATCCAGGATGGATGTTTTTAAAAGATAGTCCTGAATGTCAGGGGGTTGGTGTGAAAAAATCTCATTAAAAAGATATTCCATCACGTATTGAATTCCCTTTTGGGTTTCAAGGAGCCGGCTTTCGAAATCGCCATGGTGCTGCATGGAAAGGGCTGCAAGTCGTAGACCGGTTACCCAGCCTTCGGTTTTATCCGACCAGGCGACGGCAAGGTCTTCATCGATCTGCTTTTTCAATATATTTTGCAGATAGGTCGCTGTTTCCTCTACTGTAAACCGTAGATCCTGGAGGCGAATTTCGGCAAGTTGGCTTCGGGCACGAAGGGCTGTTATGTTTAATAAAGGGTCTCGTCGGCCGATTAATACAAGGTGCATGGGCCGGGGCGGATGGCGCAGTAGATCATTGAGAAAGTGGTGCACTGACTTTTCTTGAATGGAATGAATGTCATCCAGCACCAGGATAAAACCTTGCTCGATCATGTCCAGTTCATTCGCCATGCTGCCAACTAAAGTTGAAAGCGGTGGCAAGAAAGGAGCATCAACCAGGGGCCTGGTCTCGTTGACGGAATTTGGGAAAACGGTTTCAACAGCGGCAATAAAATAAGCAAGGAACTGACGCAGGTCGTTGTCATTCTCGTCCAGGGATATCCAGGTGCTTGGCCTGTCGCACCTATCCAGCCAGCAGCTCACCAGCGTACTTTTACCGTACCCGGCCGGAGCCGAGACCAGGGTTAACGGCCGCTCGAGCTGCTGGTCAAGATAATCTGACAACCGCGGTCGATGAACATAATCACTGGGCGCGGGAGGCCGGTGCAACTTGGTACGCAAGATTATGTCGATGTTTGTCTCGTCTGCCATGTTTCAGCTTTTCTGTATATATCTTTAGACCTTAATTTAGTAACCAGACCATCAAGGCTTTGCCATAACACTTTTCAGCAACTGTGACACCCCACCCTTAGAGTAAATTCGCACATACTGATAGGATTAATTATGAAATAATGATGGAAAGATCAATGTAAAGTGTCTAAGGAGTAAAATTGCATAAAACGTTAGTTAATAGAACAAATCTTGGCTTACCGAAAGAATGTGACATGGGATCTCAAGAAAACATTGTAAAGGATTCAAGGGGCTTTTGAATTAGATGTATTAATCCACAAAAATAGTGAGATCAAAATGTTAAGATTTGTTGGACAAATCTAAAATGCCCGGCCGCTGTGGGTTTCCCCTGGCTAATCCACATAAAATGCCAATGATAGATTTCGTTTGCCTCAAACCAACCTACTAAAATCAAGCCTTTGTCACGAATTGATTTCAAAGGGCGAAACCCAACAAATCAGTTAGGCGAGTTTTCGGGCAACCACTAATTAGGAAAATACCTATGCGATGGTCTTTCAAGCCTGGGAATCCCTCCTCGACTGCCAATCAGACTGCCGTAATGAAAATCGGTGAAATTATCCATATTATTAATAACTTTCAACATGTTTGACGACTGGAGATCGACAGCGAGTAAAAGACTGAAACAAATTTAGTCTTTACAAGTTCATTAAGTTGTTGTATCGAAATTAGGATTACAAACCCTACTCTAAAGGAATTATCCACCCTTAACCCATCATAATCGATTGAAAGGAGAAAGTTATGAGACTGTTTGGCAAAGATTGGAAATGGGCATTGGCACTGGCATCGATCCTGGTGTTGGTGCCGAGCGCATCGCTGCTTGCGGCGGAATCGATCACGGTAACATCTTTCGGGGGTGCATTTTCAAAAAGCCAGATCGAAGCCTACCAGAAGCCGTTTATGAAAAAAACGGGTATCACGGTAAACGCCGAAGTCTACAACGGCGGTTTAGCTGAAATCAGGGCCCAGGTACAATCCGGCAACGTCACCTGGGATCTGGCCGATGTGGAAAAACAGGATCTCACCGGTGGCTGCGATGAGGGTCTATTTGAACAGATTGATCCTGCAATATTAGCCCCGGCGCCGGACGGCACTGCGGCAGAGCAAGATTTTCTGCCCGGCGCCCTTCATGAGTGCGGCGTGGCCACCATCGTTTGGACAACCATTGTGGCCTATGATAAAACCAAATTTCCGGGAGAAAAACCGTCAAAACTCGCTGATTTTTTTGATGTTAAAAAATTCCCCGGAATGCGTGGCATCAGCAAACGGCCAGTTGTGGCATTAGAGTTTGCCTTGATGGCAGACGGAGTTCCGCCGGCGGAAGTCTATGAAACGTTGTCGACCGCCGCGGGCGTAGATCGCGCCTTCAAGAAACTCGACGCCATCAAAGCGAATTTGATTTTCTGGGAGGCCGGTGCCCAACCGCCGCAGATGCTGGCCGACGGTGAGGTGGTCATGACAACCGCTTACAATGGCCGTATTTTCAACGCCCAAATGGCAGAAAACAAGCCGTTTGAGATTATTTGGGATCACCACGTGTACAACATGGATTATTATGCCATCTTAAAGGGCACCAAAAACAAAAAGACGGCACAGGAGTTTTTAAAATTTGCCACCAGCACCCAGGCTTTGGCCGATCAGGCAAGTTGGATCTCCTACGGACCATCCCGCAAATCTTCCGTACCATTAATTACAACTTATCAGGGTACCGATGTAAAAATGGCACCGCATATGCCGACAGCGCCCGATAACATCAAGAATGCTTTGTTTTCGGATGACGAATGGTGGGCGGATCACCAGGATGAAATTCTAAAACGCTACAGCGCCTGGATGGCGAAGTAAAATCTGAGTAATTGAAAATAGAAGGGCGGGTTGCAGTCCAAATCCGCCCTTTCTATCTCAACTCAATCTGCAAAAGGCTTATCGGCTAATATCGAATAGAAGCATTGCCTTGACATTGTCTGATGCTCACTTTTTTCCGCGAAGCGGTTTGCATATACCCGGGTTCATCCCCGCCCGCCTTGCCTGAGCGACTCACGATGGCGGGCAGCCAGAAACAGGTATAGATAAAATCCAACTAATCCTGTAAATCCTGTCTAATTAAAAGAATAAAATAGAATCCATTCATCTTTTAGTTTAAACATATTGGCATAATAACCCCATGCAGAATCAAGCCAAACAAATAACGACCACAGACGGCACGCCCCTGAAGATCAGTCTTCGACGAGCCGAAAGAAAGAACAAAATCCGCGCCTTTTTGTTTGTCGTCCCCACCCTGATACTCATTCTGTTCGCCTTTCTCATTCCCATTTTCGACATGTTGTTTCTCAGCGTTCACACGCCGGAGGTCGTCGAATTGTTGCCGAAAACCGTCAAGGCACTAAAAAGTTGGAATGAGGCTGGTGGTCTGCCGAATGAAGCTGCGTATGCAGCCATGGCAGACGAGCTAAAAACTCTGAGGAAAGAGCGAACCCTTGGCCAGGTTACCCTCAGGTTGAATTACGAAAAATCCGGTATGCGCAGCCTGCTCAATAAGACAGCTCGTAAAGTCAAACGAATTAAAGACGGGCCGTTCAAAGAAAAGATGATCGCTAGCGCCAAGGGTTGGGGAGATCGCGAAACCTGGGTGGTGATCAAACGCCTGGGCAAACGCTTCACCACCACGCACTATCTGGCGGCTTTTGATTTGAAGTATAACGTGGACAACAATATAGAATCCCAGCCGCAGGTTCAGCGGATCCACAATCGTATCTGGCTCCGGACCCTGTGGGTCAGCCTGGCCGTGACCGCCCTGTGCCTGGTTTTGGGGTACCCGGTCTCCTTTTTGCTGTCAACCCTGCCGGTTCGGATCAGCAACCTGCTGATGATCTGCGTATTGCTGCCCTTCTGGACGTCCCTGCTGGTGCGGATCACCAGTTGGATCGTGCTGTTGCAAAAACAGGGAGTGCTAAACGATATTTTTGTTTGGCTGGGATTTATTGCCGATGAACACCGGGTGCGGATGGTATACAACATGACCGGCAGCCTGGTGGCCATGACCCACATTTTACTGCCGTTTATGATACTGCCGCTTTACAGCGTCATGAAAACCATATCACCCTATTATGTGAAGGCGGCCCGCTCTTTGGGGGCCAATCCCTTTCGGGCCTTCCGGCAAATATATCTGCCCCTGACCATTCCGGGCATTGGCGCCGGCGGCCTGCTGGTGTTTATCCTGGCCATCGGCTATTATATTACCCCGGCATTGGTCGGCGGCGCATCCGGTCAGTTGATCGGCAACTTCATCGCGCTGCACATGAGCAAAACCTTGAATTGGGGATTGGCCGCCGCCATGGGGACGATATTGCTGGGAGGCGTCCTGGTCATCTACTGGCTGTACAACCGCATCGTCGGCATTGAGAACATGAAACTAGGATGATTAGGTTAATTAGTTGGTAAGCTGATTGGTTGATTAACAGGAAAGCTGGTGAGTTCATGGCTATATTTTAGATTTTGGATTGGGGATTTCGGATTTAAGGTATTCTGTCTGTTTTATTATATGGATAGAGCGCAGCGATACCGCCAATCCAAAATCCGAAATCTAAAATCCCAAATAAACGATAGCATCATAACAGCTTGATAACGTAACCATATTGACTCAAAATTAAAATAAGTCCATATCATAAAGGTATTAACTGTGTCATTGCCCACTTACGCCGGTCCGCTTGAAAAAACCTGGTATTATGTATTCAGAATTATCTGCGGACTGATTCTGTTTTTTCTGATTGCACCGATTGTGGTTCTGATCCCGCTGTCTTTCAATGCCGAGCCTTATTTTACATTTTCCCACGGCATGCTGACCCTGGACCCGGATGCCTTTTCCACCCGCTGGTATGAGGACACGATCAACAATCCCCAGTGGATACACTCCATTAAAAACAGCATTATTATCGGTTTTTTTGCCACGGTTTTAGCCACCTTCTTCGGCACCCTGGCGGCCTGGGGCTTAAGCCGCCCGCACACACCGTTTCGGGTCCCGCTGATGGGGCTGCTCATCTCCCCCATGATCGTGCCCCTGATCATCACCGCGGCCGGCATGTTTTTTTTCTATTCCAAAGTCGGTTTGGCCCAAACCTATCCGGGGCTGATCCTGGCGCACACCGCGCTTGGTATCCCGTTTGTGGTCATCACCGTGACCGCCACCTTGATGGGGTTCGATCATGACCTGATTCGGGCTTCGGCCAGCCTGGGGGCCAGCCCGGTCACCACGTTCCGCAAAGTCGTAATGCCCTTGATTCTGCCGGGGGTCATCTCCGGCGCCCTTTTCGCGCTGATGACCTCCTTTGATGAAATTGTGGTGGTGCTGTTTCTTTCCGGCTTTGAGCAGCGCACCATTCCGCGTCAAATGTGGGTGGGAATCCGGGAGCAAATCAGTCCGACGATATTGGCCGTCGCGACCATTCTGATTGCGGTGGCGGTATTGCTGTTGACAACGGTGGAATTGCTCCGGCGCCGATCGGAACGACTTAGAGGAATTCGACCTACCTAGCTTTATTTCCTGCAATTATCTTGGATATTCGCCTGTGATATCAAATAGAGGATAAGCTGTCCTGGCAAGGAAAGGTTAAAGCACCAAAATACAAAAAACAAATAACAAACAATATCCAAAATCCAATAATCAAAAAAAATCCCCCTAACCCCCTTTAAAAAAGGGGGAATCCGTTTGGAATTTGGTTCATTGGTTTTTGGGATTTGTTTGAGATTTGAGTTTTGTTATTTGAGATTTAATTGATGGATTTCTCAATAGATAGAAGGAACGAACTGTTCAACCACACAGGTCAAGGCAGAAAATCCAGCGCTCTACAATCCTCAGCCGTCCATCCCACATTGATTGTTTCCCCTTGGCCGATTTTTATGCGGCCGGCGGCATTGGGTACTTTGACGATGAACTCGTCATTGCCGCATATGTTGATGCGGGTACGCAGGTGGTCGCCCAGATAAATCAATTCCCTGACCGTCCCTTCAAAGATATTTTCAAGGCTGCCGGCCGCCGGGTTGAGGGTCACTCTTTCCGGACGCAGGGATAGGGTCGTGCGCTCTCCGGTCTTGGCGACATTGACTTTGAGCGCCTTGACCATCTCGCCGCTGTCAACCGTAACGATGCACTGTTCGCCGGCAAGCTCGGTCACCGTGCCGGAGATTTTGTTGTTTTCACCGATAAACTGGGCCACAAAAGCATTTTGCGGTTCTTCGTACAACACATCCGGGGTGGAGAGCTGCTGGATAACGCCGTCTTCGAACACGGCGACCCGGTTGGACATGGTCATGGCTTCGCTCTGATCGTGGGTGACATAGACAACGGTCACGTTCAATGCATCGTGGATGTGTTTGATCTCGTACTGCATCTGCTCGCGCAGGTTCTTGTCGAGGGCGCCCAGGGGCTCATCCATCAGCACCAGGTGCGGTTCGAAAACCAGGGCCCGGGCCAGCGCCACGCGCTGCTGCTGACCGCCGGACAACTGGGCCGGGAATCGACCCTCGAATCCTCGCAGTTCGACCATGCCAAGGGCCTTGTCGACCCGGTCTTTGATCTCGCTTTTGGGGCGTTTCCTGACTTCCAGGGGATAGGATAAATTTTCGCTGACCGTCATGTGGGGAAATAGGGCATAGTTTTGAAAAACCATCCCGATATTGCGTTTATGGGGCGGAATGTTGCCGATCGGCTGCTCACCCAGGTAGATTTCACCGTGGGTCGG
>Ga0209338_1000541_pt1 | contig 11736 bp, 5 predicted proteins | sample OlaalgELextract1_FD_187374 | JGI IMG/M metagenome (GOLD analysis project Ga0209338, IMG submission 187374) | Olavius algarvensis symbiont microbial communities from Tuscany, Italy - Type A ELBA extract 1 (SPAdes) (version 2) | ecosystem: Host-associated > Annelida > Digestive system >... | reverse complement strand
TCCTCAAAAGGATGGGTTTTTAGCACGCATCAAGAAAGCGACCTATTCTTTCCGAGTTAAAACACTGAGCTTATCCTATTGCCAGAATAAAAGCAAGAAACAATTTTAGCTAGTAATTGTTGAAATTAAACTCGTGGTAACGAATAATTTATGCCTAAATTGGCTGAAATGTTTTACTGTTTAAGATGCACTAAAATTCTACGCCGGCGATTTTTTCTGTTGGCTTATTCTGCGAACATTATAAATACTGTTATATGAGAATAAAAATATATACGTGTCAGAATTGAGTAGGCCCCTAAATTTGGCGTATTCTGGGGAAACAAGTGCGTAGAGTATGTGTGGTAGGAAAATAAATCACATAGCTCTCTAGAGTCATTATCTATACGACGTACTTCTTGGACAACTTTTATACGAGGGTTGTAAAGGGTTCTAGGGTTGGACGCAGTTGGCTCGAAATGCGTTAAAGGGTGCCCGCGGGGAGTACTGCTAAGTGGCGCGAAGACTAGCACTCGCTGTGGCCGGAAATCGCGGACGGTGCGCAAAGAACCAGTTTCGGTCTAAAGCCGTTGACGGCGACAAACTAGTGCCATTTATCGCGCTGCAGATGATGAATGGCCCTCAGCGGGCATCCGTAGACGCCTGTTTAGCGCGTTTGTTGCCAGCAGTAGATCATCAATTTGCTTCCGTTAGACCGGGCTGTATAGCCAACGGACAGCTGGAATAATGTGATGGGTCTAGTTTAGCTACTTGTCATTACCGATTGGAGAGTCGTTAAGTGACACGGGCTGAAGATGAAGCAAAAACAGTGAACATAGTTAGCCAAAATAGCCAACTTCTTTATCGAAGGCTATTTACTTACTGACTTTATATTTCTAGGCATTCTCGGCTCGCTGTAGGTTGGCCAATAACCAATTGCGACTCAACGAAACTCAACATTTGTCTCAAATTGTCGTCTAAAACACAATACGCTAGCTCAACAACGTATCTTGTAGGCCTATGTACAGTAACGCCTACTGCACCTTATTCAAATCTTCGTATTACTCGATGACGGTAAGTAAGTAAGTAAGTCTTAAATATACATAGCGCATTACGCAACGCCTCTAATGCGCTAAGTGTCCAAGTGCATTACGAAACAGATGCGTCTTCAGCTTCTTCCGGAAATTGTCGGCACTGAACGACGGGTCTCGTAGGTCGTCAGGCAGCGCATCGGACCGGCGACGGAGAACGCCCGACGGCCGACCGTGCTGCGACGATGTCGTGGTACGACGGTATGACGGAATAGCGTCACATTGCGTTTAGTTTAAAAAAATAATGCATGAATACATACTAACATACTAACTAGTTTTGGTGTTTGAGAATACAAATAATGAAGTAGGCTACTTATTGTAATGTAAGGGACGCCGAACCAACGAAATCACCGCCCTACGCCCAATGACTACGATTCCGCCATCTTCCGTAGTTACCGTTTCGCGCAGTACCTATACGTTTTGCTTATACCAATAAAATACCGCTTACATTTTCATAAAGTTAATCCATTATTGACAACAATCCATAAAGATAGGTTTCCAAGCGATCTTAAACGATTTTATCGCTAAATTCCACTTTTACTACAAATTTCATTCACAACTTCATCTAAGTTTATTAACATGGCCTACGGAACGATATCCACCTAAACACTACTAAATTCTATAAAATCGTTCACTTACTTCTTTCGTAGCCGCTTTCGCGCTTCGCGAGAAGTTTAATTACTTCTATACACGCGTACGACCTTTTGTTTACATCGTACGCTACGTCTAAATACTCGTTCTAGGCCGCCGCCGCCCAGCGCTGCTCGCATCGTGCTGCCTCCGGCCTCACATCGCCTAATACGCTCATTCATAGCATTACTGCTATGAATATGCTGTCAACAGCTGGTCTTTGTATATCTATATATACGGCCATTTACATGCCTGAGCTTGTTGGAAGCTAGCAACCGTTGTCAAGGCCGATCTTAACGTGCAAAACTGCCGAAAGTCCAATTTTCGATATCTCGGAAACGGCATCCAGAGTGCTCGGATCGTTTCCACATTTCTCCCTTTTTAGTTCCACCTCCTCGGCAGTCCCGATTTTCTATTTTTGTCTTCCCCTGAGGATCGGTTAAGGTCGGTAATTTTCAAAGTTGTTTCTCCGTTATACGTGAACCGGAAGTCACATGTCCTGCACCAATGGATAGCTCTCGTCAGCCCGGTTTCAACGAGATGCTACATGCTTAGGTACAGCTTAAGACTAGGCCAGCACATGCATATTAATAAAAAAGGGGCGGAGCCCCCCGGGGGTACCTTCAAGCCTATATAAGTATCTCCCTAGCTTAAGTCGTCCTCTTTCTCTCTGGACGTCGAAGCGTTCACAACGTTTACTCGTGTTGAGCGAAATTGTCGTCTGCACGTCGTATCCTATCAAGTTTATTGTTGGAAAAATAAAGTTTGATGCGCATTTTCGTCGCGAATTGGAAGCATTTTGTCGACAAGTTATTTGAAAATGTAATTAATTCAAAGTTGTCGAACCGGAAGTGGTTGTCAACAGTCGTTGACGACGTTGATAGTTGATGAGACGGTTGGTACGTTGAAGCCTCAAGCGTGGCGACGTCCCGGTGTCCCGTTGTCGACACCGTGGCTTCCGATCATCGTTGATAGACATCGTTATTGTTCGCTGACGTCGTGCGTTGTCGCTTACAGGCATCGTGGTCGTCTGTCAGCACTGTTCGTCGACGCTGTCGGTCATTGCCCTGGCCGACTTGCGAAGATTTGATTTTGTTCACGTCGCTTGCCAGATTTCCGTTTAGTCTTCCTGTCTTTCTTCTTCTACCATGGCCAACACTAGTTTAGGCGACACGTACAGCATTTTACACAGTGACCCGACAGTTGCTACATCAGGTTTTCCCCTGATGTCTTGGCCTGCTAATAACCTTCTGTCTCGGACTGATGCCTCCGCCATGGCACAGTTTAGTATGGAGTTAAGGGAACTGGAAGCGGTCAATGCCTTAAGCACACTGAGTCAGGTCTCGAGACCCAGCTGGACACCCAAAAATAATGCATGAATTGTCCGTAGATTCGGCAGTCACGTTTCGTAAAGGGTTGGGGTCGGCCGATATCTTGCCAACTAGGGACCAGGTATCGACCCGTTTGAAGATACCAGGCCCATGGATACATCATACACCTTCGGACAAGAGTAGTTTGCAGCTTACGTCAATAACTTCTACAAGTCCGTCTATCATTGCGCCTTGTATGGCACCTGGGCTGGCTTCCTCACACCACACCATGACCCTACAAACTTTGCAGTAAAAAAGTAAACGTGAACAGAAATTGCAGAACAAAATAGCAGCACATCGAAGGCACTGTGCTACAGATGAATAAACCGTCTTAAATTGGGTGAAGGTTGCTGCTCAAAGTGAATGCTGTTTTTCTTAGTATATCAGCTTGCACTTGATTTAATTAATTAAATTTTAATTAATCACTTAATTTTTATCGCGCGTCAGCATACTGACGCGCGATTTTGATATAGCAATTCTGTCGGATTGTCTATCCCTCCGCCGTTGCGTTCCGGTATTCTATGGAAACGGCTTAAGATATTGTTATAGTTTTTTTTCACCACATGGTAGCCCAATCATTCTAGGTTTATGAATATCAAACATCTTCGCATTCCGACGAGGTCACCCCCTGCGGGGGCGATAAATGCAGGTGGGGTATAAAAATTTGGCGATTTCGACCAATAACGTACTCCGCGGTCGACTAATCAATTTTTCTTCGACGTGTCTCGATTTTCCACTGAATTTGGTAAAAGGTCGTTTAGTTACTTGGCTCCTAATCAGACTTTCACCCACTTTGCACGCCTTCCAACGCCGTCTGAAAACTCGCCTTTTCATATAGCCCATCAAAACCCTTACCATTCCGCCCATCAAGTGACTGCCAGCGCCTCTTGATTCAGTATCATCACTGAACTTGCGCGCGTTGTAAATGCATGTATAATAATTATAATAATAGTTACTATCGAACGCTAATAGGAACTCGTATGCGATCTATTAAATGGTGCCATTTCTAATGATCTTGAACGAACCCTAACCCTGTTTTCAAGGTCACACCATTCTTTGACGCTGAATATCTCACAAACGGCTACAGATACGGACATAATTACTATAGAATGCGTACATAGGAAACTGCACCCAAGCTTTTGAACAGCACCAGTTTCAATGACCTTGAGTGACCTCTAACCCACATTTCAAGGTCACGATAATATTCAACGTCAAATAACTCGACTAATAATAAGTCGTGTATGATCTATCTAATGGTTCCATTTCCAGTGACCTTGAATGATCCTTAACCTAGATTTCAAGGTCACTGGGTTATTATGAATGCCCTCGAAATATTGTGTGCACAGCTTACCCGCGATCTGTTTGCGATAGCTAAGTTCTTGTTTCTGTATCTGATGATTCTAAAATATACCTATGAACTAGTTTTTCATGGTGTTTTAATAGCAAACTTGTATTATCATACACAATGTTTTAAACACCAAGCTGCCTGCTTTGCCAAACTGGCGCAGCTTACTCTAGCGCACAGCAATGAATAACAGCCAACAGACTCAAGCATGTGTACTAAAATGTGTGAGGTTGGATGACCGCTTGTTTTCACGCGAACATTTTGAGCGGTTCTGAGGCTCTGAGCAGAAAAATGCCAACGCGGCTAGTGTGACCCGCGTGGTCGTCGACTTAGTGGAATCCTGACGGATGAGGCCGTTTTTGTTCAGCTGCTGAATTATGCACGATGCGACTTGTTATAATAACGTGTGGCGGTGGCGCTCAACGTGCGTCGCCGACGCCGAGGCTTTCAGCTGTCACAAGCGACACGTGACGCAAGCTGTTATGTCAGCACGCAACGATGAGGCCAAACTGACAAATGGCCTAAGCCGGCACCGGAGACCGGTCCTTCGCGGCTGCTGGCCCACGTGCATGGAACAAACTTCCACCACCGCTTCGTCGCGTTTACTTTATCACGCTTTTAATTCACATTGTTAGGCGCCCTTGTTGTGTCTCCGCACTTACGTCGCCCTAATCTCGACTTTTTAGATGGATAGATAGATAGGTTTCATTCTGGCGCCAGACAGCACGTTACACGAGCTAGTTTCTGGCGCCAGTTAACCTGAGTACTTTGAGTATCTTTTGAGTAGTGAGTATCAGTAGGCTGCTCATTTTAAGTAAATATTGAGTATTCGTGCATACTAAAATTGAGTATAAACTACTCAATATAGGCACCGTGCATTGAGTATTTTTTGTTACTCACTTTGAGTATTTTACGTTTACAGTGCATACGACTGCTATGGCAATGAACCAGTACTTCAGTAACTCGCTGCCAAGTCTGTCACGCGAGTGTTAAATATATACAGAAAGTTGCAATAAGTAGATGACTGTGTGCTTCCTGTATCACTTGTGATAGGTTAATAGTTACCGCGTTATTACTAAAATAATAGTAAACTACAACGCCAGAGACGACAGATAATACCCGCGCCGCAATGCATCGGAATGCAGCTATTTTCGAATTCTCACGAGCTCTCGACGATATCTTCCTCCCATAAAAATGTCGTGATGATATCTCGAACAGTTTAAGAGTTTTTGCGATGACAAACAGACTCACACACCCACATACCCACAAACAGACACTATACTTAAAACAATACCGCCTTCGCTACGCTATCGCGTAACAAGAATATCGCATTGCGAAAAGAAGCTGGCCCGCCTCCAGTTCGACTTTGACGTCGTCAACACAACGGACGATAATTGTAATCAACAGATTTCAAGCGTCGCACTCTATTCACAACAGTTGACAACAACGGCAGTGAGACGACGGTCTGCTCGGTTGACAATGGTTGTGGTCTGACCTCAAAGTTGAGCAGGAGGGCGTATTAATAATTGTACATATTTGCTCGTCCGCATTAAGGTTGTCGTCGTCGGTCCGTCGTTTGTTGTCCGTCCCGTGGTCATAATGTCAGAAACTAAGCAAGATAGACCCATAGTTACTATGGAACACTGTTAGGTAGTTGGCATAATGATTCTGTTGCCACATTCAAATCCTTCCCAGACGCTCCGCTGGGGAGATATTCGGTTTTCCAATACAAAATATGTGCAAATGTGAATACGGCCTTCTGTTCGACTTGGCGTCAGGCCACAGCTGTTGTAAACACGAGAATCTTTCCGCCGGTGCTGTCAACGATAAACGGAGTGCGACGCTGGCAACTGTTACATATTTATAATCATCGTTCGTTGTATTGACGACGCCAAAGTCACAGTAAGTGGGCCAGCTTCTACTCGGACGGACGACGGATGGACGACGGTCGAAAGCAACGTCAGCAACCATCGCATAGCTGGCCATTGGCATGCCAGCAAAAATTTAGTATTTACAACAAACTTCGCTGTCGCAGACAGGCCGTGCGACTCTCCATGTTGTTGAAAATTTTGCTAAGTTACTCATGATCATGAGAAATTACACGGTTGTAATTCCTAATAGTATTCCATTGTATGTATGTTGCACCGTTTCTGAGATATTCAACGTCGAATAATGGTGTGCCCTTAAAATATGGTTATGGGTCACTCACCTTGCGAATTTATGCACGATCTGCAGGCCTACATCGCATCTACAGACCGGGGGCTATCCGTTTACAGCTGATAGTATGGGTCTATCTTCATTCATTTCCACGCAACGAGTTCCGGATAAAGCTATATACGATAAGGTGGTGCAATACGGTCGTTCAAGATTATTCAAGGTCATCAAAATTAAAGTCTAATCGAAAGCCGTTTTGCAATTTCCTATTAGACTTCTACTGTAACCATCGTTTATGAGATATAACGATTTATTTGTCGAAAAGCTGCGTTTTTTACCATCTTACGCACCCTAGTTTCGTTTGAAGCTATCGCAAGGGGTGTTTTCATGTGAACTAGGGTATAAAATTTGGTGTCAGAAAACTAAAGGGGCAATTTATCTTTAGTTGGCTAGTACCTGCTACGTTCCACCTACTTATTACCAACTTTGAACTGTCTGTCTTGAAGTATATAAGGACATATTGATCCACGGAAAGATCCACATGTCGCGCCCAACACGGTACCCGCCATCGGTTGTAACCGGGAGCGGGTAAATATCTGTCAATAAAAACGGACCGGCACTGGCAGGAAGTAGAAGATTCATCGACACATAAATGTACGAGTGCAATGTGAATAGCGGCAGCGAATCGTCCGTTGGCGACCAGCGCGTTCGCCGCCGGTGACTAAGGTCTTGAACTCGCACAGTAATTATTGCGATCATCCGCCACCACTCCCTGGATGACTCGCTGCAGTCATACAGTGATGGGTATAGTAAGTCGCGTCGGCCTAATATTACTGCACACAACACTGAATAGTATACTGGACTGTAGTAATCCTACCACATCAAATGTTTGTTCGACTAGTTTGATTTTTATTCTTGTGACTTTTACCTCACATGGCGACAGTTTTTGGTTGCCTGTGTTTGTTACGATATTTGTAACTTTTTAACGTTGTTCTCAAGCCCAGTTTTGACATATTTGCAGCAATAGGCCTACATCAGAAGAAAATGTTAGAAATATATGTTGAAGTTTGACATCATACCTACTTCTGAGTTTCTCTGTAACAGACCATGCAACTGATGCAATAAAGGCATGGTTAACACGAAATTCAGAAAGTTAAAAAAGAATAACTGAATAATCTCAGAAACACTAACAAAACTTGACAACTTAACCAAGACAGTCAGCTAGCAAGTGCTCAAATTGTCACTATACCTCACATTACATAAAAACCGAAAAGTTATACTGTCTTCCTCACAATAGTGTGAGTGGCTCTGAAGAGAACCGGTTTTAGTGTGTCTGGAGTGATTCTGAAAAGAGCCGGTTGTGTGGCTAGACCACAGTCAATACAAGATGTAGCTACAGTTACAATACAATACTAATAACATCTTACGCATGCCCTATTCAACGGCGTAAATTCAAATTACACACGTCCTACTAATTTTTACCGCGCGATGCTATGCAAGCGCGGCCTTAGCCGTCATACGCTGTCTGTGTGTGCGTGTGTCTGTGCGTCTGTGTATCTGTCACGTTCGTGAATCATGTCAAAACGAACAAACATATCTTCAAACTTTTTTTCACCGTCAGGTAGCCAAGCCATTCTAGTTTTTCTGTGCCAAACGGCATAGCAATATTCCGACGGGAACCCCCTAACGGGGGCGTCGAATGCAGGCGGGGTAGGCAGAAATCGAGATTTTGAGCCTATATCTGACTTGACTGCCTGTGTTAACGCTGCAACTGGCCAGGTGTTGTAAACACGGTCGCCGGTGGACCATGGCCACCGTCTCGCAAGTTGTAAGACATCGCTGGTAGTAAGCGGCGGTGTTGATTGCGGGAGAAGACGACGAACTGTTTATGACAAGAAGCCTCAACGTCACGCCAAAGACAACAGAACAGCGCATTTAACTGCACGCAGTGATAAATCTATAGCATACGCAACTAAAGGCCCGTTTATAGCGACACAACTCAACTCAACTCGACGTCGAGTTGAGTTGAGTTGCGTCGCTATAAACGGGCTTTAACAATAAAAGACTCGACGTTTTGTACTGTTGAAACTAACTACTGACAGACATGAAGCATCGCGCAGCCTCTTTGCGACAGCAGAGCTACTTGTATTAGTAGGGCGTGTGTAACTTCTTACGCAGGCGTGCAGCGTCGTAATCGAGAAGTAAAAAGTTTTGTGGAAATAAAACCAGTACCAGTTGTTAAACACGTGGAAATTTTACAATTCATTTTTGCCAAGGTAGTGTATGAACACGCATTAGGCGCGGTGGCAGTAGGCTACACACCTCATATAGTCATATTGTTGGAAATTTATTCAGGTGTCGCCACGACAAAAATTATAGAAATGAGTTGACATTCGACAAGTTATTGCAAAAACAAAACGGGTGCAGTTTTTTTGTGACACCGTGTAGATATCATCATGAAACTTTCACAATAAACGGGCAATGGTTCTTCGATCAACAAGGTCGTTCAAGGTCATTCGAATTGCACTTATTAGTAAGGCGTGTGTAACTTCTTACTAGTTATCCATTGCAGGCCTAAATATGTGTCTATCTTGCAGGCATACTGTTGCTGAGATAGTGTTGAATAGAGGTCACTGCAGCATTTGCAGGTCATTGGAAATGGCACCATTCGATAGATTGCGTACGAGTTTTTTATTCGTCTTCCACTGTAACTATGGCCGTATCATGTGCCATTTTCGATATAAAGCGAGATATTGGTCGAAGAACGCCAATTTTTCATACCCCCTTCCTTTTAACTTGCACGACCACCAACGGTTAGGCCAAATTAAACCGGGCCAATGCAGTTTCTTTCATAGTAGTAAAGCACTTTTTGTAGAATTTTTATAATGAAATAACAGGTGAAATAACAGTTCATTTGCGCACTTTTAGTAGCATAAAAATTAAATACTTTTCACTAGAAGGCGCTACAAAAGCTAATGATTTCTCTGTAGTAGCATTTCAGCTGTTTTACTTACTCATAACTTTTACATCACAGGTAGCTCTGCTGTCGTAAAGAGGCCGCGCGATGTCAGTACAAAACGTAGAGTCTTTTATTGTTAGTTACGTAGGCTACAGATTTATCATTGCGTGCAGTTAAATGCGCTGTTCTGTTGTCTTTGGCGTAACGTTGAGGCTTCTTGTCATAAACATTTCGTCGTCTTCTCCCACAATCAACACCGCCGCTTACTACCAGTGACGTCATAACTTGCGAGACGGTGGTCGTCGTCCACCGGCGACCTGTTGACAACACCTGGCATGTTGCAGCGCTAACAGCAGGCGCTAAAGCCAGATATAGGCTCAAAATCGCGATTTCTGCCTACCCACCTGCATTCGACGCCCCCGTTAGTGGGTTCCCGTCAGAATATCGCCATCCCGTTTGGTATGGAAAAACTAGAATGGTGTATCTACACGATGGTGGAAAAATTTCAAATATATCTTTATTCGTTTTGACACAACTCACGAACGTAACAGACAGACCGACAGACAGACATACACAGACAGACACCGCGTGATGGCATAGGCCGCGCTTATGCATAGCATCGCGCGGCAAAAACGATTTTATTAACAACAACTTTTATGGTGAAAAATCGTCTGATTTTGCTGGTATTTATTTGTTAGCATCTATAATGTACTGTGATCTTTTTTGGTGGAAATACCTACCTGTTTTGCTAAAATAACGCTTTGTATTTTCTGGACTCCGAAGTACAACACAACACTCAGACCTATCATAAGTATCATAAGTGATGATAGACGTGGCGCCCTTTAGTGTGTTACGCTTTCATTTAAATAAAATTGGCATCATGTCACTTGTTGCTTTATGTAGTTTATACCTGCCGAAATCATATAATTTTATAAATGCGTTCGCTTGTTAGAAGCAAACATGTAAGCTGACCCCGTTTAATTTGTCCCACTCTGTAGAACTTATTCGAGTTTTTTTATCAAAATGTTAATACAAACTGTCCGAGTTTCTAAGCTATCAGGTGGTGCAAAATATTGCTGAAATGTTAAACCTATGCAACAACGTTACAGACAGACTACAGACAGACGACAGACGGACGGATCATGCCATAAGGCGAACGTAACGTAGTAAAGTCACAGTCATGAAGTCACTAACGACAGATTTACTAAACTCGGTCGTTCACAAAAAAACTTAACTTCGATGAGTATTTCGAAGTCACGGAATGCAACATGTGACAGGTTTTATATTTTAAAGGTCAGAGTTCAAGCACATTTAACCATGTGACTTATGCATTTTCATTGTTCGATCTACAAACATCAAACGTAACGGAATTTATTTTATTTATTTAATATGAAAATCGTACAGAAGTACACACACACGATAAAAGAAAAGAAATAAAAATTAAAAGAAATAAAAATCCAATACACATGCCTAGTTGACACACAGATAATCAATCATGCCAGTGGCGTAGCCAGAGGGGGGTTTGGGGGTTCAAACTCCCCCATTCGCATCGAAACCGTTTTTTTCACAGCAGCAGAGTTACTGTTATCAAATATTATAACCTCTCTCTAACGACTCGAAGGACGATTAACTCGCACGATTTGCGCAAAACCAACCATTTGGGGGGCTGCGATTGCTAGCGTGGTAGAGTGCGTCTTGACCTGGATCCGTGAGCAATATTTGGTTGTCTGTAACTTTGCAAAATGAACCATTTTGTGCATTGTTGTTCATTTTTAACCAGTAATAAAATTACTTCGAAAGGGTGTCAGAGTGCATCACAGACGTGTGATTTTGATGCAAGAAATGCAAAATTTTTCTGGGGAGGGAGCACAGCCCCCTCCCAGACCCCTCCCTCAGTGGGGAGGGGGACACCCCCTCCCCACACCCACCCTCTCGGCGCCTCGATCTTAACCCCTCCCATTCTGAAATTCTGCCTACGCTACTGTAATCATGCAGTCAACATCTGAAACACTCAAAACAGATATTTCAGCTCGCTTACTCTTTACCAGCAGAAGATCATAGATAACTCTAGCTGTAACACTGTACACGTTTTCTTCTAGAGTAATGTATCGCCACACACACTTGGTATATTAATACTGCAATGACGAAGTAACGGCATATCGAACTGGGCACTGCACAGTTGAGCATTCAAACCAAAAGGAGAACCTAGCT
>Ga0209338_1000540_pt1 | contig 11744 bp, 9 predicted proteins | sample OlaalgELextract1_FD_187374 | JGI IMG/M metagenome (GOLD analysis project Ga0209338, IMG submission 187374) | Olavius algarvensis symbiont microbial communities from Tuscany, Italy - Type A ELBA extract 1 (SPAdes) (version 2) | ecosystem: Host-associated > Annelida > Digestive system >... | reverse complement strand
CAATATTGTGCGTCAGTGTGCTGACGTGCAATAAAAATCAATGGTCCAGTTATAATCAATAAAGCTCACAGTCAACAAAAATTCCTAAATTATAGATGTATTACTAATTCCTCTGTGCAAACCTGCTGCTACTCTGCTCAGCAAGGTATTCGCCTTCATCATCACACTGACGATCATCCATCATATTCCAGCCATGCGGCTCATACAGCACAAACTCTTCTGGCAACATATATCCAACATCGTCATCCTTCAGACTAGCTTCTTTGCTGGTCTTAGATATGCTTTCATCCATGTAGACAACCAATGCAGCAAGCAACGAGCACGCAAAACTGATAATGCCGGCGTAGAAGGAACCATGAAAGTCAAGCTCATAGTTAACTGACTGCTGGTCAAATAAGAAGTTGGTTTCCTCCAGGTAAGTAACGAACACGTACAAACCAACAAAGTGCTCCACAGCTAAACATTGAACACACGTAAAAGTTTATTATTGTACACACACACACACACACATTCAGCTTTTGTCCAATCAGCCTACAGTCTATGCTTGCCACAAATTAAGTAAACAGGAGGCATGTTTATTTTATTGCACATCAAATCACATGCTTACAGCAAAGAAAGTCGATTAAGAACAACAGTTCCAAAATGCACACATAACAAACACTGTATATACAACAGTAGTAAAATAGTAAACAACTGCATCCAGCATAGGTATTAAAAATAAAAAAGAATTTAGCTACTGTGATAAAAAGCCAGCCCACCTCCCATGCCACTTTCGCATCATACTACAGGTTTTGTCAACACAACGGAAGAGTGTTATCAACACATTGCAACAGCTGCAGTATGTCGACAACACAAGACGGTTGCACTATATTGACAACAACTGTGGTCTGACACCCAACATCGAACTGGAGGCAGTATTAATATTTGAACATAGTTTTCAACATATGAAAGCAGAATATATCCAAGCGGGGCACCTGGAGAGTATCTGAATGCAGCAACAGAATTAGAGTGCCAACTTCCATAGTAAATATGGGTCTATATTACTTAGTTTTTGAGATATGATCAAAGGACGGACAACAGATGGATGACAATCAGACCGGCAATGAAGGCATATCAGCAACAAGACTGCAAATACCGGGAAGGCTGACCAGTGACCATGCGCGTTGATGTCAGAGTGTTGGGATTCTTATAGTAGCTTTTCTCACTAAAATACATGCCCTGTAATGCCTGACTTACCACAATACTTAATTCCATTGCACACATCTTTGCAGCAATAACAAAGGGCAATTAGATATGTTTGTGTCATTTTTCTTGCTGGCTGAAAGTGTAAAAAATCTTGTACGCTTTGACTCACAGAATTCACTGACTCTCATTTTCACCTCATCTGAGTAACCCAATAATTTGAGGGAATCAAAAATTTATTGATTCTTGATGCCAGAGGTCCATGACACCCTTAACATCTTGAAGAACTATATTTCAGCAGCTTCTAATGTTTTAACTATGCTAGCATAATCCATGCATCACATCCGTGATACAGAACTAACCACAAACAAGTGTTCACTTCTATTAGAGTTTTTGACCTGACACTTTAAATTGCTACACAAATGTGTGAAGTCAAAAAGTGTCTCTCTTATAAAAGTGAGTCCTTTTTTCATCTTTGTCAATTTGTAATACCACTCAAATATGTCACAGCTTGTACGGGCACTCACCAGAAATGCCCAGAACGCAGGCACAGGTACGGTGAACTGTGACTGTCATCGTCAGAATCTTTCCTTCAATGCTGTTAGTAATGATTGCCATTCCAATCAGCGAACATGCAACTCCAATACACATGCTTCCTTGGACAAGGTGATGCCATGCTGCAAACATATACAAGACTGACATCAATCTTCAAACTAACGGCTATATTCCTAGTCTACAAAATTCTAAATAAAACAATCATATTGAGAGAAAGTTAACAATTACAATTAACGTCAACTACAGTAGTTGCATTCCTGAACTCAATCTGATAGTCAAGACTGATCCAGTTTGCTGCATAAACTAAATCCATGTAAATGCCTATAAATAACTATTTACAGATTCACCAACAGAATGTCCTGATAAACCAACAGTAAGTATTTATGCAAAAAATGAACATATAACTCATAAATTGCTATCACATTCACATACAGTAGAAGTACAGTACACTGACCATCTATGTTGCTGAACCTCAACTGTTCAGCTATCAACACAAAGACAATACTACTAAAGGCAGATGAGTAAATGACAGAAGTACACCAGTGCTAGGGCTACAGCAAGTTTTATTGTTAGAATAAGGTTCATAGTTGAGGTTAGGCTAGCCGATCTATGTCTATCAGTTGTTTAATAGTGGTACACAGGTAGATTGCCGATCTACTGCTGTCACTGATCATACAAAAAACCAACCTGGTACACTTGACCCCTCAAGAATGTTGTCATGAATGGAACTGCAATCTTCTCCACGACAAAAATGCCACAGACCGTAAGATGCCTGACCAACTATGTCTGTCTTAACGGACGCCCAAAATGGCGTAGTAACACTTATCAATCCGCACAGAACACCGAGAAACAAAATTTTTGCAGAAACAGGCAAATAACCCCAACCCCAGTGTGCTGCAGTTGGAATTGGTGGAACTTTTCTTCTCAGCAATGTATTTCTCTTTCGCGGTCCTATTACAAGTTTCGAATTACTACCCAAAAAGGCTCGCTCCGACAACGGAATTTTCATGGTTAATGACCGGTAACTTTGTAATTAACGACGGCTTGCGTAAAGCAACTATAAACATAAACAATAATTAGCACAATGGAATGTTTACTATTATCATTGATCATAGAATATTAATTCATACATTTAGTGGTAGCAGTTAGAGCTGGGTGGGCATAACCGATTAACTTTTTCGAACTTCGAGTACAGGGTACTCCGTTTTGTTATTAAGCTCTGCACGGGTCTACATTTCTTATGTTTCGGTATCTTCAAGAGGACTCTTCGTTCTGATTTCCAGCTCAATAAGAACTACATATTTACAGCCCATCGACAGACCTACACATACTGTTGTTTCTAGGGTTTAACGTCCTACTCGACATCATTATGGGTCATTTCGGAGACGATTTTACGGGTCGGACAACGCTACCAACAGCGTCATAGCATGATAACACTAAAGGACGATGATTAGTCAACGAGGTCAAGGGCCAATCCCACCAGGCTCTTAGCTCAAAAAAGGTAAAGAGAGAAAAATGTAAACAAAAAATATTGAATCTATATATAGCACCATGAAGACCATAGACACAGAGGTGCTCAGAAGACAGAGAACCATAGTCGTTACCAACGTTATTTATAATTTTAAAAAAACGGGTTATCTAGTTATTTATGCTGAGAGGGTTATTTACCTTTTTCAAAAATAAGTTAATTTTTTGGAATTATTTTTTCAAAAAAAACCCAATCAATTGAGCGTTCCATGTTACAAACATGGACCACTCAGAGCATCAGAAAGCTGCCATACTTAAGCCAGTCACACTATTTTAGCGTTACTTACTGGCCCACTTGCTGTGCAGACTGATGTAGAGTGCAGACAATGTGGATTGTGGACTTTCACTTAGTAGTTAATGATTGTGTCATTGACACCATTGTGACCAACTGTAGTACAGTACAATGTACATCAGTGTGGATAACAATTTTTATTAAAAGTGCCATATGCAGTTCATTATTTCATTTACTAACTGAGACTGGCTTGTGACTTGTCTAATTTTATTTGCAACTGAAGGTTATTTATATTTTTTGAAAAAAACCGGTTATTTAAGGTTTTTTTATTATGTCAGCAAGGGTTAGTAACAACTATGCAGAGAACTAAACCAAGCAAGATCAAAGCCCGATAGAGTCGACTGACCTGTAAGAACTGCTCGTACCTTTGTGCACCATTATAAAAGTACACAATACCGTAACACAGAGACAGTATTTTTTATATTCTCCTTCCTCCAGACCAACATCACATCTCAGATGCAGCCAAGTGGAGGTAACGGGGTAGCAAAAACTGCCAAAATCTCCACCAATATCATCAGCAGTATTAGCTAATAATGCACATGCCACGTTGTCTTGAATAGGTCATTAGCATCATCATCATCATATTTTATTAGCCACAAACAAAAACGTAAAAGCTGCACATTACAGTGACAAGTGACATGATAATGACAAGCTACCAGAAAAGCAAAATGCTAATGACAGAAAAGCAAAATGCTAATGAAGCTGGTCGACCAACACAAAATTACAGCACATTAGAGGTTTCACGACGACGCTCTATATAAATTGACTTTTTAGTTACTTACTTACTTACAGACGTTTTTAGAACATGCAACAAAAATATAAATTAATGATTATACCTTCGATATTTTTCAAACTGTGCAAGCTAGAGTGGCCTGCCTGCAGGCTGCCCGATTTACGTTAGACATCAGTATCAATTATAGACTTTCTTGTACTAATACGATACCAACATTACACTCCATCGTGTACTAGACTACTAGTGTATGCATTGCGTTGGTTGATGTAAAAATGTAGAAGATACCACATTCAACATTGACAGCAAGGTCCATTACGTGGGAGATACTCCTCTTTAAATTGCATTCAGCCAGCAAGGGTTAAACCCAATTAAAGTACCATAGGACTCTCGCTGGTCGGATGGCTGGCTCATTTAACAGCTGGCGTCTTTAACTGACTAGGCCAGTATGCCAGCTGTCCTAGTAACAGCGTCTATTCTTATTCAGAACTCACTATTTCTTCCCTAGCAATGGCTATGACGATTGCCAGTGCTCACTGCACCTAGCCATGGAAGGATGGCCAGGCTGAGTAGGCCTGGGTGGCTGGTATCCGCAAACGGTCATCAACCTCAGTTCAACGTAGTAGAGTAACTTTGTTGATGTACCCAATTCTATTACCACTAAGTGAAATTGCCACCTGCAGCAGTACAACAGCTACAGTAATAACACTGTGCCAACCAAGAAATTTGCTATTCGAGTAATCGCCTAACTTGCTGAACGAAACAAAATAAACTAAGAATGTTACAGTAACTATAGCACACAAATTACATACTTATCAGCCATACTACCTAGCTAAATGAAAAATAAATTGGTGACTGATATTAACAGTTGCAACTTGCACATTTGTGCATTGTTTACTAGGCCTAGAGTTATTATATATTACACACACACACCATGGGCAGATCCCTCCTCCCTCCCTTCCTGCTCTTACCTTCCCATTTAACATTTGAAACTCTACCTCTGTAATTGCTAAATATTGGGAGCTTATTAATAGACGTATAATTGAAAATGACAATTTGTGCCTCTGATTCGCTCTTTCGTAGCAAATAAGTTTTTGTGTTAATTAATATATTATACTTTTATCAGAACTACGCAAAAAGGCAAAACCTTGCCAAAGTGAAGGACAAGGTTTCCAGAGACAGAAGCACACTACAGCATGAGAGCTGAGATGTCCCTAGAATGGAACAGACAATTGTTTTGTAGACAATACAGAATCATATGATTGTGGATGCCATGACTGCTGACGGCAGTGTTTTAAAACTGCTGTCATTGTTGTAGATTTATACAGCTAGCAGCTTGAAACCAGCAGCGTTCAGAAAAGTGGTTTAAGAACGATATCAGACAAACAGTCTCAATCTCAATCCATGGATTTATATCACTTATGGAAAGGTTTAAACAAAACTGTCAAACATGCAACAGAAGGCACTGAAGTCACCAGTTTGTGGTTTGGCAAAGTTATTTCGAAAATAAAAGGGTGACATTTTTGCCTCACAGTGTATATGACACAAGTGAAAGATCATAAATTAGCAGATAAATGTCACCAAAAGAATTTCAGGTGCAACAATTGTTAAACTGAAGGTCGGGACCAAATTAATTGGTTTTACACTAGGTGGGTTGCACAAAAATCCAGAGCATCAAATAAGCGTAACGTAATTATTCATATTTAATTTTAGTACATTATATTCGCATGTCAGTCATATCCAGTATGTATCACAGCAGACTACAGTAAAATGCAATTAGTTAACAGTACAACAATAGTCCAGTACTCCTGTACATATCTGGTGAATTACTATTGCTGAAATCCACCAGAAAATATATGTCTTAGAAAATCACTGTTGGTGGGCTTGTCCTTCTGCTTCCTCAGTTGTTCAGAATGTGTATTACTAGTAGTAATAGATGACACATCTTCAGTACTTTGAGAATGGTTAACTGTAGTCACATTAGTGTCCATTTCCTGTAGCCGACTACTACTGACATCTGCTTGCATTATTCTGTCCTTTTCATTTTTTGACTTCAGTTTCTTTTCTCGTTTTGCTTGCTTTACACTACGTGCAAAATGTTCAGTTTCCTTCTTGACAATTGCGACTTCGGTTCGTAGACGACTCTTGTGGACTGCTCGCTCATACGCCAGCCGCTCATTTAACAAGCCCCAAGTAAACCGTGGAAGATACTTGATGTTCCAGAGATCGGAATACCATGGACTGCGGCGCTTTCCACCAACCCGAGTATTATTCAGTGTAGATGCAACTTCACGAGCGACACGCTTACTGCTGAATTCAACCCATCCTTCGGTAAAAATTCTGTTCTTTCTCGACTCCGAAGATTTAGATCCTGACACAAGCAACAATGTGTGACTTGTCACCTCAAAAAAATACAGTTCAACTATGTTAGTTCATCCCCTATTTGTTACCCTGCCAAACTAATGTAAAGTGTGTACACAATGTACAGTAGTGTTAGATGCTTTTATGTACATAAGTAACTCCAAATGACACCAAAAATCACAGCTGCTGATTTTTTGGTCCTTTACAATGCCCATGACAGTCCTAGCAAGATGCCCATTTTAACATTTCAACTGTATGCCCTGTATGCCCAATTCAGTATTACTATAACGAATAGTCCATGGTACAAATGGTCCATGGTATAAACGAAGGTAGGTCAGCTGCACCCGATCTGCAGCCCAGTTACCGCAATCGCCTTCGGGGGGAGTGACTGGCGGAGGCTGCGTGTCACGCCGTGATTGCATTGCCTGTCATGTCATGCCGCTGATTCGTGCTGAGTCCGGCCGCGAATGGCCGACATTAATGAGGTTGAGGTGAACTTCAAGCTGCGTGTGCGCGAATCCACGTCAGACGTCAGTCCGCATCCGCAACGTTTGGGAGACATTGGATCCGCAGTCAGTCCGCGGACCCGAAAATTCCTGCGGATCTACGTTATCCTGCGGACCCGTCCGCAGTCCGCACATCTCTGAATTTGTCAGTCCTATCCATCAAGATACTGTTAAGTTAACGCGTGTCGACTGCCTCCTGTGATACGCTATGACACAATACTGACGCTATTTCGATCAACACCGTCGCCGCCGCAGGTCCACCTGTCAGTCAGCGATCTCTCTCCCTCACGCAGTCCAGGCTTCACAGCAGAGCTTAATGGGCCATGTGTGTTGCGGCGCATTCGTACAATGCGCCGGCGATTCGGCGACTGTACCGAGCTCGAGCCAACTGGATCAGGCCTGAACTAGGGATCGGGTAATTTCAGGTATTATTTCGGGTACTTAACTACCTGGGTTCGGGTAGTAAATTCGGGTCCCGGGAACCCCGGTACCCGTTAACATCCCTAATCAACATTGCTGCTTGTCGTTTCTCTGTTGTGGCACCAAGACTCTGGAACTCTCTACCACTGAGCTGTCGGACTGCTCCATCCGTAAATATTTTTAAGAACCGACTCAAGACATTCCTTTTCAGTCTGTGATAGCGAGATTGTAGCACGTGCCTCTGTACTATGGCGCGTTATAAATTGATGGATTGAAAAGGCTAGCTCTTTTGCAGATAAAGAGATTAATGGACCAGACACACAGACATTGTTGCTGCATACCCGGTACCGTATATCATGCTGTGCATAGCAGTGTATGGTAAAAAAACTTTGTACCAGACTTGTATCAAGTACAGTACTCAAGGAGCAAGTATAAGTACAAGTACAACTACCTAAGGTTCAGGTATGAGTACAAATACTTGGGGTGCAAGTACAAGTACTTAAAATTGGTACTTAATTAAGTACAGCTCAAGTACACGTACGATTACTAAGTACAACAAGTCTGTTAATTACTTTTGTCTTCTGTTGCTAAAGAGTGAGTTAATTGCTAACTCAATGGAAGCTGTTTGTGCTGTGACTGCATTGCATTATATGGTGAAACTATTCCGTAAGCAACGTTTTTTGTGTGCTTGTGTTGCAGCTTTATTATATCAACACTTAAGGCATTGATGCACTTTAACGACTGTGTTATGTCGTAATGGAGTTGTCACCGCTGAGTAGTGGATATTCAGATGTATCATGTAAAGAGGTGGAGTTTCATGCACATCGTATTGGAGGCCACAGTGATGATGCTGTTTCCAGTAAGACTCAAGTATCGAGCAAGCTGCACTATAGTGATGCCGGGCCTCACCGTGAAATGGCTGTTGATTGTCCGCCTAACTTTGTTGGTGTCAAGAAAGAAGCACCACGTCCACCTCGCCCACTTTCAAACGTGATACATACTGCAAGTCCGTCATCAGCATTTAAAAGTAGTCAAAGTTCACTGTCATATCCAACAGGTGGCAGCTCACTGAGTGTCCACAGTCAACAGGCCATTGCACCAGAGCCAACAGATCCAGTGGAGAGTGCTTCTAAGTTTTCATTTAATCGCGATGAGCGTGATCGCAGTGAAAGACTACGCCGTTACCAGGAAGAGCTAGCAAAGCGACGTGAAATGGAAGACCGTATCAATCAAGAACAAGAACAATTGCGAGCTTCATTGCGTGGCTCCAAGAAAATGCAAGGTCTGGAAGAGAAGCGTGCAAGAGTACACATGCTTGAAGTTCGTGATGGGTTTGACAACCCTAATTACTGTGCTGATGATGGCGATGATCGAATCCTACTCAAGACAGTTCCATTGCAGTCTGAATCAAAATTAATGCAACAAAACGACAAAGACAATCACATTGTTGAACATATGAGTAAGTATATATTTGTGCTCATGTTTGTCTGTTTGCCTATTTTGCCTTTACTGATGTGAGACTAGGTTATGCGTTCAAGAGTGCATTTTTCCTGTAAAAAAGTCGAAAACCAGTGACCAGCTAATGCAGCTAAACCTAGAAAAGAGGCTCAGCAGTCATAGAGCAACCACACAATGTATTGATCCATACAATCCATAAATATTGTTGTGCATAAAAAGGTCCAAAAAGTTGGCCAGTTGTTACTTTCCAAATGTACACATTTTCTTTATATACTTCTTAGAGAACTCTACTTATTTAATAATTTGACATTGGCGTTTTGGTTTTGCTCAGCTATGCTTGAGTGCGACACCAATAGCGTCGTGCCTGTTTGTTCATCTGTCTGTCACACACTGGTATGGCCTCAAAACTAATGAGCATACTATCCAGTGATATTTTAGTTTTGAAGTTCATTTTAGTTTTATTTTTTAAGTTCTTAAAGCAACTACTTTTATATTATTACAATACTGACCAACATAATTATATTATTATTACGCGATATCGATATAGCAATTCAGTCTGCCTGTCCATCCGTCTGTCTGTCCGTGATGTTCTGGTATCCGATGAAAACGGCTTAACATATCGTCATAGTTTTTTTCACCATACGGTAGCCCAGTCATTCTAGTTTTACCAGCATTTTATCAGCATTAAACATCTTCACGAAAATCCGATTGGGTGACCCCCTGCGGGGGCGCTAAATACAGATGGGGTATAAAAATTTCACTATTTTCTACCAATAAGTCGCTGTATCTCGCAAACGATGCAAGATATCGCCATAGTTACTGTGGAAGGCGAATAGGAACTCGTATGCGATCTATCAAATGGTGCCATTTCCAATGACCTTGAACGAACCTCAACCCTGTTTTCAAGGTCACACCACTCTTTGACGCTAAATATCTCACAAATATCTACAGATACGGCCATAGTTACTATAGAAGGCAAATAGGAAACCGCACCAAAGCTTTTGAATGGCACCAGTTTCAATGACCTTGAGTGACCTCTAAGCCAGATTTCAAGGTCACGGTATTATTCAACGTTAAATAACTCACAAATGGTACAAGATAGAGCTATAGTTACAATGGCGGACTAATACAAAGTCATACATGGTCTATCGAACCGCACCATTTTCAGTGACCTTGAAAGACCCCAAACCCAGGCCATTCTTTAACGCTGGCTACAGATACTGCCATAGTTACTATGGAAGACGAACCGTACCCAAATGGTACCACTTTCAATGACCATGAGTGACCTCTAACCCACATTTCAAGGTCACGATAATATTCTACATCAAATAACTTGACTAATAGTAAGTTGTATATGATCTGTCCAATGGTTTTGTTTCCAGTGACCTTGAGTGAACCTTAACCTAGATCTGAAGGTCACAGTGTAATATTTAGGCCTGTGAATGCTCTCAACGTATTGTATGTGCAGCTGACGCGCGATCTGTTTGCGATAGCTAAGTTCTTGGTTTTTATCGTGCGTCAGCACACTGACATGCGATATTGATGTAACAATTCTGGCGCGATCTGTTTGCGATAGCTAAGTTCTTGGTTTTTATTGTGCGTCAGCACACTGACACGCGATATTGATGTAACAATTCTGTCCGTTCATCTGTCTGTCTGTCCGTCCGTCTGTGTGTCCGTAACGTCCCGGTATTGGATGAAAACGGCTTAACCTATTGCCATAGTTTTTACACTATACGGTATAGTAGCCCAATCATTCTAGTTTTAACAGCATCAAACATTTTCACAAAATTCCGACGGGGTCACCCCCTGCGGTGGCGCTAAATAACTATTTCGCAATTTTCTACCAATAAGTCGCTATATCTCGCAAACGATACAAGATATCGCCATAGTTACTCTGGAAGGCGAACAGGAACTCGTATGCTATCTATCCAATGGTACCATTTCCAATGACCTTGAATGAACCCTAACCCAAGGTCACAGCACTATTTGACACTAAATATCTCACAAACGGCTACAGATATGGCCATAGTTACTATAGAAGGCGAATAGGAAATCGTACCTAAGCTTTTGAATGGCACCAGTTTCAGTGACATTGAGTGACCTCTAACCCCGATTTCAAGGTCACAATATTATTCGATGTCAAAAAACTCTAAAATGGTACAACATACAGCTATAGTTACAATGGCCGACCAATAGAAAGTCGCATATGTTCTATCGAATGGTGCCATCTCCAATGACCTTGTACGAACCATAACCCTGTTTTCAAGGTCACACCACTTTTTGATGCTAAATATGTCACAAACGGCTACAGATACGGCCATAGTTACTATAGAAGGCGAATAGGAAACAGCATCCAAGCTTTTGAATGGCACCAGTTTCAATGATCTTGAGTGACCTCTAAGCCAGATTTCAAGGTCACAATATTATTACGTCAAATAACTCGAAAATGGTACAAGATAGAGCTATAGTTACAATGGCCGACCAATAGAAAGTCATACATGGTCTATCGAACCGCAGCATTTTAAATGAACTTGAGCCACCCCAAATCCATATTTCAAGGTCAGGCCATTCTTTGATGCTGAATCTGCGAAATGGCTAAAGATACGGCCATTGTTACTATGGAATGCGAATAGGAAACCATACCCAAGCTTTCAAATGGTACCATTTTCAGTGACTTTGAGTGACCTCTAACCAACATTTTAAGGTCACG
>Ga0209338_1000539_pt1 | contig 11796 bp, 4 predicted proteins | sample OlaalgELextract1_FD_187374 | JGI IMG/M metagenome (GOLD analysis project Ga0209338, IMG submission 187374) | Olavius algarvensis symbiont microbial communities from Tuscany, Italy - Type A ELBA extract 1 (SPAdes) (version 2) | ecosystem: Host-associated > Annelida > Digestive system >... | reverse complement strand
ACGCTCCGTGTCATGCGACGCTCCGTGTCATGCGACGCTCCGTGTCATGCGACGCTCCTTGTCATGCGATGCTCCTTGTCATGCGATGCTCTGTGTCATTGAAAAATTTGCCGTCACTCAAGATCATTTAAATTTATACTGCTGAGTATGGCGTAAGTTCCAATTCGTCTTCCATTGCAACTATGGTCCTTTCTTGTATCATTTCAAAGATAAAGCAAGATGTTGGTTGAAAATCACAATTTTTCACACATCCTTCTACATAACAACTGCTCCCCCCTCCCCCAGGGAAAAACAGTTAGCAATACTTTTGCACTGTTTTTCACAATGGATCCAGATCTCTTCCTATCTAGTGGTGCACCGGTCGGTAAACAGATACTAAAATGTCCTCTGTCTACTCACAGCTCAAGTGCATTACAGACAGACAGACAGACAGACGGATAAGCAATCTCAATAGCGCAGCACACTACATAACACTAGCTAAAAGCAAACTAGGAGCTATGAAATGGTATCGGTTTACCAACCAAATTGGCATAATCATAGGCTTCAGGACATCAACTGCTTCAGCATTCATTGACTGACAACTGATAATCTGTCCAACAAGTAACACACTGATGTACAGCGTAAAAATACTTAAAGGAAGCTAAAGCATCTACAATCATTGCGTCAGTTGACAGGCAGATGTATTACAATAACAATACCGCACAACACAGCTTGCTTAGAGATGAGATAATAGAAAACAAACGAAATTAAAATTCGTTACAATGCTACTGAAACCATACTCCTGCCATCTAGTGGCTTAATGATCGCGTGACGTCACGTTGTACGTGATGGTCTGCATGTGAGGTTTCTAGTAAAAAAATGATCGTTAAAGGTAATTTTTTTTATTTCTTTATGAGTGAGCGAGAATGGGAGTTGCTGGTTGTTGCAAATGTAAACACTGCACGGGCTCAGACACTGACATGTCCATTTAATCTGCTGTTTCTGGAGAAAATCTCAATGCACTGGGTGTTTCTATGATGAGGTCTTTCTAGCCAACTGCTTGGCTATGGTATTAACAAATCAAACCTACAACAACCAAGATAAATACCAACAAACAAATCCAACAAAAACTAGTTTTGTAGCCTCTTACGGTAGGGAAATAGATCGAGACTATTCTAACTTAAAGCCGCAGCTCTCAGACAACACTGGGAGACCATCTGTCTGGTAAATGGTTGCAACAAAAATACAATTAGCAGCCTCATTTTCACACAGCTAAGAGTGTGACTAATTGTTGAAGCCTGCACCTTTAACAAACAAGGTCATTGTAAAACCATGCATTATAAAACCATGCTGTGATCATTCAGCTTACCTCCTTCAGTGAATGTAGCAGCAGGTATTGACGCTTAGGTTGCTTTTCAATTTCTTGTAAAACAAATGGCAGCATCTTAGATAAATTTCCAACAGCAACATTGCCTGTAAAATTCCAGAATGCAAAACAATTAACTTTCAATTAGCTTACAAACTGACAGTGTAATGAGCCATGAACTTCCAAAATGAAAAACTCAAAACTCGAGATGACCAGGTAAATAAAAAAACTAATAAACCAAAAGTTGGTATAGAAGGTAATCATTCAGATCATAATGCAGTGGTGAGGTTAGAAGGCTATCAGAGATCACATAGAGTTCAGCCATTTAATCTACTTTAAATGAGGAATGGATGCAGTGCATAACTACAAATCTCTCGTACAACGACTGTATGTCTGTCTGTAATCAGATATCAGCAACAAAATAAAACACAGGACACTGAACTCAAAATTCCAACAGTATTCTAACTATCAGTCAGCTGTTGTATTCAACTGTTATATGATGCTCAGCACAACCTGTTAGCAAGAGCTAAGTTTCTTGTTGAGTTTGGGGAAACCCGGGTTGGAAAACTTAGTGTGGCCTAGTGACAGAAGTAGTCACAGAAGACTATGGTGAAATAGTGGCAGTACACAGGCTGTAACTCACTGGCAGGTCATCAGATTTCATCAACTGAATGTCTTTATCGACAAACGCAACGTTGAAGCAACCCAGATGGAGTATCTACCTCCACCGCCATCGACATTGGCGTCTACTTAAATAGCAATTGTGTAGATAACAGTTGTAGCAGTAACAGTAATTTTATCAGGATCTGACAGCACTAGCGTGCAAGGTAGCATTTACATCGCCATGTGGATCTACATGGTCAGTGCTGGTAAGTCCATGAAAATTTGGGATCCAAGAGAATCCACACTGTAAACAAATGTGCACTCTCTAAGCGTACTGTAGTGACACCGCAGTGTTTTTCATTTCCTGGCCAAGACAGCATATGCACCATCGTCCAACTACCACACATCCAAAATGTCTATAAAACACTTAAACCTTCTGTACAAACCTAGGGCATAAGATGCAGCAGACTTCACTTCCTCATTTGATGTCAAGAAGCAGTCAAGCACGACCTTTTGCAGTTCAGGCTGGGAACTTAAGTCGCTGCAAAGATTTCACACACTAAAAAGTTAACAGCATAATGTCAATATTTGCAATTCAAAAATACAATGTGTCTCAAAAAACTAAACTCGTTTTCTGGCACAACTTGTAGCAACATCATTTAATTGAACGGAAATTTCAGACAGGATAACTGAAGGAGGGCTAGTTATAAGCATCTACAAGAAGCTCAGCTGTCACTCTGCTGGGTATGTACTGCTTTGCTCATCGAGCATGAGCAAAGCGGCCCTTAGCACTCAGCTTATGAGGGTATAAAGCTTTCTGGGGAACCTGTTCATGACACGGCGAGTGCAAGGGGTCACGAATAGTTGGCTACTTGTGTTCATGTCCAAGATGTGCTGTCACGAGGCATCTTGCACAACAGCGCGACTTGTGGCATTTCAGGGTGTTTGGAAGGAAGCCCTGCATGTTACCGCCAATTGGTGGTGATTCTTAACCCCGCTCACATAGGGTAAAGTAAAAGTCAGACCAAAGAACTAGCAATCTAGGTTGTTCTAAACCTTTCTTAGTTTACCCTTCAACTATGTCATCGGAATCTTAGAATACTGGTCTGTTTTTGACTGAGCATAATATTTCTAACTGGTAACTATACTGTGTCTCAAAAAAACTGTGCATTTTGTGTCTGACAGAACTTCGCAAATTTCGATAAATTTTAGTAAGTTTTGGTACGTAGATGTCAAAGTGGTAGAAATTGCATGCTACATATACATTTTCCACCTAACCTGATGCACCTCATTACACTACCTTATGAAATGCGGATGTTCTAAATTTTTACCTAACACTGGATTTATTACAGTCAGATTGCTCAGATTTGGTGTCAAAGTGAAGAGGGCATACTGTCACAACATCTTTCTTGCTTAGAGACCACTGCCAGATATGAGCATTGTCCCAGGATGAGTTTTTTTGTGTTTCAACAGGTCGGTGCCCCAGTGCATCGAGACAACACCATCACTTTCCTGAAGCAAGAGAGACGTGAGACGTGTCGTCGTCTAAGCGCTAGTGTCCATGCACATTTCAACCACAAATTCAGACAATTTTGAGGCAATCTGACACGACAACTAATAACTTTGTTAAATAAACCATATTCAGTTTACTGTGTGCTAATTCAGTCGTCACAATGTGTCAGTCGTCACAATGTTTGTTGCAAGTAATACATTTCAACATCATGTAACAATTTAGAACATCAGAGTTTCACAAGGTAGTGATGTGGGTCAGGTGAGGTGGAAAATATTTATACACCATACAATTTCAGCTACTTTGCCATCTACCTACCAAAACTTATCAAGGTTAGTGGAAATTTGACAAAGTTCTGACAGAAATAAAAATGCACAATTTTTTGAGACACGGTGTAGCTCTAATGCATCTGTAGGAGCTGTTATTCATTATACCCAATGTAAGGAGTATGATGAAATAAATATACATATTTTTGGTAGATGCTTTACTACAATCAATGTAAGCAGTATTTTGGAGTTCTATTGTTGGAATCCAAGTTCAATAACCAATTGGTTACCTAGGGGCAGCGCAATGGGCTCATAAGGTGGCCTCAGCACCAGGTAGATTAACAGCTACATGCCCCATATGGTATAAGGTCACTCAAATTTATACCACTGAGTATGGTGTTAGTATTCCACTGTAATTGTGAACAATGGGGTGCCCTTGAAATCTTGGTTAGGGGTCACTCAATGTGACTGGAAATGGCACCATTTGATAGATCGCACACAAGTTCCTACTGGCATTCAACAGTAACTACGGCCATATCTTGTGTCATTTCCGAGACAAAGCGAGCCATTGGCTGAAAATCCTCATTTTTTCATACCCGACCTGCATTCGACGCCCCTGTTAAGGGGGACCCAGTCATAACTTTTTAAAAACGATTAAAACTCCTTTTATATTTTCACGTAACTCCAACAAATCTGATTCAACATCAACAATTTTATGGTACAGAGAATCAACAGTTCATCTTTACTTACTAGAAACTGCAAAATGTTTCAAAAACAGAGACCAGCGTTCCTACTCAACTATGTCGGAAAACACTCTCTGGCCATCTCAGACACACAACAGCATAGGCCACACTCATGAGTAGCATTGCGTGGCAATAATCCAGAAGTGTGATAGAACTGTACCACTATAACAAACAAAACAGAATATACATACACATGCCGTCCAATCTCTCCGAGTGACAGAAGAGCCAGTAGGCGAACAGGCTCAGAGGACTTCACATTCTGACAAAACCATACATTCACTACACTAATACCTTATACATTGGGAACAAATACAGGAAAATTTAGTTTCATAAGCAGTAGGAGAAAATAACAATTAAGTACAAGAAGCTCCGCTATTGCAGAGAGGCCGCACGATGCTTTGTGTCCGTCTGTAGTTAGTTTCAACGACACAATACCTCGAGTGCAGTCTTTTATTATTATTTCGGCTTCAGATTCACCAACCGTACAATTAAATTCTGTTCTGCTACCTCAGCGTAACACTGAGGGTTCTTGTCTTAAACAGTTTGTCATCTGTCTCCTGCGAACAACAAATGACGCCACTTATTGCTGCCAGCGACGAGTGTCACCAACTTGCCACAGTCCGGTGCAGCTAGCGACGAGTGTCACCAACTTGCCACAGTCCGGTGCAGCTGTACGTATAACATTTGGTGGTCACATCGTTGACAACATGCGATAAAGCCAAATACTGGTTGAGAATCACTATATTTTGCTTACCCCACCTGCATTTGAAGCCCCGTTAGGAGGCTCCCCATCAGGATATTGCTATAATGTTTGGTACAGAAAAACTATAATGGTATGGCTACCCGACGGTGAAAAAATTTTGAAGCTACATTTATTCATTTTGACAGAATACACAAACGTGACAGACAGACGGATGGATGGATGGATGGACAGACACTGCACAATGGCTTAGACAGTGCTTATGCACAGCATCACATGGCAAAAACCCTATTAAGGCTGACTGGTGGTTACTGACAATTTCAACACATGTAATTTACATCTTGCCTTTATAGTGACAACTTTACAACTAACTAGGTAAAGGCACTCCATTACACTCCATGGCTTTGTAAGATGGAGTTAAATTTCCACAAACCTGCTACGTAAAAAGTGACAAAAATTTAGGAAATGGAGGTACAAATCCGCAAAAGGGATACACTGTGGGAAAGGCCATACTTTCAGCTTTCTGCAAACTCCCACTTGTAATTTTGTATATGTTGCCGTTTTCGAAATATTGCCAGTCCAATGAAGCGCTTTGGTGCATTAGCCAAAATGTACAATTTATGAGCCCCCTATAACTCAAGTGCCCGTAATCTGAATTTCACCAAATGTGGACACGACGGTAGCCTAGATATCGTAGTTGTTTTAGTTTTCCAAGAATTTCTCCTCGTTTCCACGCAGTGGCAGTCCAAAGTCAGTGAAGAAAAAATCCAAAAAAGTAGACATTTTGAGCCTCCGGGATCAGTTTTCATGGGGTACCAACATTAACGAATAACACCACAAAGATGTCTGTTGGTGAATGTTTGGTGAAAATCCATCGAACCATTGCTGAGCAGTCGCATCAAAAAAAAACACAAAAAGCACACAATGCACACTGAAACAAGATGTCGCCTTTGCTTAGCAAAAAGTGGCGCCATCTAATAAGCAAAACAATAACACAAAAATACAAAAAAAGAATTATTTAAAAAAGATGTGGATTGTGTTGACTTACATCTAATACCTCCTTTACAATGATTTGTGAATAACGTACCTAGTGACAGGCTCTTTGAAGGGGTCTTTATAGCCAATGCTTAGATGGTCTTAACAAACCAAACCTACAACTACCAAGATAACCTAAGTCCTCACCACCAAAAAACAAAAATTACACCTAGAACTAGACAGAGGATTGTTGGTAGAGCTCCACTGCTGATGTTGCAGAGTATATGCAAATTTAAAATTTAAGAAATTGCCCAAAATTTTTCACAACAGCACATCTCTAGTCTGCAGGTGCTGTATGAATCATACCTTTGTTTATGCAATTCCTTACGCCATTCGTTTGTTTATGTTTTGGATGCACTGTGTTGAAACATACTAAATAGGTTTTTAAATACATATTGTAGATATACAGCAAATTAGTGGCCGTCGTTTTACTTCTGAATATCTGGAATGTCATCTGGCTTATTAATTTTGGCTCAGTAAGTTATTTAAGCAGTTCCAGAGACTAAGTCCCAATACAAAATTTGAAAAACCTGCCAAAAAATTTTAAAGCAAAATTTTGAAAATCTGTTCAACAGTTTTTTCGGTACTGGCACATAGAACATGTGTGCCAAGTTTTGTGAGAATCAGAGAAAAACTGTAGGAGTAGCAGCAGCAGAGCTAAAAACTAAACAAACCCTGGTTTAGTCACTTCTTATAACATCCTACTAGGAAACGGATAAGAAAAAGTTACCTTTATGTCAGCAATAAACTGTGTCACAACAGTTGAGCCATACTGTGGACATGCTGTTGATAGTGCAGCAATGCATTTTGCTATTGAGCTGTACGCCTGTAACAAGATATAGACAGGATAAATGTATGGCAGCTAGAAAGGCATCCTGCAAACATCACAGTAACAGTCATCAGTTTGTGTCCATTTTTCCTGTTGAAATGTGTATGTTTATGCTGCACCCTGTACACATAAGCTCAAGTATGTTGGATTATTTTTAAAACTGCAGTATAAAGTTCCCAGAGGATGTCTTCATCATATTTACTTTCCCTTCAAACTGTGGCCCATGAAAAACAACCATTTTTTCTTGCATTAACTCCTTGAAAATTTAATGAATTCGAACCAAAACTTCAACCGATATTTGAAAAAATGCTGACTCTCAAAAAATAGTTTGACTATTTGTTAAATACTCTTTGCTGACAGCAATGTAACACGGACGGTATGGTGTACTCGGTTTTAATGTCCCACTCAACATTATAGGTCATTCCGGGGACAATTTTACAGGTCGGATGACCCAACCAACAGCACTGAACAATGGTCAGTGAACGAAGTCAAGGGCCAATCCCAGCACTCAACTCACTGAAAAGAAAACTAAAGATTGTAACAAAAAATTTAAGTGCATATAGCATCACGAAGAACGAAGATACGGAGGTGCTCGGAAGACAGAGAGCTAAACAAAGCAAGATCAAAGCCCAATCCAGTCAAATGGAAGTCAGTAAAAGTTATATTGCAACAATTGGATTTACCCTTCAAAATGCAATTCATTAAATGGTTGTGATTGCATGTAAAGTGTGAAGCAGATAATTGATTCAGACGTTTACTGACTGAGGATGCAACTTTGGTAAATAAAAGCACTGATCGGAGAAAATGACAGCAGTTGCTGTGTCGATCCATGCGTTAGTGGTTAACCACACATTGCCCACACAACTGTGAATGTCGACAAAGTTAAAGGGATCACATTACTTTCACTGAGAGCATCTTTGCCCTATATTTTTCACTCTCTCCTTAATGTCCGACACACAGACATTTATTTTTCAGTTCGAGAAGAGACTAGAGACAAGATGAGACCAAGATCTTTGAAATATGTCTCAAGAATTCAAGACCGAGACCTACCGGTATGTCGGGTGCAACTTACAGTCAGGTGCATCACACAGTACTAAAAATACGTTAAGCTGAGGTACCTGCTTGTGCACTGTCACACTTGGTTCTGGATTATATACAGGCTTCACCAACATCTACAAATACAGCAACATCTCCATGGAGAACAACACTGTATGCCACTTGCACAATAACATTCACTAATCACCATGCAAATACACAAACAGTATACTCAGTAAACGCAACTGAGAATTATGTCATACATACATGACCCACTGGTCATAAAAAGTCATGGAAAATGATTGTAAAGTCATGGAATTTTTATAACTACTTGCACAGATTATTAACCGCAACGTTACTTTAATTTTTCTTAATTTGCATGTATTGTTTAGGCCTACTAATTTACATCAGACTTGGTTCTACTAGCGTAGTTTGTATTGCTTGTGTGTTTGTTGCTTTCTTGCTTCATGTAGTTTAATTTGTGAACTGATAAACTCTGTAAACCGCCCCCGAAGTACCTAGGTATGAGGCGGTGCTATAGAAATCCACATATGTAGTAGTAGCGGCAGCAGTAAAACCAATAATTCACTGCGTCAAATCGCCGACAACTACGGACAACTAGCAATGACTTTCAACAGCTACAGCCGTAACTGTCGCCAATTCAGTGCCGATAGGTTATGGACTTGCGTAATTTTTAGTTATGGAAACAGGGATTTACCTAGGTGATCACCAGGCTTTCTTCACTGTGACTAAAGGTGTCTAGAAAATTTTAGTCACTATATTTCGATTTTAGGCACTTGTTGCGACTTGCGAGTTGTATACCGATCCACTCAAGTTCAACTATAAGGTGTAAAAGTAACAAAGACTTAAAGAATGACGTAATTTTGCGTTTTGACGCCATGGTGGTTGCACTTTATTGCACAAAAAAGCTTTAAATAGACGGTGGAAAAATCATTCACAAAAGTGTTCATTCACTTATTAAAGTTCTCAAAGAACGGCGCCTTTTAGCACTGCTGCTAGCAGTCGGCTGCAGCCTGCCAGGCCTGGTGCTGCTGCTGACGCACAGGCGCCTTTTAGCACTGCTGCTAGCAGTCGGCTGCAGCCTGCCAGGCCTGCTGCTGCTGCTGACGCACAGGCGCCTAAACATGAATATTAATATTGTTCTTTCAATATTAATATTGCGCTTCTAGCCTGGACCTTGTCTGCAGGCAAAAGGCTGTTGCCAGACTAGCCCAGCCCAGAGCCGTCAATAGAGGCCCAGACTAGTGGCCTCACTGCTGCTGCAGCCTGCAGCACGACTATAAATCCTTTGTTTATATTCAAGAGCTGTACTAACAGGCCTACTGACTACTGTGCTGCAAGGCGCACGCATGCACGTAATGAATATTAATTATATCACACATCGTAAGCTAGCATGCTATGCACAACTAAGAGCTAGATGCCAGTCGTGCCACTGCTGTGTGGAAGGCTGGCTCGCTGGCTGCCTTGTTAAAGATGTTTACAATAACTACCATGCTCTGCCAGCCTCCGTGATTACAACCTTGACCTTGCGTGTGTTTTCGTCACTAGTGACGAAACACCGTGAATCATTTTCGCCACTGCTGGTTTTTATTCGCCGTTGGCGAAAATGGTGAGCGGTAGGATAATCTCTGCATGGAAAAGTCGTGCAAAATCTACGTTGAAGAAAAGGGACACCCTGGATATAACATATACTTTGGCAACACTGTAGTGATTCTAGTCAAGCTAAGATGTCTATATATTGTTGAATTTTATAACTGTCACCTCCACCAACAAGGCGAAGGTTACATGATCATTCTGTCATTCTGTAAACAGGATAACTGACAAACATAGAAACAGACGGCAACCAAACTTGGCAAGGGTTGACCCTCTAGAAGTGATTGACTTTTGGTGGCGGTCCGGATCACTTTTTCATTTGCGGAATATGGGATTTTTGGACATTTGTTAGCACAATCAACGGCAGATTTGTAACATACTTGGAGAAATGACTGATGCCGACAAGATAATGCATCCAAAACATTTTGGGACAGATCTGACAGACATCCGGATCCAGATTAATCATCTTTGCATTATTTCAGCCATGTTTGGCAGTAGTGCAAATTTAAACATGTTAATGGATGTATTCATAGACAATGTAGTAACCGCAAAGAGCTTGTGGAAATCCACTTCGCTGTTTCCACTAGTGACCAAGATTTGAAAGAAATCCATCACAGCTTGCAGTGCTGCACCTGCAATGTCAATGCACATACCACATATAGCTGTCTTGTTCTGAGTTATAATATAAAGACAGGTAAAAAAGGTAAAGGTAAGTGTACTTATATAGCGCTCATTTTTGTAGTACATGCAAGGCACTCAGGCATGGATCACACAGTGTTACCTGCAATTACACCAATGCCTGCCTGTTATCAAAGCATAACGATGATGATTATGTAGTATACGATCGACTAATGAGATTTCTTTTCCATTTGTCTGCCGGTCATTATCATGTATGGACTGTGGCCAAACAGTAGACAGTTTTTGTGGAATCCATACCAGCTGGTAGGTGAGGGACCCCGAGTCCCTTGTAAAAAATGTTGCAAAAATATTCACTGGACACTTTATCCGTGGGGGCTGTTATATAGAAGGGGGTATAGACAAGAAGCTCAGCTGTTGCAGACAGACAGTGCGATGCTTCATGTCACTGAATATTTTGCTAAGTCATTTAAGGTCATTCAAGGTCCTTCAAAATGACACTGCTCGGTATGGTGCGTATAAGTCACTATTCGTATTCCACTGTAACCATATCTTATACCGTTTCTGAGATATTCAGCATGAAATAATTGCATGACCTTGAAACCTCGATTACAGGTCGTTCCATGTCACTAAAAGTGGCGCCAATCGATAATCCACATATGACTTACTATTAGAACTATAGCTCTACCTTGCATCGTTTTCCAGTTTCACAATGGTACCACCTGAAGCTTCATATTTGCATTTTATAGAAACTATGACCGTATCTGTAGCTGTTTCTAACACAGCCAAATCATCAGTCTTCCTCCGATAATAATGTACATACTATCATAAATACTATAAACATGAGTGAAAATTAAGTACCTTGAAGAAGTGGAGACCGAATAAGGTGAGTGATCTGCGGCAAGATGTCCTTGTGAACAGCACCCATAGCGGCTTTGTTAACTCGACAAATAGATGTAAGCAGTGTTAGAGACAACTGCCAACAAACAGAAATCAACTACATCTCATCACTAATCTGCCTCTGAAACTTCTCGCTAATTAGTGCATAAAGTTTTGTGATAACTATCTGTAGTTTCTAACAGCTCGGCAAAAATTCCTAAGAGGCAACTATTTTGGCACACTCAGTACATAATAAAACGAAAAATAGTTTCTAACTAGAACATCAGGGATGTTAAATTACAGTGTATCGGAATGCAGTTGTTTGCAAACTTGCTTGATCTTTTGACCATATCTTGCTCCTACAAAACATTCATGATAATAGCTCAATGATGATACATGTTGCCGGTTTGGCTTAGCGGTAACGTGTTGGTCTCAATCAACGTAGTTACTCTATGCCACTGACCGTCTTAGGACGGGTAAACCACCTAGGCACAGAACCAACCACCCAGGTCTACTCAGCCTGAGCCATACCGCCGTGGGTAGGCAGCAGGCACATCTGAGCCATACCGCCGTGGGTAGGCAGCAGGCACATCTGAGCCAT
>Ga0209338_1000538_pt1 | contig 11805 bp, 6 predicted proteins | sample OlaalgELextract1_FD_187374 | JGI IMG/M metagenome (GOLD analysis project Ga0209338, IMG submission 187374) | Olavius algarvensis symbiont microbial communities from Tuscany, Italy - Type A ELBA extract 1 (SPAdes) (version 2) | ecosystem: Host-associated > Annelida > Digestive system >... | reverse complement strand
ACTATATAGAATGTGAATCGAAAACCGCACCCAAGCTTTCGAATGGCACCAGTTTCAATGACATTGAGTGACCTCTAACCCTGATTTGAAGATCACGATATTATTCAACGTCAAAACAAACTCGAAAATAGTACAAGATAGAGCTATATTTACAATGGCCGACCAATAGAAAGTCGCATATGGCCTATCGAACGGTGCCATTTTCAATGACGTCATGTCGATTTTCAAGATGGCGGATCTCCGCCATCTTAGATTTTAGGGGTCCCGTAATGGTTTCTTGAAAAGCCCATGTGCGATTTCCTAGAGGTCGTCAATAGACACCGTAACTCTAAATTGCTCAGTGATTGAGAAAATCGCGTTTTTGCATTTTGGCGTCAAGATCCAAGATGGCGGATTACCGCCATGTTAAATTTTAGGGGTCCAATATTGGGTTCTTTGAAAAGCCCTTGTACGACTTGCTATAGGTCGTCAATAGAGACCATAGCTCTAAATTGCTAAGTTTTTGAGAAAATCGCGTTTTTGTATTTTGGCGACAGACAGACGAACAGACGAACAGATGGACAGGACAAACCCGATGCATGAAGCCGCTCTCGCTGTCGCGAGCGACGGCTTAATAAGAAAGTGTGCACGGCGTTTAGCCAGTACAGCGGCTGGCAAACTGTTAGGCATATGCAGCAAACCAGCTTTGAAAAGCCGCACCAATACTAAAATTATATACACTGTGAGTCAAAAAACTGGACCCTTTTTCATTTGAGCAGAACTTTCGCAACTACTGTCCGATTTTAATAATTCTTTCACTGTTCCAGACAAAAATTATGTGCCCACAAACAGATAATTGAATGTCCCACTTTACCTATAGTTTGTTGCTGCACTAGCTTGAAAAATGCAACCGCATACACTTCTTCACAAAAACTGTTGAATAAATTTGCAATGCATGTGGTAATTGCATTGATGTTTCAGAACAAATTATGGCGATATCTCTTACTGACTTCTCCGATGCTGCTTCACGACGTCATAATGACGTCATACTGCTGCCAGCGATACGCATGTGCAAAAGTTGAACTGCTGCATCAAAAAACGCCAAACTTTCTTGCGTCCAACCTGTGGCCTCCAAACAGCCCAGATCTCAGTCCTGTGGATTATGAGATCTGGGTTGTCATGCAACATCGCGTTTACCACAGATAAATCCATAGTGTAGATGAATTGAAACGGCGGCTCATCGATGTCTGGTGCGGTCTTGAACAGTCGATTTTTGATGAGACTATTGACCAGTGCGAGGAAGACATCAATCGTGTGTCCATATTAAAGGAAGACATTTTGAGTACAGCCAGTGAACTGACAGTGTTGATTTTGTCCATATATGTTACATTAGATGTGACTTGTTTGACTGTTACGTCTTTGATTACGAAATCATGCCAGCAACGTTGCCCAATACATTCTTGCTCACGTTACAAGGTAGTGCACTAGCAGATTTGACGTGGTTGATTTTATGGTACTCATTGTCGTAGTTAATTTCTGTCTACAATGGTGAAAAATTATTAGAATCCAACAGTACTTGCCAAAGTTATGCTCAAATGAAAAAGGGTTCAGTTTTTTTTACTCACAGTGTAGAAAGTTCGTCTCTCTATAGCCTCGACAAAGATGGCAGAGATTCTTCTACTGAGATATTAAGACGGCAGTGGACACCGCAGTTGTATCGAAGATGTAACGGTCATCTATGTCGCACTGTTTAACACAACACATCATAGTATGCAAAAACACATTTTTGGTACGAATAGAATGGCTATCGTAGAAGTATGGTTTTATGTAAATACTGTTGGATGTGCGTCTACGTCTACGTTACGTATCACGACAACTGGTATTGTTCAGTTGTCATTAAAGATAGTCAACTTGACTATATTCATAGAGCAATGTTCTATTGCATGATAGCAGCAAGTGTGATGTCAGCTCCGCTATAGCTAATGTCTCTACGGATTACTAACCGTGCAGCGATGTATCACTATAGCCCAGCTATTACGCGATAGAAAGCAGCCAACGGCGCAGCGCTCGTAACGTACAAGTCCAAGCAATTCCCAAATGTGACCGTCCACGTCGAAACCAGTCTAAAGTCGCGCCAGACAAAATGCAGCAGAAGCCTCCTGAAGTCAAGTATCGTCAAAAATATCATTTTTCACTTTTAAGTTTTATCAGCTTATATAACCATTTTTCTTTGCAAAAATGTACTTTTAAGCAAAATTTTATCTTCTTAACATAATTTAAATCGATATTTAGTGAAAGGGGTCAATCTGCGTTTATCAAATTTAACCAAAAATCGTCTTACTTTCGCCGTCCATTGTAAAACCGTTCGAATGCTTCCAGCCGGTGCTAATGCATATTCATGCAGTAAAACATGTCTATTTTAGTACATGACGTCATTCTAGGTCAGAGACAGAAATATCTATGAATGAAACGCAGTTTCCCAATAGGCGTAATGTGGTTCAGTCGTAAACAGTATGCTAATTTCCTTAGCAGCAGTGGCCACGTGGGCGGTCACATGACCAATCAGCACGGTGCCATTGGATGGTTGCGCTAACGCATGCGCACGACGGCGTTAAATGCCCTGGAGCAGCGAATGCTTTGTTTGAAAGTTGTTTCTTGTAAAGTTTCGTTATAATGGAGGAGAAAATTGCTCGTTTGCTGAATGCGTCATCCACGGATAGAAAAAAGCTAAGCGTATTAGTTACGGATTATTTCACACATTACAACAGCGACAGTGATAGTGAGGTTGAAGATGGTGATGAGTCAACTGAAGACAGTGAAGATGCCGAGTTCGTGAATGATGTTGACGTTGCATTGCAACGGGCATCGTGTACTAGCAGCGAAGCACCACTTGCGTTATCTGAGGAGGAGGAGCTGCAGAAAGCCTCACAGTTTAGGTAAAGTAATGTATGTGTGTGTGTTAGTTTTCAGTAGTCATTGAAGACACTTCAAGATAGCTAAGTAGGATATGGGCATTGGGCTAGCTTTTACTTTCAGGGTTGTTGTTGTTGTTGCTTTCAGGGGCGCCATGGTCAAAATGTTATGGTGGGTTAGGGTTAGACATAGTTTCAGGGGTTAGGATTTGGCTTACGGTTAGGGTGGGGGTTAGGGTTAGAATGCCACTGTTTGTATCGCCCTTGAAACTACATTCATGTGTACTGGATATTGGCCTCAGGTAACGAAATCTCCATACACACTAATATTCTGTACATAGTTCCAATCCATGTCGTAACTACAACTCTAAGCACAGTGTTATTCCTCGTGCACATGCACAGTATGTAAAGCTGAGGAAATGTTATCCCGTGCATGCACACGAACGATATTAGTGATGTAACTTAACATAAAGATGTGCAAGTGATGACTAAAATAAACGTTAAACTGAATAAGTCGCATATTACAATAAAAACTAAACTGTAAAAGGTAACAGAAAAGTAATAAAACTTTAGTGCGAGCGATACTCGAACCCATGAACGTGTGGCGTTGGCGTCGTAACGAACATTTACCCACTTAGCCATCCGAACCGCTTGCAGAATCGTTGTAGAAGGGTGTAGATATGTTAACGTTGTAAATACGGCATATGCCTACATTATTTATTTATTTTAGGATTGAAAACTGACACAAACCCGCACTCCTGGCCCTAACTGACCCACGAAGGAGGATCTGACTCTAAACGACCCACCAGTGTGGAATTTTCGATACTGTGAAGTTGCGCACGGGGAATAACATTTATCTAGCTTTACTTACCATGCATAACTATTGAATTGTAATTGTTGACTCTGACACAAACCATCAACCTAAGGCATAATAAAATGGACTAAGCCTAAATCTAGATTCTTGGCCTGTGCTGAGACATGGTTTGCATACTGGCTTCTGTTATCTGATTACTGGTTTAAGTACATATGTACAAAGTAATGATAATAACTGGCTGATTCACAAATGCATCACACACAGTGTGGTAACCGATTGTCAATGACACGACAGTTTATCTGAGTTTTTGACATGGATCTACAATGATGAGTAACTTACACGTAACTAATGTACAATATCACGTGATGTTGAAGAGTAGACATGTTTTGCCTAATTTACTGCTATGTTGACAGGTGTTCGTGCACATACAATGATGGAAATTCCTGCTCAGCGAGATACAGTCCACAAGACATGGTGAAAAGAAGATTAGACATGGCATCAATGGAACCAAGTAAGTAAGCAGTTATTGCAGTTATAAAGTATTTTTATGCCCGCAGCCCCACATCATAAAATTTGTGGCCAGGGCCACATAGTTTTACTATCTGAGATTCCGTTGTTCTGTTACTGTTTTTTTTCTGCAGTTTTCCTCATGCTTTGATACTGCTTTCATTTCGTGTGCTAGTAATATAAAGTTTCACATCAAGTTTCACTTTTGTCATGCTGCAGCAATAATTGGGATAGGGTTTACAGTTTACACTTTGCTTTAAGTTGCTGCCAGCCAGCCATATTTTCTAGTTTCATCATAAACTGAGCATGAAATTGGCTAATTTGCTTCAACATCCCCTTAGACTTTATACTAGTAGACGCAGACATAGTGGAAATTACGAGCGCAGGCAGATGCCTCTATGCCCACATCTAACAACAACGTTAATTTACATTATATACTATAATTTATAACTGCTATATAAACTATGCCTTCCAGTACCGTGAACTTCTGCCCCTTGGAAACAGTGATGTGGTGCCTCAAGGCACTGCCTCGTCTCGAGGCAGCCTCGAGGCACAATTTTCACTGCCTCAGCCTTGAACCTTGGTGCCTTGGCCGCGAGTAAAATGCCTCGGGCTTGTTGGTGCCTCGATGCACAAAAATTGAAAAGCTGTGTTTTTTCCCATCCATTAAAGTGACACAACAAATTATAAAAAGTGAATGCAATCTGTGCTATGAAGTGCCACTGTGCTGACGTCATTTTTTCTGCCGAGGATGGTCCAATTTGGATAACATTTTGAAGACTGGTGCAGAATAGCATGTTGACTGCAGTGATATGTGGAAATCAAAACCAGATGTAGAATTGCAATATGGCGGACGTTTGGGTGAATTCAATGGCATGTCATCCCAGAGCTACGTATCATGTTGCAGGGTGCTGCAACTTGGTGAAGTCACTGTCACGATTCCAGAGCTACATGCCACATTGCAGGGTGCAGTCACCTGACGAAATCAATGTTATGATCATGCCACATTGCAGGGTGTAAGAATTCCATCCGCCATATCGAAAATTGTTTTTTGCCATATTTTATGTTATTTTTGTTTTTAATGCAGTTTAAGCTTTGATGAGCAGCGGCTTTCGTATCGTCTCTCATACACTTGTTTCAGTAATAATCTTGGTTACCTTCTTCTGAACTTTTTCCAGTACCTCGGTGTCTCCCTTTTTATAAGGTACCCATACTGGGACATAGTAATCCAAGAGTGATCTAACCATGCTTTTGTAGATTAAAATAAAATTGTTAATACTAATGTATTTGAAGTTTCTTTTAATTATTCCGAGCATTGTATAAGCTTTATGAACTTTGTTGTGTATATGACCTCGAAAAGTTAGCTTCTCATCAAATGTACCTCCAAGATCCTTATGACTTTCCTCGTACTCGAGGTAGTAGTACTATCTAAAGGTGTGTGGGTAAGAAAGTTGAGTAATGAGTTGATTTTGTTTTCAGTTATTCAACATATCTGTGATATTTTGTGACCGATGTCTGTTTTGCTGCCAATGTTTTGGTTAGGCTTATTCATTTAAGCATTGAATTGTTGTTTTTAGGAGATCAGATGCTCGTTCTGCTTGGAAAAATATCGTGCAGTGTTAACACATCTGAAATGACTTGCTCATCTCGTCGTGGTGAACAGAAGGTCCGTGAGCGCCCACGTGCAAACTACTGGCTGGAAGGACAGCAAATTTGTCGAGATACTTTCAAATTTCTTCATGGGTAAGCTCTCAGCAGTTGGTTTACTTTAATTTATGAAATCTGCAACTTAGCAAAGGAAAAGTTTCTAGTCAGCTGGTATGCTCCGAGATGACCTTTCAGAGGCATGCTATTATCAAGAAAATTACCAACAGGCCAGCCCATAGGGCAGCATGCCAGTATTTCGTTTACTCAGTGGTCTGAAAATGGGCAACACGGTACACTGATAAAATTTGGCACAGGGGAACAGATCTACGCTCCTGCGTGCCAAATTTCATGTTCATCGGTGCAGATATGTGGGAATACAGCCTTCAAAACCGTCAAAATTGGAATTTTCCCCACAAATTTGCCCCTTAGGGGCGACTCCTTTAAACAATTTTTATGCAAATCTAAGCATTTGAATGCGGCCACAGGTAGTCTTTGTGTTTTCAATTTGGTAACTTTCTGGGGACAGACAATGAAGTTATAAGCAATTTCTATCGGTGGGAGCATTTTCGCACAATTTTTTAATAGCCCATGGCGGCGAAACTAATGATCAGATCAGAAAATGTTAGCGGATTTAAACAAAACTGGCACAGATCTCTATCACCATGCGAAGTTTGGTGGGGATCCTATGTCGCACACCGGCTGAGGTGGAAAGTGTAATGGTTTTGTATGTTTTTTGTTCGTCACGCTTTAAATACCAGAGTTAGTGAAATCGGAAATGGTTATAGCACTGTAATTTTCCAAACAATTATGATGCCGGAAGGTTTCTAGTTGTGCATCTAAATAAAGTTTTTTGGACGGTATGAAAGCCAAGGAAAATTTTAAAAAGTCTATGTAGATATTATTGTGGCTAACCTTGTTAAAATCTACGTCTGTGACTAAGACTAGCTGTGCATAGTGTTACTGACTGTTATTAATCCCCGCCTGCATGAAGTGCTTCAAGCGATGGTGTTGTCTTCCTGTTTGTCTGTTCTATGGCTATGGAGATGTCGTGTTGTCAAGGGTCATGGCTTTTGATGTCAGTAATAGCAGTTGTGCAGGCGGGGGCTTATCATGTTGAATTGTGAGTGATACCCTTGCTGAAACTTGTGTTAGGATAAGCCAAGATCGACTGACGAGCCTAATGAAATGGTACAAGGCCGAAGGTCTTGTGCCGAAAGAGAAGAGGTCTGGTGGACGAGCGAATGTCACACGTGCGCTCAATTTTGACGACATCAAGCAGGTCGTACAGTTCTTGACAAACTATGCAACTGACCACGCGCTAGTCCTTCCAGGACGTGTTCCTGGATTTCGCAGGGACGACGTCAAGCTGCTCCCTTCATCGCACACTAAGAAAGTTGTGTATACGAAGTATACAGAGTTGGTAAAGGACACTAACACCAGGGTAGTTGGCGAAAGCTCCTTCTACAGCTTGTGGAATGCACTTGTACCGTTCATTGTGTCTGCAAAGCCTATGACCGATCTCTGCTGGATCTGCCAGAAAAACAACACTTTAATTTACAGGTTGGTGCTGTCTTTTTGTTATGTTCTCTGGAATGTTTATGTTATGTTCTCTGCTATGGAGGCTAGATGGATAGCTCCTGCTGCTACCAGCAGTACTACTTCTACTGCTACTGCTACTACTACTATCATTTCCCCTAGGATTAGTTGATTATCTGTGCTCATTGGTTTTTATTTTTAGTTTCTTATTTTTCTGTTCTGGTTGCATGCAGTGGACTAAACTGGCTATCAGTCAGCTTTTCAGTGCACTGTAAACATTTCATTTGTTCGTTTATTCATTCATTCATCTGTGGCTTTGATTGAAGTGCTTTGCGAAATGGCATTTTATTCTTAAAAAGAATATTGCAGAAGCCTGTGTACCATTGTTGTACTGGCTAGAGTTTGTGCAAGGCTTTCAATTTAAAGGCCAGTATTCCAGTTATCACAGTAATAGCATTTGGATATTGAAAATTTAATCAATACTACTATTATGTGTCTGATGCACTGTTCATTACGAAACTCAGCACCAAAAATCTGGAAGTTATTGCCTGCTAGTATCCGTAATTCTCCATCAATCGCTACATTTCGCCGGCATCTAAAAACACATTATTTACAGTCAGCCTATGCTAACCCCTAATGACCACCCACTCCCAACGCGCCATGATTCTTTATAGACGTCGGCGCTTTATAAATCATTTATTTACTTACTTACTTACTTATTTTGGTGCAACAAGACGTCTGTGTGGATTGAATGTGTGTTCAGAGGTTCTAACATTCCTGAGGAGGAGAAGTCCGAAAGATTGAAAGCTCAGGAGGGGCATCTGCAGTTGGTACACGAAGAACGATCTGTATACAACTCGATGGTGGATGATGCTAGAACGGTCTGTCGAGACAACGGGGTGACTGAGCTGAAACCGAGCACTGCCATGAGCCAACAGATGACCATGCACTACAGTTTCGACTACGCACAGCAAGTTCACCTGCCTAGTAATCCTCAGCAGCCCGGACCAATTTATTTTTTGGTGCCCAGGAAGTGTGGCTTATTTGGTGTGTGCTGCGAAGGGATTCCTCGACAGGTGAACTTTCTGATTGATGAGGCCCATCTCATCAGTAAGGGGGCAAACGCCGTGGTGTCCTATTTGGATTACTTTTTTCAAAATTTCGGATTAGGTGAGACCGATGTCCACCTCCACTGTGACAATTGTTCTGGACAGAACAAGAACAGAATTGTTCTGTGGTACTTTGCATGGAGAGTGGCCGTCGGTTTACACAGATCTGTAACAATTAATTTCTTAATTGCTGGACACACGAAGTTTGCCCCTGACTGGTGTTTTGGTCTTGTCAAGCAGGCATTCCGACGCCATGCGGTGTCGTCACTGCAGGAAATGGCATCTGTGGTGAATGGCAGTGCTGCAGCCAACACAGCTCAACTCGTTGGAGACTCAGATGGTACAACGTTTGTACCAGTTGGAGACTGGCAGTCTCATCTGAACCAGTTTTTCAAGCCGTTGCCTGGCATAAAGAAATACCACCATTTCAGGTAAGTTGTCATCTGTTCTTGCATGTTCTTCGAGTCATCAGTTTTGCTGTTTGTATTTATCTGGGTCATTAAGTCAAGTCTGCCAGTTAATTATAAAAATGTTGTTTATAGCTATAAGAATGGTGTCTGGTGTCTGAATTTTGTTGCGCGATGCTATGCATAAGTGCGGCCTATGCCGTCATGCAGTGTCTGCCTGTCCGTCTGTCTGTCACGTTCGTGGATCATGTCAAAACGAATAAACATACCTTCAAAATTTTTTCACCGTCAGGTATTTTTGTAGAAAACTGACACTAACCCGTACTCCTGACTCTCTCCGACCCAGGAGGCGGGGTCCTGACCCCAACCGACTTACGAACGGCAGCAAACAAGGGGGTTATGACCTTGGGGGTGTTTGTCCGGGGGTTTGGTCGGACACCACCGGAGACAGTAGGAGACAGCAGAACAGAATTTAATAGAATTTTATGCACTAGTACATCTGAAGCCACAGTAACTGGTAATAAAAAAACTGCGCTGTAGGTATGTTGAAGCTAACTACAGGCAAACACGAAGCATCGCGCAGCCTCTGCGACAGCTGAGCTTCTTGTCGCTAATTATAATTAATCAGCTAGTATGTCAGTTGTAACTGCAATTCTACTTAGCTGAGTTACTGTTATCAAAATGGCATTGCAGATTGTACGGATCTGTTGATTTTTATTTAATTTTAATTCTTAATTAAATTATTGTATAGTAAAGTAAAGTGAGTAAAGTAATCACGGATTTGTATAGTGCATTATGTGTAACACACCTCTAATGTGCTATAGGTTTCCGTAGGTCGGCGCTGATCTCCGCTAGCTAGTTCCTTCAGCCAGGGACCAGCACCACACTGCGAGACCACGGATACGGGCTGGTGTATCATAGGATTTGTCTGTTTACTCCGCCAGCTTTTGCTGGGTACTCATTCCAGCCTTCCCACAGAGGGTGGACTCAGGCTGAGTAGGCCTGGGTGCCTGATTCTGCACCGAGGTGTTTCACCCGTCCAAAGATGGTCACCCACCAGGCACTAACCGGGCCTAGCATAGATTAACTATGTTGATCAAGTCCCGTGTGTAACTGTTGCACTAAACCGGCAACCAATTGTAGTATTTACGGAATCAGTCACTTATGCTTGTGCAACTGCTGTGTTATTATCTGGTAGGTTTGATGCCAACAGTCCGGGTTCAGTGTATGTGCGTGAAACGGCCAGCAGTGTTGAAGTCGAGCACCAGCTGTTCAAAGCAGCCATGACACCAACACAACTACCATCCACACCACCTGTTCCACTGACCCCTCCGGGACTTGATGCTGCTCGGCAGACATATCTCTACAAATACATTCGCGAATATGTTGATGATCAGTGGAAAGACAGTGTTTGTCCACTACCTGGTTCTGTCTTTCCAGTGACGACCGCCAACTGTCAGTCATCCATATCAGAGGGACCTCAGTCAGATGGCTCGTCAGATGCTGAGGTTTCAACACCTGTTAAAGGCGGACGCGGTCGTGGCAGCCGTGGTCGTGGTCGTGGCGGTGGGAGAGGACGTGGTCGTGCCAAGCTGAGTGATGACGGTGTATCGGCAGATCAGGGTCGTGGCAGCCATGGTCGTGGTCGTGGCAGCCGTGGTCGTGGTCGTGGCGGTGGGAGAGGACGTGGTCGTGATGATGGTGTATCTACAGATCAGGGTAGGGGGTAAGGGTATGAGGAAGGGTCGCAGATGAGATATTAAGTGATGGTTGAGACTGTTCCTGATGATACCTCTAATGTCATTATTAAACTGGTGCTTTAATCAGCATTGTAAACATGGCTGTACAGAGCATTTATTGATTGATAGGAGCGTGAGTATTTGCTATAATAACTAGTCTTGTGTATCTTTTGTTAGTTTTTGTATTCATTGTTGCATATTTTATACTGTTTGCATTCAATTTTCTAACTGTGTTGAGTAGGTCTTGTTTGAAGTTCAGAGTCTGCTAAATACCTCCATCTGCGATATTTGTGCTCCAGATTTGAGTAATTTTTTGGTGTATATTTTGATTTAAATAATTAAAGATAAATTATTGTGTTTATATATCTGCATTTCTGTCTTTGTGATACTTTATATTTCTTTGCATATAGCTATGTTACTGCGGCATACTACTCCGCAGTTTACTCTATTTGAAAATTTGTCATTATTACAAGTGCGTGAGATCTAGATCAACTTTTATGTATATAGTTGTTACATAAGCATTATATTTTGTATTTATATGGGTGCAGTTCTTTATTTTGTTTTTGTGTAAGCTGATTGTGTATTTAGAAAGGCAGTATTACAAATATTTTGCTAGACTTGCTTATTTTGTAGCCGGAATTCAATTTCATCAGTTATCGGCATTCACGAATTTTATCTGTGTTTGTATGTATATAGTGTGAAAAAAGTATTAATTATATTTCGTTCATTTTCTGTTCAATTAATGCCCTTTATATACTCTTTCTTTCCGCCAAATATGATTGCTGTAGCTTACACATAAACCTGCGTTGCTAAGGACTTTATACCGATAACTTTAAGCCTATTTTTCCGGTTTTCGACATTCATTAGTCTTCATACTTCAAACAGTCATATCTCTGGATCTACTGAAGATATTTGAATAATTTTTTCAGCAGTTTAAAGGCAATTGTATTCTCTTTACTTATATGGTATTTTCTCAAATAATGCAAAAAACGACTTAAGACTGGTTTTGATGTGGACTGTCACAAATGGAATAGTTTGGAATAGTTTTGTTAACTGGTTAACTCAGCATCTTCCACCGAAGCCTAAAGTAATCGATGAAGCTTTCGAGCATGTAAAGAATACCATTCTGAAATTGTTTCCTAGGAATAAAGACGC
>Ga0209338_1000533_pt1 | contig 11831 bp, 9 predicted proteins | sample OlaalgELextract1_FD_187374 | JGI IMG/M metagenome (GOLD analysis project Ga0209338, IMG submission 187374) | Olavius algarvensis symbiont microbial communities from Tuscany, Italy - Type A ELBA extract 1 (SPAdes) (version 2) | ecosystem: Host-associated > Annelida > Digestive system >... | reverse complement strand
CGGAATCAATCGGAATGGGTGGACGGCTTCGCCCGGAATTGCCGGCCGGAATCACGCGGAATACGCAGCTTTAACCAATTTTTCAAAGAACATTGACCAAATTTAAAATGTTGGACCTACAATTTTGTAATTTATTCTGATCAATTTTAAGTTTATGCGCAGGCTCTATAATTATGGTCAATTGAAATCCCTGGTAGATAACAGGGTGATGGCTTTGCAAAAAAAGCGGGGCTTTCGGGTTGTAAAAGCCATCACAACCCATGATGAAGCCTTCAGACAAGTAAGTATTCGTAGAATTGTTGATTACATCAAAGAAGGAACCCGGCGGGGAGCCAACCAATACATTGGAAAATTGAATAACGCCAGAGTACGCAGCGCGCTTCATACCACCCTGAATGGCTTTCTGACAGACATGGTGACCAGAGAATTCTTAACAGGATACCAGCTTACTGTGTTTGCGGATAGGGCTATGGAGATTAGAGGTGAGGTACTGGTTACCATGGACCTTCAACCCACGTTTAGTATCGATGTTATTCGAGTTATCATGAATTTGACCTAAGGAGGACAACATGCCGTTTACCAAGGTTTTTACCGGTGCTGATGGAGTGCTTATGTTCAGCCGGCAGGAAGGTTCAGCAGCCGATGAGATTCTGGACTTTTACGAAATTGAGCAGGTCGGCCGCGTTAAGCATATCGAGGTATACACCCATCAAGATATTAGGGCATTTTACAGCATCGGCACGAATCTACCGATAGAATTGCGAACAGGGAACATTAAAATTTGGGGAAAAATCGGCAGAGCTTTTATAAATGGAGCTCTAGTGAGGCTGCAGCTTGGGCGGTATGCGGTTGAGGGTGAAAATCCAGAGTCACCCATAGCGGCACCTTCCTTTGACATCATTTTACATCTAAAAACACCGGATGTTTCCGATGATGACTATGATTACATGACCAAAATGACCATCAGTAAAGTTATATTTGATAACTGGAGCTTTAACATTCCAGAGGATGATTTCGTTTTGGAAGAGGTCACATTTCAAGCCCTCCGGTTACTGGTGGATGACGCCCAGCCGGCCGGATAACATCTTTCTACGACAAGCCTTATAAGAAGGATCCGCAATGTTTATAACCCCGGAAGAATTAATGGCCGGCAGTAGCATCGACCATGAGGTAACGATCCCTGAGGAAATACTTCACCCGTCAACATCACCAGCTTCAGGAAAAAACGATAAAATAGGCAGCATAAAGCTGCGGCCCCTCACGGTTAAAGATGTCCAACTTATTGCCAAAGCGGCTAAACGGGATGAAGTATTGACTTCGGTGCTGATGATTCAGGAAGCTCTCGTGGAGCCTCAATTAAAGCAACATGAAATTTTGAAACTGCACAGCGGCCTAGTTGGCTTTCTTGTGGACCACATCAATCGAATCAGCGGACTAAGTACTACCGGAGATGAATTGAAAGAAATGGCAGAAGCCCCCATTGTTAAGGCATTTTTCGTGCTTGCCAACGAATTCAACTGGACTCCTCAGCAGGTAAAGGAAATGACGGTCGGTCAAATCCTTGGCTACCTGGAATTGTTGAACCAATCCAAACATTCTTCCTAAATTCATGCCCTCCGGTATTTCCCACTTTATTGATAAAACCTCAGGCCCCCAGAACCTGGGAAGGCGTCTGCGACAAAAAACTGCCTTGATCCGAATATTATCAAGGGACCTCAAAAAGCTCTACCATGCAAATTCAAAATTCCCAGCCAATGTTTTCGGGGGCAATCTGATATCGGTATTTAGCTCTCGTCTGCAGGACATGCTGGAAATTCCGATTCTACCGGACAAACGTTCCCCATCAAAACGATCGATGGCGGGCGGCGTGATAATGAATTCTGAAATAAATGAAAGGCAACAACAGCCGACAAATGAGCTCTTGAACGATCCTGTTAGCGGGCAAAACCAGACTGTTAAACCAAACCTCCCGGACTCAGACATTGAGAGCCTGCCGGACATATTTCGTGGAATAATAAATCCAAATAATAAGTCAATCCCCTCGAGTGATAGTCCGAGTCCAATCCTACACTCCGGTAGACGGTATTCTCATCCAACAATGCCGGACAATAGGGACTACACAGCCACTGACGATTTTCAGGGTAATAATGCGCTTCAATCTTCCAGTGATTTGCAGTCATCGAATCCGGCACTCAATCCAACGGCAAAATCCGCTATTTGGAATTCTCACCCTCCATTGTCGGATAATAGACATGAGTTCACCGACAATGATTTTGAAAGTATCAACGCACGGCAAACTTCTGATTCAAAGAGCTCATCGGCCCTGGCGCCGCTGCTTCATGAATACTGGCACGCGCACCAATCTGAACAAGTATCAAATCAGAAGGCTATTCGGGGAAACATTGAGCCGGAGTCAATGCATAATGAAGAAACTGAATTCCCTAATCTTGTCATGCCCCCCCAAAACCGAAACTTATGGGCAAAGACCGCTGCACTTGATGCCTCTCGGAAAATCCGGCGGTTATCAACTAATCGAGGGCAACATTACTATTCAGGGCCACCAGTTCGGACGGCCCATTCTGCCTTGTCTGAAAAAGTCCAAATTCAAAATGTATTTAACCTCGATCTAAATACCCGCTCAGACGAGGCAGACACTTCGATGCATGATCTGTCTGAGAAAATTGCCGATATACTGCGAGAGCAAGCATTGCGGCATGGAATTGATGTTACATGAGAGTTAAACCCATGCTGGGGGAATTTCCCCTTGATGATATTGAGTATATTGAGTCTTCCGAAAGCCGTGCCCTGGTCGAACATCGGGTGCCGGGACTTGATGGCAACTATTTTCAGGACATGGGTACGGTGCCGAACACCATCATCATTTCCGGGAGTAAAAAACGCGATGACGATGCAAGAGATAGATTCTTAACCGAAATTCGAGAAATATTTAATGGCGGGGAACCGACCACTTTTGTTGCAGACATAAATACCGCGACGAACGTCAACGAGGTTATCATTGAAGATTTGCAGGTTGCCGAAATCGCCGGCAGCCCGGACACATTTCGTTATACAATCAGATTACGCAAATATATTCAGCCTCCTGAACCTCCGCAGACAGGATTGTTGGATGAAGACATACTCGATGATGCCTTGAACATTACCGATGCTCTGAATGTTTTAGACCAATTGGGCTCAATTCGGGATATCAGCGATCCGACACCCCCTCTGCGGCAGGCATTGGATGAAGTGAATACCATTACTTCCGGTTTAGATTCGGTAGCCAACGATTTACGATTGTTGTTCAGCGAATAGGATTGGCTAAATAGTCGCATGGGACTTTTACAAATACTACCTGCGCAGGAGCAATTAGTAGGTATCTTAGCGCCGATACTTGGCGATGAAGCCTCAGATACGGGAATTGCCAGTGTTTTAAAATTTTTGGAAGAAATCGACACAGACAACTTGTCGTCTTCCATGGCAGCCCGTTTGGATCAAATGGTGACCGCAGGTATTCAGATGGATCCTGAAATCCTGACCGGTAGTGTTTTTGAACAGTTCCAACAGATTTTGGACTCACTACCGGCGAACCCCGATGAACTTATCGCACCAATGGCTTCCAATCTGGAGGTCATTAAAAACCTGTCGTCTTCAAATCTCTCCGAACAATTATTAACCGGAATCGATGGACTTCAAAATATTGAAGCTCTTATCCCCGCAAACACTCAAGAGCTGTTGGGGTCCGCCGCCGATCAGTTCACCGCACTAAAAGGAGAGTTTATCTCCGGCACATTTGGACAAATCAGGCAGTGGAGTGACAGTGTAGGCGTTCTATATGATGAACTGGAGCCATTGTTGACAAATGGCCCCGGGACGCTGGAGGAGCGGCTTATCGGATTTTTGGATGAAAAGGTTTCGGACCTAATCCGATTGATCCTACCAAGAGGTAATCCGGCCACTTTATTCTCAGAGATGACTGATACAGCTATTTTAGCTGATCGGGTATCTGAACTGGTGCAGATGAAAGCCGATGTTATTACCGCCATGAATTTGGCCAACGCCGATTTTCAAAGAGGTAATTTTACCAATACAATCCATTTGGCCAACGCGCAAACCGCATTTCTTCAATTGACAGATACTCTGGGCGACATTGCCGGTAAGTTGCGAGTGGTGTTTGATCAGGAAATTTCCACTCCGGAAGGCCTGGCCCGGGCGCTGAACAGACAGCTGGATGAATTTTCACAAATTGATATTGTCGATCTGGGTAACATCAGGGACAAATTCACCGAAGCTATTAACAAACTAGAAGTGACCATTGAAGATCTTGATTTAGAGGCAACCCGCGAAATAATTGAGAACGCTTTTGAACAACTCCATGAAGTCATCGACCAATTTGATCTTGGTCAACTCTCGGCCAGAATATCGGAACTTAAAACCGAACTAGAAACTGCTTTGGAACGTCTTGACAGCTCTTTGTTTGAGACTGTCGCTTCTATTCGAGATATTTTCGGGCGACTGAAAGATACCCTGCAATCGGTTGCGGCAACTTTTGGCAGTTATGATGAAAATGGTGAGTTTTCTTTTTTTATTCAGCAAGACATCGAAAATTTCCTGAGTGACATTCGGTTGATACTAGAGCGGACACTGAAACCAATGCTTGACCAATTTAAAGAACAAATAAATCAAGCCCTTACACAGGTGGCAGAGGAATTGGAGGCGGTCCAAGAGGAAGTTGAGGATACAAAAAATCAACTTCTGGCCGCGTTGCAGGATGTCAATAATCAGCTTCAAAGCTTGAATGTTACCGATACGATGAATGCCGCCCGCGCAGAATTGGACAGCATGCTCAACGATCTGGGGTCCATTGATTACGATCCCCTTGTTGATCCTGTAGTAGGGCAAGTCAACGAAATGCGCGATGACTTGAGAAACATCGATGTTTCCTCTCTCAATGAATTTACCATCGGTGCACTAAAGGTAGCCGTCGAAGTCGTTGTTGCAGTTGATTTCTCGACACAGATTACCAATGTACTTATGGATGAGTTTGACAGCTTGCTGGATATACCCAAACGTGCAATTGACGACATCGAAGCTGAAGTTGAAAATGTGTTGCAGAAATTCAAGGAACTGGAACCGGATGCATTATTATCGCCATTGGATGATCTATTTGATCCAGTGACCACCCACCTCGATAATCTGGATCTGACATCCTTGCTCGAACCACTGGATTCCTGGTATGAACAAACCCAACAGGAGTTGGAAAAAGTATCCCCCGTATCTTTACTCCAGCCTTTAATTGATCTTCATACGCAACTATTCGAAGGATTTAATACATTATCACCGGAAGCATTGATCCAACCACTGCAGGAAGCAATTGACAGTGTTAAGGAAGAGATTGAGACTATTGACATTTCAGGCCTGACGGCAGAGGTTTCCAGGATCATCGATGATTTTACTGAGCGGCTAAATGACATATCTCCCGAACGTCTGCTGGTTCCTCTAATCGACGCGTTTGATAAAATTATGGGTGCTTTGGACCGATTCAATCCCGGTGCTTTGCTTGAGCCGTTTGGCTCGATCTTCGGCGCTTTGGCACAGCCCTTGGCAAGTTTGACAGAAGATCATGCTATCTCGATTAACGATGCGTTTACGTCTTTGCGCAGCGTGTTTGATGCCTTTGATCCACGGCAACTATTTCAATCTATGCGAGAAACATCAGTAGCTGTTGGAGAGCTTTTGGATGAGGCGGATATTGGCGGGCTGATCGCAGATTTGCGGGAACCTTTTAACAGTATGGTTGCATCACTTCCAGCCGAAGGCGATGCGGAAAACGGTTATCCTTCAATCAATGTCGCCGAATTGAATCCGCTGGAAAATATAGCAATTACCCGGAGTGCAAGTGATTTTCAAAGATTCCAATCTCAGCTCAGTGCCTGGGCGGATGCTGGGCCCCCATCGGAGCTAATTGCACGCTATGATGAGATCAAGCCAAAGCTGGAGTCTTTGGTGCCTGAATGGGTCGGAGAAACCATTTCAGCCGACTCAGTCCGGCGTGCTTTTGAAGCTGCCAACCCGCTTCATATTGAGGCCGAAGTCAATCAGCTTTACGAAACCATCAAAAACCAACTGCGCAATTTTGATCCGCGCATTTTACAAGAAAATCTGACAGAAACCTTTGATAGAATCCAAGATGCAATTTTGGGAATTGATCCAGTTGCTTTAACCAGTGAGGTCCAAAGTCTTATCGACGATATCACTAAACGGGTGGATGCCATCGACTTGCAGATAATTGAAGACGAGTTGCTGGGAGTGGTTGAGGAAATTCAGACCATCATCGCCGGTCTCAATCCCAGCCCGATTATCGATCAGCTCCAGGCTGAGGTTGATGGTGTTCGGAACCGTTTATCCGAGCTTCAGCCATCAGAAGTGCTCGGAGATCTCTCCGGACCTCTCGGGACTGCAGATGATATCGTGGCTGCATTCGATCCAGCTGGATTTAAAGAGCCCCTTGAAGAGACCTTCGATAATATTCGCTCCGTTATTGAACACATCGATGTCAGCATCGTGCTTCAACCTATCGTGGATCGTCTGGACCAACTACGCGATGAGTTGGAGAATGGATTGAATCGGACAGAGACGGCTTTTAATGGGATGATAGCGGCTATACCTGTGTGAAGGGAGTTAAAGGGAGTTTCTGGTGGCAAGTCGTAAAACTATTAATAAGTGTAACCTATTTTCCTTCGGTGCCACCCAGGCGGTGGGAATAACATCTCGCTGGACGCAGAACCTTGAACCGATAAACGCGCATGAGGTGAAATCTGGCGAGACAGTTGAAATGGCAGTATCGGTAAGTTCCACCAGTTATCTATTAGACGATAATACTCAAGTACGTTTCGATATTTTGAAAGAGGATTATCCCTTAACTTTTAGTCTTAATGACAGAGTCACCTCAATAGTCGGTACCAGAGCTAGCAACCCAGAGGAGGGTTTTACTATTAAAAACGTCGCAACACGGTTTTATTCAATCCAAGACGGACAGTCCTTAGCAACCTTCATACACAATTTTAAAAGAACTTATAGCGACAGCTATCAAGACAATATTCTTATAGTGGGGCATCAACGAGAAGGTAAGCAAGCCTATCTGATCTTGGCTTGGTGGGCTGCTGAAGGAGTTGAAAATTTTATAGATTCCGCGTTGTATTTCACAATAAATGTTGAGGATCAGTTCGTAGATAAAAGCGAGGAAGTCCTTAGGATTAGTTCACTTCAAGAAATCGAAGAGGAGGAGATTATCACAGAAGCTCCTGTGATCACAGGGGCTGATCTGGTAAGCGCCCCGTTGTCGGAAAATGTTTTCGATGTACGGTGGATGAAAGATGGCAGCTCGATCACAGTGGCATTAGGCGAGACGATTAGAATGGAGGCGAGTCATGAGACTCAATACACTCCGAACAATCCAAGATTTCTTGTGTTGGTTGAAAATCTGATTGGACATCAGGTGGCCAGCCTTGAACCTGAAATAGGTGTAGGAGTATTGAGCTCGAATTGGAACGTTTCGATACCACCAGGATTCACTGGGCCTGGTAAATTTAGACTCGTCTATTCTGACGGTGACGATGTCGTCTTAGCTGGTGAGATTCTGGAACTTTATGACACAATAGAGGCAACCATCCTCAACGAAGAAGGAGAGCCCAAAAGTCACGTGGCTTGGACTGCTAAATTAATTGGAGGAGATGAGGTTTACGAAGGTGTCACGAACCAAAACGGCCTTGTTTTCCATGAAAACGTTATAGCGGGCCATTACGAGATAGAGATTGAAGGACACATCTTGATACCAGATGAGGCCACCCGTCGCTCAACTCTTGTGGCTGAGGAATTTATGACCCAAGAGGCATCTGAGGATATCAGTCATAACGTTATTTTTAGCTTAGGATTGAGCCGAACAGGCCTTCCTAGTGCAGAGATCAGCATGGATCCACTCGTCCAATAGTATAAAGATAGGTCAGAATGAAAGCTGTGGTATACGATATTAATTTCCCTACCATAATAGAGTGGATGCAGTCACTTGTTTCATCCGGCATACTACAGCATAGCCCATTTCCGGTGCGATCTAGAGTGCGATACGCGCTCACTAAGAATGGCGTTGTTAGTGTATACGAAACTCGTGAATTAGAACGCATCTGGATAGCTGACTATCTTGCTACAGACTTGTTTCGTCCTGAGATCAGAATCGGCCTGCCGTACCGCAACTTAATGTATATTGCTGGCGATCGGCGCACCTATCAAATTGACTGCGATACAGTTGATCCTGATACAGCACCGTTTTGTGCCGATCTAAATGAAAACGATAAGCAACGTTTACGGGAAGGTATAACTACCTACCCATTGTTTCAGATAATGTGTGAGTCCGAAAGCGGTAGGTTCGAGTTTTCGCCCATGGGAATAGGTAGAGAGGGTATACCGATAATCGGGCTTTCTAACCTTTCAGGTCCAGAGTGGGATCGGATGATAGAAGGTCGTGGAATGTTGGTCTACGGGTTTGAACGAGATGTGGTCACATCCAATATTCCAGAACTTCAGGGTGAGCCAGCACCGGTTATCCGCGAAGAAGATAACTGGCTGGTTCCCAAAAAAATTGAGTTTATTTTCGATTGTACCCGGGTTGTACTCGAACGTCTTCGTTCCTCGCGTCGAGAAATCGAGCAAGAAAATGAGTTGTATAAGTCTGAAAGCGGCGCTGGTGGAAAATGGGACTTCACATCATACTATCAGGAATTGTTAAGACAAGCCCGTTTGTATAAATCGATCGTGGACCGCCGTGATTTTCTTCAAACGCTCGTAGATGCAAAAAGCATTTCAGCTGTAAGTCTGGTGTTACGTGCCGCTGTTAGCATAAGTTGGGCCGTGGAAGAGCAACAGGCGTCAGAATTGGCACATGAAATTGAACAGATATTAATAGAAAACCCAATCCGGATCGAGGAGGCCGAAGACACCATAGAAATATCCAATTTGGTACAGTTTGTTGCCTACTGGGAACGACAGATCCGGGAGTTGAACGCAATCTATCCCTTTTTAGCCCCTGGGCGAGTCGGCTATAAAGAGATTCTCGAGGAAGGGGTATTCGGTGCTGAAGCGGTGAAGGTTGAGATCCTTAACAAGCTTGAAGAGTTGCTCAGCGACAATCAACAAGCGCAAGACTATATGGCGGATGACAGGGAAAATATCCAGTCTCCTTTGCGTGACCTCCACCCCTATAAAGTACTCATTTTGCCAGGCGTTTCCGAGCAGATGATCAAAGAGCACCGTGAGGATTGGAGATATATATTGGCTGCATATTTCTTGATGGGTGATCAGACCGCCTTCCAAGTTGTTATGACAGTAAGCGAGATTTTCGCTTCTATATTTTTTCCCCCGTTGGGTGTTGCCCTCGGTATTTACAATGCTGCATTACAAATCGACGAGGCTGTCTTTGCAGATGCAATCAGTGATGCAACCCTAAATGTTGATGACGCTTATTTGTCTCAAGCAGAGGCTAGATCGCGAGCAATTTGGGCAGGAGTTGCTGCCGGCTTTTCAGCCTTTGATGCGTTGGGCGCCGCACTTCGCACTGGAGGAAAGATAGCAAGCATCAGTCGGACCTCTCCCATTGACGAAATAGATGGTGTCGTTGACGATGCCGCGGCCCAAACAGCACGGGCGGTGCAACAAGGCGGGAAAACAGTTGACCGAGTCCCTGAGATTGCTGATTTAAGCCAGCATGTTAGCATGCTAAGGCGTAATTTAACTGTTCCACATGAGCGATGGTATGCTAACATTTTGGGTGAGCCAGATATCATAAGTCGGCTCAGATTGGTGCGGGATGCCGAAGGCAAAATCCCCGTATTAAGCGCATATCGACGATATTATCGACAGATGATTGAAAGCTTGGAAAGGCTTCCAGAGGCGCAACGTGGTGCACGCGCCATGCCTATGTCAGTCGATGAATTCGTACGATCCTGGACCCGACGTCGTCCGTTCATATATGGACGCCGTCGACTAGATCTGCTTGAAGCTGCAGCGCGTGAGAGCGATGCACTTTCCCCCTTTGAAGTTTTGCGAGTTAGAGCCGGTAAGAATTCGTTGAGAGAGTTGTTTGGCGATGTTCCCGCATTACGCCGAGCCTTGCGAGATCACATGGATACCCTTGCGAAAGGATCAGACGAATATCGTATTTTCGAGCAGATATCAGATGAGTTGAGTTCTGGCACGGGTCCTGTGCGTAATCATATCTCCAGATTTAGGTACTTGGGGCGAAATTTACCGGCAGAGTTACGGGCAAACTCTCAACTTGTGGATGATCTCGCTAGAATAGAGAATATACAGAGTTGGTTGCCAAGTGGTGCGAGCGCTGACGTTGCTGATGAGGCGGCGGAAGCATTCCGATCGGTGTCGCGCCTTATGCAAAATCCAGAAATAGATCCTCGATTGGTTTCACAGATTTTGAACAACCCTAATTTACGTGGAAACGGCCGACGGTGGGCAATTATATTAGATCGCTTGCAGGGCGCAGAAGGATTTATAAACCGTGTGGCACATGACAACACGAGTTTGCTTGAGGCAATGGTAAGAGGTAACAGGGGCCATGCCTTTGAAGCGATTGTATCCAGTCGGGTTGACCTTCGTTATGTTGAGCAGATATCATTAGGCAATCGGTTTCGCTTAAATGGGAGCATGTTGGAAGCCGATTTGTTGGTTCGATTCAGAGATGGAAAGCAACTGTTAATCGATGCGAAATTTTGGGAACCTGGTAGCCGCTTTATGGATGATATGGTCAACCATGCGCTGCGCCAAATGAGAAAAATGCACCGGGCAATAATGGATCCGAATATCAAAATTAACGCCGCTGAATTTTGGGTAAGTCATAGTGCAGAAAAAACAATGAAAAGGTATCTTAGGAGGCGACTGGCTAAAGGTGGTAAGGCTGCTAAGGAAGCTTCAAAAAATATTCGTATAGTAACTGACGTAATCGCTGAAGATTGGACGGAATGGTTTTTGCGAACCGATGTGCCATTGACTTGGACAGACTTCGATTTACCGTTGCTTGGACATCGTATTCCATTAGGACCTGGTGGAGGAGACTGATAAGTATATGAGTGATTCACAGTGGTATGAAGCTGGAAATTCTTCCACGTTACGAACCAATAACCTGGCACATGGACCTCAGGTTTTCAGAGCGATTCGTAGAACCGGCGTCGGCCTAAGAAGAATGTTGCAGGATTTGGGGTTTCGGCAGCGAAATCCAGAGGGTCCAAGACCGTATATTGGCGATCGACTCAAACATCAAATCGAGACCAGTAGAAACGAGGTTGCTATTGCTACTTTTACTGCAAGTGGAGTCGAGGAGAGAGGGGACGTTGATTATCTATTTCAGATAGTTGATGCGAAAACAAATAAACCCATCCGTACATTCACACCCGACTTCAGACCACTACGAAGCAGGACATATACATGGGAGTTTGATGGACGCGATTATCTATCTAATCTTGGAGAACGACCATTTGCGGAGGATGGATTTTATATCGGACGTATTCAATTGCGATTAGATGGGGAGGCCAGCAACATACTATTTGAACACCCGATCCGGGTAATACGTCGAGCAGCACGGCTGCTTGCCGTAGATGGTAATCGTGGTCAAGCAGCCTTAGCACTTATGGGTCGTTTAACCCGGATTGGTGCCCTGATTCCCATATCTAGTGCCTGAACGAAAAGTCGGTGTTCAAGCGCGTCAGCGGACTAACTAGTTTTCATTCATTAAATTGCTACCGTTCAGGTCGTCCTCGTCAGTTTTAATTCGT
>Ga0209338_1000530_pt1 | contig 11848 bp, 7 predicted proteins | sample OlaalgELextract1_FD_187374 | JGI IMG/M metagenome (GOLD analysis project Ga0209338, IMG submission 187374) | Olavius algarvensis symbiont microbial communities from Tuscany, Italy - Type A ELBA extract 1 (SPAdes) (version 2) | ecosystem: Host-associated > Annelida > Digestive system >... | reverse complement strand
GGAAAAATTGGGTGCAAAATGTTCGATCGAGCGAAGCAAGCGAGAAAACTTAGGCACGGCACATTTACCATGTGAAAACACAAATTGCTAGCAAATAAATCTTTTCTCCTATTTTGCCCCCCCCCCCTAGATCTCTGGGCCCCGTATTGTGGGGTCTGTGGGAGCCCGGCGGGAGTTGTTATGCACATGCGCACAACACTGAGCTTGATTTATGAACAAAATAACTGTTGAGCAGGGTCCTAAGTCCATAAAGTAAATCCATTGAGAACAGAATCAGTAATTTTATTCCAGAGGAAGGGTGATACATAGCGAAAAGACCTATTTGTGATTTTTAAGGAGGAAGAACAGGGATGACGAGCAATCATGACAAGTCAACAGATGAGGAACGAGTACTGCGAGGGGGCTGGACAGAGATAAGATCATAGAGGTAAGATGGTTCAGAGGTAGATAAAATATTGTATGTAAGAGATTACCAGCTTACATTCAATGTGCTCATTTATTTTTAACCAATGGACAGATCTGAGATAGGGGTGATATGAGAATGTTTAGGAACATAAGGATATTCAGCATATGTAAATTTCACAAAGTTTGGCACAAAATATGCAATAACTGAAGAATTGGACCTCCATCTGGGCCAGTCACATTCAAACAAGTACTAATCTGGGCCAGTCACATTCAAACAAGTACTAAACATTAAAAACACTAATATTGATCAGTAAAATTTAAAGGATGCAGCACTATCCAAACTTAGTATCAGCCACACGATTGGAGGCTAAGAACTCATAAGTATGTAAGAAGCGACTGAAGCAACATTTCAAACACAGAAACAGGCTGCCTACACTCCACAAAATCTAACACATATTTTCAGGAGGCAAAATTCCAGTATATTTTCTCAGTGCATCACCCTGCCATTTACTGTTATGACAAAGGAGCATAGTCACACGTGCTTCTACAGATGTAGCCAGATAGCATAAAAATACAACACCATCAAAATAAACATCAAATGATTTGGAGACTTCTTTAATTAACTATTAGCTGGTCTCCTGATAACTGAACTAAAACTTAGACCAAATGCCCTTGCTGTTGTTACAATACGTATGAGTTTCCAGTAATATGGATTAAATTCCAGGACACTTCAACGAGACATTTCAAACTCAAGATATCCAGGATTTTCGAGACTTGTAGACTCCATTGTTAATGATAGACATCTGATAGCATGTACAAACAACTGCATCTTGTTCATGCACTGCTTTTGACACTTACGTTCAGTCGTTCACACATAAAAAATCTTCAGTGACATCGTAGCACAGCTGTTGGAAAACATTCAGTAAGATATTTTACATTTCTACAGTTCTTGACTGGTTCGTATCCACAAAACAGAACATAATGAATTATTGCTATGTTGATCAGTTGCAACAGACTGACTAAAGTACAATGTCGCTGTAAAATTCTTTGATGAATATCTGTCACTCATCACAATGGTGGCCTACATGCATGCATGTAGGCCACCATAAATATGAACAGACCGTATTAATGCACAGTTGCACACTTTCGACGCTCATACTTCACCCGATTCCTGAGCTGGAAAAGGGTGAACTTCTGAAGTAACTTAATACCAACTGATGTCTGGCTTAAAGTGTTACTGATGCGTATTTCAGAAATTGGTCCCAGCGCAATAACAGAAGAACAGAGCTTTGTGAGCGCTAGAATGTCTTCCTTGCCAAAAATGTCCTTGGCTTTGGATGAAGGCGGGATGCAAGATTCACTTGACTCATCTTCACTGTACTCGGCTGCAGTGTCCATGTTGTCGACTGTCGCTGAATTGTGACCTAGTAGCATGCGCTCCACTCTCGCAGCTGCAGTGTCAGTTGCAGTTGGCAGAAACACAGTAGTACGCTCTGCAGACTTGCTACGTATTTCTGACCTTAGTTTATCATACACTTGTCGATAGCTAACACTTGATAGTTCTTCAATTCCTTTCAGCTTTTCGCGGACAGACTGCAATGTAACTGTTCCAGCTGTAATGTCAGACTGAAAGTTATTGTTCAGTGCTAACAGCTTCTCACTGTTCCATATCAATCGGTCAGTTGTACTGGCTGATGTAGACGGCACAGCTTCATCTGCAGCGGACACATCTGCACTTGATGCTGATGTTAATGCTGCTCGTAGCCCCTTTGAAGCTACAACTGATGATTTTTCCCGTTCGACCACGCGGTAGCACTTCTGTGCTGTGCTGAGTCTGTGGCACATAAGGTCTGCAAGTTGAGAGCTTATTTCGGGTCGTTTTTGGTGAATGGTTGATACAGCTGACTTTCGCATTATGTTCAGGCTGATTTCTTCCCCCAATCCAGCTTTCTTCCAAATGGACTGTATGCTTTTTGTTATCTGTCCACTGTTCATCATTTCTCCATTCCAAGTGACAAACATCGCGTCCACTTCTGAATTAATTGAAAGCAGTGGAAGTCGCATTTTATCTGTGAACAAAACCAGCCAGCTGTGGAGGGTTTGACTTAAAACCACTTTTGCAGGTCCGTACGATGTTGCTGTTTTATGCTCATCAACGGACACAACATATTGATCCTCAACCATATGAGCAGTCTTAAACTGCTTCACTGTCATATTCGATAATACTCCTGATCGATTTGCATTCATCAAAGCAATCTCTGTCAGCAAGAAATCTCTTACGAGAACATAATCAGTCTGAGTTAATAACGGCTTACTATCTTCAGCGAGAGATCCAAGAGTTTTAACTGCTGCTAATGTACATTCACTGTTCCGAAAAGACTCCACTTGCTCTGGCTGTATTAGCTTGTGTAGATCTTCATTCATTTTCTGCTGTGTGTGTTTGCTACACTGTTTTCTATATGCTGCAATCCAGTGCTTCACACGTTCAAGCATTCTTGTCACTTGTTGAACGTCATTGCCAGTCACAATGCTGGTTGCTGTCACAAACTGGTAAAAATGTCTGAGACTGTTCAGGTAGGACTTGCTAGTTGCAGGCAAATACTTCATCTTTTCAGCATAAGCTGCGAATGCATCAAGGACTGAATTATCCCAGAGTGATGACAATGACTGTTCGCCAGTTGTCTTCAGAATGGCATGCACTTGAGTCACGTGCTGCTTTGCAGACTTGGTGTGTTTCATCCCACCGTCTGGTGACGTCATCCAAGTCATAAACCTGTGAAGATGAGTTTGAAGAGCTGCACAGTCATCATTCATCAGCACATGTTCAGCTGTATCATGCAGTTCCGAAATATCATCACGTACTACGCTCGTCTCACTGGTCATGGACTGGTCTGCAATGTGGACCGACATTTCTGCTGCAGCACTGCTGACTGCTGGTTGTGAAGATGACAGGTTAGATCCACTGTTCTGCTGTTCAGCAGCAGTGGATGTGAACTGAGCTGACTGACTGACAGTCTGAGCTGCAATGAGGTTCGTACTGTCAAACAACATCCCTGTTGCACCAACGGCATGACATTTAGAGTCAGTTCGTGCCTTTGCCAACAGTCGCTTGTACTTCAGCGAGCCAGGAGTGATTTTGTGTGACTGCAGATGAGCTGAAAGCCGCTTGACAGATACAGAACAGCCATCAACTGGACACTGGCGCCTATGATGATAATCCTTTTGCTTTGACTTCTGCTTCTGCATAGTTTGTAGCCTTAATTTCCGTGCTACAGTTCGAGCTTCCTCAGGAGTCCAACCATGACAATTGCGTAAATGTCGTGGTACATGTATAACTTCTGCTCTGCACACTGGACACATCTTCGAGGAACGGCAACGACTTCTCAGATGAGATTCATCTTGCGTAGGTGACACAACTCCCGGTGTGGCATGTGGATATCCATCATCTCCTAGACACAAAAGATAAAATCAAGTCAAACTAGGCTATGAGATGGATGGGGTCTCCCAAACACTACCCACTACTGAGTTTTTTATTTTCATATACTTTACAATTGGTGGGTTGGAAAAGGCATTTTAGCAAAAAAAATCATCCTCGTGGGGATGACGCTCAGCTCTCAGTCTGTAGCAAACCATCTACTGCAATGTTTGACGTGCTAACAGTTTGTGTACCAAATTTGAAGTGTGTTGCTTCTTCTGCTACGAAAATACGTTGTCCTAAAATGTAGAAAATGGGTCAGGTGACCCCACAACAACCCTTTCTGAGGCAATTAATTTTTCATTTGCAGGCAGTCAGTTTGTGACCAAAAAAGCTGTGAATGAGCCATATAGTGACAGCGACAGTGAAACTGAACCCGATGAAAGTAAACTCTTTGAAGGAATGTCCACAGACAACAACAAGTTGTGCGGCCATTCCTGTGGCCGACATAATATGCCCCCGCCCCTGCAAGTAGTTAGTTGAACAGTGACCTTCACCTCACACGTAGGTCATCGTATACCCTAGCCAAGCCCATTGTCGGGCAAACACTGCTACGTATGAAAACGTCTTCACATTATATTCGTGCACCAAATTTGAAGAGCGTAGCTTCCTCCGTTGCGGAGATATTGAGGGGGTCCAAAATTTAGAAATTGAATCACGTGACCCCAGCTACGCCGACCTGGGGCCATTTTGTGATCCGCGGCCAAGAACTGCCCCCACCCAATCTCCACACCAGATTTGAAGAGCGTAGCTTTATCTGTTGTGGAGATATTGACTGAGGGGTCCAAAATTTAGAAATTGAGTCGCGTGACCCCAGCTACGCCGACCTGGGGCCATTTTGTGATCTGCGGCCAAGAACTGCCCCCACCCAATCTCCACATCAAATTTGAAGAGCGTAGCTTCGTCCGTTGTGGAGATATTGACTGAGGGGTCCCAAAATTTAGAAATTGGGTCAGCTGACCCAAGCCACGCCCACTTTGGTGGTGTAGATGGGGTCACGAGTTTCCCGTGTCAAGGGCTTCCACCCTACCAAGTCTGACCTGCCTAGGCCCTTCCGTTCTCGACTTAGGGCCAGGCACGTGACAGACAGATGGACAGACAGGCGGACAGACAGACAGATGGAGAGACGACGGCCATCAACGCTTAATACCACCACCTTATGGGGCAAGGGCATAATAATGACAGTGACGCTTGATTTGGGCTTTGATTGCAGATGTTGCAAAACACTGGTAACAATGTAACTGTTTGTTTTCAATGAACCAGTGTGTCCAAAACATAATTGCAGTCACTTTGTCTCTAAAACTGAACATTTTCCTTTATATGCAGTGCACAACATGTACTGCAATAACCTAATATATTCACAGCTATTATTGCCCATGATGATGATGATAATGCTATATTAATGTGCACTCAAAAGCTAGTGTTTAGCCAGCTAAATCTACCGCATGTACACCGATAATTAAAGGCAAAACAAAATAACTAAAACATAAAAACGTTGAACATGATAAGTCCGGTTCAGTATTAGAGTCCACTAGTACCACGGCGCAATTGCGGCTGTTCATAGCCCACGCTAACGGACCTTGGACCCCGCGGCTGCAAGCCAGTCAGACGCACAATTCCCCAATCAGCTACACTAGGCCTTCACCCCGTAACCCATGTACCTAATTACATGGATTACTACTCACTTACTGACCTCAAAGGGATGGAAGTCTGAGTTGACCTGGTTGGCTGACCCATAGCGGACAGTCTACCCACAAACTGGTCACCTGTCAGCTATAAATCGGGCGCAGGTCAGGGAAAGATCGATAACCACTGTGCTGTGCCACCAACCAACCACGTCTGTCAGTAACGCCTTTTAGCCTAGAAAATAAGTTTATGATAGTAGTTGCAAAGAGACTTGAAAGAAGACAAGTCAAGAGCAAAGTGGGTGCATTTATAAAGGTATTCAGCTTGCTGACGAGTAAATCGAAAGGCATGTAGTGTAGATGTGAACCATGGGATGGATTTAGGTCTGCAAGTTGAGAGCTTGGTAGTGGCTGGAGCATGCCTAAGTAAGTAAGCAGTTTATTATGCAATGTCAAGTAGAGAAGAGAGAGAGAGAGTGGTATTTCAGACCATCAGGCCAGAGCCAAGAGATGTGGGTGGACTAATTATGAGATGAGACGATTGAAGATCAGAGAGAAAAATCTGTCAATGTCTATGGAGCTAAGAGGTGAAATTAGTGCCATGTTGGAGGAGGAAGTGGAGTGCAGTCGACAGAACGTTTAGTAAAGACAGGAGAGTGGTCTGTGAGAGATGAGCTAGCTTTAGAAAGAGATGGCGCAAGAGAGGAGTCGGAAGAGGTTATAAACAGATCGAGAATATGATACTTATCGCGAGTTAAAACAATCCATGTGCTGAATTAGGTTGAAGGTGGACAGAAGAGACAGAGCTGTTGGTGGCATCATTGAGATGTATGTTGGATCACCACTGATACACCAAATAAACCCCGTTTACTTTGCAGCACACTGCATAATGGGAGTGGGAGTGCATGGGACCACCTCCAGTCACGAACTAAACAGCCCAAAACTAAAACATGCACAGGGTTGAGAAACAATCACTAAAGTACACACACTTAAGTTAAGTGATGACAACAAAAGTGGGACAGTCACCTACACAAGTCAATATCACTTCAACAGTATTTTTAATTCATACCATGCACTCTAGCTTTATGTAATCATTAATTGTTGCTGACACTGGATGACAATAGACGATGGCTATCAAAATACCTTGTGCTTCAAAGTCAGTAGTCAAATTCCCAACAGCTTCACCATTAATAGACTCATTGTTGCTAGACAACAATGAAGGTGAACCAGGACATACCACCTACCATAAAACATGCAACATACAACACACACACACCTGTTACCTAATACACATTATTCAACAATACTCAGTTATGTACTATTGTCATTAACCCATTAGTGGATAGCGTCCTTTTAAAAGGACGCTATAAGAAACTCAGAATGAAAAAACGCCATTCGACATTCCAATGAAAAATGTCTCATTTCATTCACCAGAGGTCCATAGCAACAGAATTCATCACTTTTTATCTTGAAAATCTAAGCTGGGCACATATGGGTTAATATCTGTGCATAACACAAGCTGTCTATATTGCCTGTGGTCTACATTGTAAACTGCTACAATGTTATAACACATACACAAAATGCACCTGAACAACCTAACCTACATGTCAAGTCAAAGGAAGACAAGAAGCCCAGCTGTTGCTGTGATAGCCGGCCATTGTAAGATTTGTTTATCAACAAATGACAATGTCAACAAACCGATCGATGGGCGTGGCCCCGTGGCACAGACTCCGTAAGTAAATAAGTAAACCAAACCGATGCGGACTTCGCAAAATTACTTTTGCCATCTTGTTGGCAACTTTTCACTGCGCATGCGCCATTCCGCCATAATTCTACTTCCGGTTTGAAATCCGATCGCAGATTCGGACTCAGCGACATCGATTTCCTATAAAAGTGCTGAAATTTCGGCAATACGACAGCAATTTGGGGTCATTTTCAACGAATTTTCAAGTGCGCATGCGGGATTGCGCTATATTTCTGCTTCCGGTAATAAATCTGATGTCAGATTCAGACTCCGCGACCCCGATTTCCTATAAAAGTATTGAAATTTTGGCGATACGAGAATGTTGTGGACCATTTTTTGCCACCTTTTCACTGCGCATGCGCCATTAGGCCGTACTTCTACTTCCGGTTTTAAATCCGATCGCAGATTCCGACTCAACGACATCGATTTCCTATAAAAGTGTTGAAATTTTGGAAATACGACAGCAATTTGGGGTCATTTTCGGCGAATTTTGAACTGTGCATGCGGGATTGCGCTATATTTCTACTTCCGGTAATAATTCTGATGTCAGATTTGGACTCGGCGACCCCAATTTCCTATAAAAGAGTGTAAATTTTGACGATACGAAAATGTTGTGGACCATTTTTTGCCACCTTTTCACTGCGCATGCGCCATTCGCCGTAATTCTACTTCCGGTTTGAAATCCGATCGCAGATTCCGACTCAGCGACATCGATTTACTATTAGTCATTAATAGTAACTATGACGCTACGTCGCACCGTTTTGTCCCAAATCACGAACGTTACAGACAGATGACAGACAGACGACATGATCGTGGCAAATAGCCGACCGTTGTAAAGGCATGGTGTTGAATAAAATCTGCAAGTGCTTTTTGGATATAATGCTACATTCCAAGGGACTACAAGACAAGTAAAGGTAAAGGGTATTTGTAGAGCACCCACTTCTGAATTCACAATCAGAGGCGCTACGCTACACTGACATAGGCAGCCGTGCTACAGCCCAGACGGGCCCAGGCCGCTGCCCACCACCCACACACACGGGAGCTAGGCCGCGGCCACTAGCCGCACGCAGCCCCAGTCATCCGTTTATATGGTCCTCACCCTCGTAATCCATGTAATTACATAGATTGCTACTCATTTACTGACCCCGGAGGGATGGAAGGCTGAGTTGGCCTGAGCACACTGTAGGTTAACAACTTGCTCGAGGTTGCTTGCAGTGGACCAAGTGAACTAACTGACTAAGGACCTCTCAGCCACGAGTCCAATAGTCCACCAAGCCCGGCCTGAGCGAGCCGCGAACCCACAACCTCTAGGTTACGAGGCCGATGCTCTACAACTAGGCCACTGCACCCACTAGTAGGCAATGTGTGTGAACAACTTGCCCAAGGTTGCACTCAGCAGCGCCGCAGCCGAGATTTGAACTCGCAACATCTCGATTGCGAGTCCAGCACCCTAACCACTCGGCCACTGAGCACACATCTGCAGCACAGTGCCTAAACAGTATTGCAAGAAAATGACAGGAATAAAAATGTTTTTGACTAACAAATGCCGATAATGATAAACATATTAGGTAACTTACATTATTTTTCTCATTTACAAAATTTGCACAGCAAAAAATATGTTCATACATATTGTTTCAACCAGTCAGATATCTCACAGAAATTTCATGTTAATCACAACAAATGTGAATCAATTCCTTAAATACTACACACTAAACATGTTATATTTCTAAGAACCAATCATAGAACAACCTCCGCAGCTGTGTGCTCATGTCGATGATTGTCGAATGATAACAATACTGCCAGTGCAGTTTCAGCAGCAGCATCTTCAGCAGCCTCACATGTTGATCCTTCACCGTTGAACACTTGGGCCGGAGAAGTGGCCACAGTTATTACAGATCGGAAGAACTGCTGCTTTTGACCCTAACCAGTAATGACACAATAGGTTAAATCTTCAGCTGCAATTATTTGCAATATGTTTAGAATAAAGGAAATGTAATTATATTTTTTATTGCTGGTTTACCGACAGATATATTCAATTCCATATCTGCTACAACTTCTAATCGATAAAGTTTATCCAATTTTTATAATGCCAATCAGCACACACACTTCTTCACTACACACTGTGGCTAAAAATCTATATTTAAAAATCTTTAGCCGCACACTGGCAAAATTGGAAATTCTTGATGTATGGTTTCTGCATAACAACGTCAACGATGACATGCCATTCTCTCGAAAGGAAGTTAGTAAAAGTTATTATTTTGACACTGAAATCAAACCTGCTGGGCTAGCGGATGTGTTGAGTGTCAGGTACAGGGGACTAGACATGGAGGTGGACAGGGGGAGTGTGGTGAGGGTGGTTGGGGTGATGTGGGAGCTTGGGGTTGGATGGGGCTGTTACAGGGGTTCCTGGTGGATGCAGAGGGTTGTTTCTGGTGCTTTGGATGGTACAGGTGGTGGTGGCAGTGGATGATTGTGTTTATTTATGGATTCTGGTACTGACTCTCCCGGGTTGTCCTGGAAAAAAGCCACAAAACACTTTCGTGTTTTATGCAAGCCATGGTGTTCTCTTCTGATTATCAGATCATAACAAATATTACAGCTACATGATTTTGCACTTCATCTGACCAGATAACAAGTATAAAATTCCGACAGAAATACAAAACAATCATAATACAATACAATACAATAATAAAATTTGTAACCCACACATAGTCAGCGAAAAGCAGAATCGGAGGCGAGGGCAGTCGCCAAATGGCCAGAGGATGTTAATTGAGACAGTGTAGGTGAAATAAATGTGTTTTGAGACGAGACTTAAAGGTACGGGTAGATGGGGTAGTTTTGGTATTGCAAGGGAGATCATTCCATATCTGAGGTGTATAGTCATAAGATGCAATATAATAACAAAAAGACACATGCATTCTTTAAGAGCATCTTACCTCAGAAACGTTCATGACTTGAAACTGAATTTTCAATCTGTGTGCAGCATTTGTTAGTTGATCCAGAGGACGCAACCCATGAAGCTGCTCTGTAACTGCTACACACCGCAGACAGAAATGTGATGGATTTTAGCAAAAATTTGCAGCGAACTTATAACCATAAAACTGTCATCACCACAGTCATATGCAGAGTTTTTGCACAAAATGATTGCCAGGAAGGCAACAGGAAATTACATCGGCTAATTCCCTGGATACGATACGAAAGTGTCACAAACCTACTGCAGAGCAAAATAGTGAAAGAAGAAGAAAAAGACTATACATATCATAGGGACCTGCGAAGCTTCGAGATTCGATTCGAATCGGACATCCCGATTTGATTCGAAAGTGACGGGGCGATTCAAAAATTTCGAATCGGCCACACCTGCCGTCGACGTACTGGTACCACAAACCACCTCACTGTTCAACAACAAAACTTCAACCGTTGTAATTGAGATTTATGTTTACGTGTCACTAGAGCATACACACTCGCTAGGGCTGTAGGAGCGATCGCGCAATATTGTTTGAGGAAACAGGCGAATCCGCACATCTCTGTTGTTGTTCATCTGTATGGCACGACGTTTAACCTAAGCGCTGTATTTTTATCGCAATTCTGTCTGACTGTCGCGTGGTCGTACCCTGTGGAAAATGGCTCCATCTCGCATCGGTTTTTAATGTACGGTAGTCCCAGGATTCCGATTTCTGGCGAGGTTCTGTTAAGAAATTCGAAGCAGATTGCCCCCTGCAAACCTATTAAATGAAAATGACAGCACTTTGGATATGAAAAATTACCAGTTTACAGCTGCTGCGTCACTGCACCGCTTGTAACGATAGCCACGGCTGCAGCGCAGAAGGGTTCAATTCTTAGACATCAAACGAGTGGAATTTTAGTGTAAACTGGCACTAAAATGCGGAAAGCCACAAATAACGCCCGGCGTCGCGCTGTTTGTTAGCGACAGCTCGGCTTCTTGTTAGTATTTAAATTAGCGACTAAATGTTGATGATTTTTGCAACTTTTAACGCGATTTATACGCTGCACGCTGATACTGCAACGGTTTTTCATTATTTCACTATTTTATAGTGTATAAACTTATATTTAATTACTAAACTTGTATTTGATTACATACTCGTACTTTATCGGATCTTCCCAATTGGGAGATCATAATATTGTAGACCTACATACAGGCAAAAAACAGAACATACAGCGTAGCATGCAGTAGGCCTACACAACTCCTTGTGGCAATCGCCATACGACCAGCGGCGTCGGAACTAATTTTGGGATGGGGGACAGGCAAGCGACAGCGGGGTGTGGGGTTCTTGGGGAGGGGGCAGCCAGCCCCCTCCTCATGCCCCTGGCTACCCGAGGAAGCGTCAGGAGCCGTGGCTGCAAAGGAAATTTTGCACATTTTAAGCATCAGAAAGCACTTCTAGCAGAAAGAAAATCGAACTTTGAGATGTAAAATATTGTAAAATAAATCAAGAGTTTGTTTTAAGAAATAATAATAATAAAACTCAGTTAAAAACCTAAAAACAGCTCGTATCAAAACCGGTTTGTGTCGACTTATATGCCTACTTGCAGCTACATGTGTGTGCTTTTGACTGGGGGCATGGGGGGAGGCAAATACAT
>Ga0209338_1000528_pt1 | contig 11915 bp, 7 predicted proteins | sample OlaalgELextract1_FD_187374 | JGI IMG/M metagenome (GOLD analysis project Ga0209338, IMG submission 187374) | Olavius algarvensis symbiont microbial communities from Tuscany, Italy - Type A ELBA extract 1 (SPAdes) (version 2) | ecosystem: Host-associated > Annelida > Digestive system >... | reverse complement strand
ATAAGCCCATGCTGCCATCAGTACACGTTGTGATAGACGGACAAATGAACAGACAAACAGAAGGATGATTAATAGTAATAAAAGGTAATGGGTGTGGCATTCTTCGTTGTTGCGTTGTTGACATTCGCTCGATAACAGTATATAAATAAAATTTGTGTCTCTGCCATCAGAAATATCACTCAAAATTGCTACCAGAACAGATATACACTGTGTCCCGAAAAAGTGCCCCCTAAATATGTTTAAATTTTTTCAAAAATACAGAACTTTATTCAATTATCATTTCATATCGATAAAACAACAAATTTTCGAGATAATCCGTCTTACTGTCATTGAAATATTAGCAATTATAAATTGGTACTCGAAAATTGGAGTTTCCAATAGTTTACTTACTGACGTCAATATTGCTCACTCTGATGTCAACATTGATGCACTTTTCACTTAATCAAAACAGCATGGTTATCAGTAGCGTACTCGACTGCGAGAGTGTGTGAACGCTGACGGTGGACATTTTGAACACCATATGTAATCGTGATTGCTGTGCAGACTGTTCATTGGATTTAACACTGATAGTTACGTTTTGGAAAACTCCATTTTCGGTGTGTCGCTGAAAGAAAATAATAATATCATGAACCTGAAACTAAACTCACTTGCAATTCACCACAAAACGTTCAAATGGATGTCAATGTGTTCTCTGTAATTTTCAATGATTTCTGTTAAGTATTATGAATGTTACTGTACTTTACTTAGGGGGTCCGCTTTTTTCGGGACACAGTGTATGTTCGTTTAAGGTAGGTAGCTGTTTTATTTTTTCCGCGCAGTGCTATGCATGCACAGCCTATGTCGTCATGCGGTGTTTGTCCATCTGTCCATCCGTGTGTCTGTCATGTTCGTACATTCTGTCAAAACAAATAAACATCTTAAAAAATTTTTCACCACCAGGTAGCTACACCATTCCAGTTTCTCCACACCAAATGGCATAGCAATATTCCGACGACGGGAACCCCCCTAACGAGGGCGTCGAATGCATGTGGGGTAGGCATAAATCCCAATTCTGAGCCAATATCTGGCTTCACTGCTGTTAACATTGCTACCGGCCAGGTGTTGTCAATATGACGCCGTCAGACCACGTCACGTACGTGGTACCACTTCGCTGGTAGTAACCGGCAGTGTTTGTTGATGGCGGGAAAGGACGCCGAAATGTTTATGACAAGAAGCCTCAACGTTATGCCAAAGACAACAAAACAGCATTTAACTGCATGCAGTGATAAATCTGTAGCATACGTAACTAACAATAAAAAACTCTATTCAACGTTTTGTACTACTGAAGCTAACTACTGACAGACACAAAGCATTGTGCGGCCTCTTTGCGACAGCAGACCTACTAGTTTATGAGAGCAAAAGGGTTAGAGAACGATCCAGAGCGCTCTTGAAGGTGATGAGAGCAGTCGAGAGTGTTTCTGCAAAAGTGCTGCTTAACTAAACTTGCCCCTGATCAGCACCCACCCACCTGATGCTGCTCATCTGCTGGTTGCCCTCGATGCAACGTCTTTGTAAAGAACAAATACAAGGCATCTTCAACTGGCAAAAATATCATTCGTGCAGGCAACGACCCTAGATTACTGATGACGTCATAAACGCCTACACATGCAACACATACGAGTAATAGTACAATTATTTACAAGAAATTTCTATGTGTCTCTTCTTATAGGATATTAATATCTAATTTTAACTCTGTTTAAAAACTGATCATCAATTTATACAACTGTTGTTTACATAACCAAGTAGCTCTTTGGTCGCAGAGAGGCTCTGCAATGCTTTGTGTCTGTCAGTAGTTAGCTTAAATAGTACAAAACATCGAACACAATATTCTATTCCTCGTTACTTGTGCTTCAGGTTTACCGCTGCATACAATTAAATTCTGTTCTTTTCTCTACTCTTCGTCGTGGTTGTCTATGCTGCAGGCTGTAATAAAAAGGTTCACTGATGCGTCACAATCTGCGCGGTAAACTGCACGGTCGCCGTCACATTTGTTGTTCGCACTCCACCAGCTTTGTTGTTCGCACTCCAGCTATTCGTCGACAATCACAATTTTTGCCTAGCTCACTTGCATTCCATGCCCCCATTAGGGGGTTCCCATCGGAATACTGTCGTGACATTTGGTACAGAAAAACTAGAATGGTGTGGCTACCCGTTGGAGAGAAACTTCTGAAGATACATTTATTCATTTTGACATGAGTCCACAAACGTGACAGACAGACAAATTGACGGATGGACGGGCAGACAGACACCGCATGACGTCATACGCCGCGCTTGCATAGCATCGCATGACAAAAATGCTTACAAAATATATTGGTTTTGTTACAATTTCTCCAAATTTGCTTTGGTTCAATCAAGCAGTAGTACAAGGAGAGCTAAGGTATTACCTTGGTCGGCAAAACTAACAATGCCCAGCACTGTCATCACGATTTTTTCACCTGTAACACAGTCAGGCAACAGCTGGCTAGTACTCATTCATTCAATACATTATGCTGTGATGTCACAGTCTAGACTTAAGATACGCAAGCCAGCATATTCTCAGCCAGTCACCAAGCCCGGAAATAGCGGAAAAAAGTAGAAAGGTAAAAAGGTAAGTGTATTTATATAGCACACTTTTTGTACTACCTCACACTCAAGGCGCTCAGGCATGGATCACACAGAGTTACCTGCAATTACACCAATGCCTGCCTTTACCTCATAAACGTTCACCAGATGGCGCCTCCCCAGACTGAGGTTGCGGACATCAAATTGCAGCCTACTACTCATTTATCTACCCCAAAAGAATGAAAGGCTGAGTTGGCCTGGTTGGCTGACCTACAGCAGACAGTTTACCCCCACATAAGTGGTCACCCCTCAGCTGCAGGTCGAGTGCAGGACAGGGAAGTTCACCGATCAAAGACCAACGTTCCACCACAGCACCACGCAACCAGGGAGGGTCGCAACAGGAAGGGCATTCGGCGTAAAATATACCTTGGGGTGCATGGCTGGGCTGAATCTCATTCTCGTCTGTGTGGCTGCTGCAGGCCTGCTAGTGGTCATATAACATACATTGAGAGATGTGCTTGAAAGGGGGCGATTGACCAAGGGCCTCGTCAAATCCAGAATTAGGCAAATATAAAAGAAGTGTAGGTTCTTGTTCTCGGGTTCTTCACGTTTCTTTCAGCTGTTTCCCTCGGGTTCTCCTTAGTATTACACTCTAGAGGTGACCAAGAGGCCCGGGAGGGACGGTTGGAAGTGCTTGTGAGGAATTTGAGGACAATCAAGGTGGTAAATTTGGCTAATGTTTCTGACAGTTCTGGTGCTGGGTTGTCCCAAATAAAGGGCCATTAAATGTTGTCAAAGCAAAAGTTGGCCATACAGCTGGTTAACAGGAGATGTATATAAACTTGCCTTCAGTGAGAAAATATTTGAGGCAAGATTGAAGAAAGAAACTGCCGACAAGCGAGGACATCTCACCACATACAAACGACTGCAATAAAACACAATCACAGCAACCAAGCCTAATATTTCACAACTATAATATGCACATTTATCTACAATGTGAAGTTCACGACATCTTCATACATTTTTAGTGTTTCCTATAGCAAAGAGACTGTGACTGCCACAAAAAGCTTAATATCCTGTCAAGTTTTAATTTAACAAACTACAATCTCACCTTTCCCGGAATGGATTTCGGAAGAAAATCTCGAACAGAGTTGAAAGGAAAGTCGGTCTTCAAACGTCTCTCTTTAAACATCTTAGAAATGAAGTATGAATAGTACATGACAAGCATCAATCCAGCATAGAGAAACTACCACAAGCACACAACAGTAATGATTATCTGCAGCAAGTTTGCCAATAAAGTAGGCAAACAAGGTATAGGATGAAGAACACCGATATAATGTTCCATAAGTAGTTAGTTAGTCTCGAGATGGCATCTTGCCTCAAGATAGTTTTGAGACAGTTTGCTTCATTTACATCATGACTTAAAGTCTAACTGTACAGATTTCTTATTCTCACATGGGTATTATGATGAAATCACACTGTGTAAAGATGGGAGACAGTTGTTTAACTTGTTATTAGAAATGCTAAAGTATGGTACTTGCATTGCAAGTGGCAATAAAAGCATAAGACTCGGCGGGATTTGAAGTTTAATGGGATAACAGACAAAAACTACTCTGACAATGACACTGAATGTGTGGTCTTGTTACAATCACTGTCAGTAACATTCTACAGACAATCAAGTAAAAGTGACATATATCTCTCACAAGAAACTTGCAAGCAATAACCATGATCTACAGGGTGTTTCAGAAAAAAGTAGCTCCCCCAACACTTTTTGGAATATTTTAACTTCAGTTGAGTCTTTTTGCGTGAAATTTTGCAAATTTATTGGCAGTTCATATCCACATATATCTACCATTTTTAAAATAGATTTATCTTAATATTTCATCAAATGGCGTTAATTTTTCCACGAGTACCCATCGTTTTCACACTGTCAAGTTTTCAGTAGGCCTATTCACCCAGAAAATGAAAATGCAGCTTTTCGCAAATGACGACATTTTTTCCTCGTCGCATGTCTCAGTGTCCGATAATTGTAAACAATCGATAACTGTCCGACTTTTTACTATTAACGTTTTACTGATATAGTTTTAAAGCTTGGTAGGGCCTACCAATGGGAAAATTTGTGTTAAAACGACAAACTGCGCATGCAGACGCTGTTGCAGGTCTCCAAGTCCCACTGTCTGGTTTACGCAGAATAACTGAGCCAATGTGTCAACTCGACTGCATACTTTCTTAACAGTTCCTAACTTCCATCCTTTGTCGGGGTGATGAAATTTTAAGATAAAATGTACAAAAATTGGCAGATATGTGTGGATATGAATTGGCAACAAATTTGCAAAATTTCATGCAAAAAGACTTAACCGAAGTGAAAATATTCCAAAAAGTTTTAGGGGGGGGGCTACTTTTTTAAAAACACCCTGTAAACTGACTACAACCTGGGCATAGCAGAATGATTTGAGTCCCAGCTGAGGATAGCAGACAATGAAGGTAACAGTTATCAGACATCTCAGAACCAATGAGACGCCTTCAACAACAGCCTACAAATGATAATAAACAAATGCAATACTGTAATGAGTTCAATAAAAAACAAATGATAATAAACAAGTGCAATACTGTAATGAGTTCAATAAAAATTAGACATAAGAACTTACATGCACGTTTGTCAAACATACCACAGCTATTCCATTCATCAATTACCAAAAAAATAAATGAATACATGAATCACCATAGGTTATCAAAGAGATATCAGCTCCTGCAATTGGAAATTTCTATGGTTAAAATGGCATTACAGAGAAAACCCAATCATTAACAACATACTGGAAATTAAAATTGTCTCACAATGACTGTCTGTGGCAGTTCAGCTCAGCTTAACGGCAATGGTGTTGCAGTCATCAACAAAGTTACTTTATGTTGAGTTGGGTTAGTTCCGTTCAATGGTACGCCATCTTGGTATTAAACCCATCATCCAGGCCAGCTAACCTGGCCATCCTTCCACGAGTAAGCACAATGAGTACTGACAATGACCATGGCCATTGCTAGTGAATCAATGGTGAGTTCTGTGTAATAGTAGGCCCTGTTACCAGGAGTGCCTGCCAGCAAACTGGTCTAATCGGTTAAAAGTGACAGCTGTTAAATGAGCTAATCATCTGGCCGACATGGGTCATATGTCAGCTTAATTAGGTTTAACCATCACTGGCTCAAAAGCACAGTAAAGCAGATGAGGTTCCATGCAACAGAACTTGCTGTCTATCTATGTGATATCTTCTTCTCTTCTTCTTCTCTATAACAGGCCACCAAAGCAAATATAGATATAGGGCAATCAGTAAGGTTCCCTTTCCTATTCATACAACAAGAAGTTAAAATGCATCAATGGGAACTTACTTTACTCAGTGGTGGGTGCAGTGGTCTAGTGGTAGAATATCGGACTCGTAACCGAGAAGTTGCGGGTTCAACTCACACCCAGTCCACTGCAGGCAACCTTGAGCAAGTTGCTAACCTACTGTATGCTCAGGCCAACTCAGCCTCCTACCCTCAGTAGGATGGGAAATTGTGGGCTACGCGGTGAAGGCCTAGTGTAGCTGATTGGGGCAGTGGTGTGTCTGCTAGCTGCACCGTGGGTCCAACTGTCCGTTGAGCACGGGCAATGAATGGCTACATAATGCGCTGCAGCACCATTGGCTCATGCCAATCGCTTCTGAGACTGTCAAGCGCTGCTGGTCGTGGGAGTTTGAATCATGTAAGCAGTGCTATAAGAAGTGTCCAGACTTTTACCTTTTACCGCTTCTATTTCTGTAATGCCAAGAAAACTTACCTTCACTTCAACAAACAGAAGAATCTGACCAACAACCGCAACAGGTTGTACAAGAATCTCCACAAAAGATGAAATACAGAACCAGTAGACGGATGTTTCATAGAACGCTACAACAGACGGGTCAGGCTGCTGCCAGACATACAGCCACAGGAATCCACATATGACTGACCACATCATTCCAACTGGTACTCTGAATAAAATAATATCACAGCATTAATATTTATAAATTATCATCATACATACCACTAATTTCCTGCTACAAAATCCATAAAGTGTACCTGTAGTCTAAGTGGAATAACATAACAATATGACAAATAATGTGATAAACAATCACAATGAAAGCTTGTTACTGACATTCAGCAGATTAGATTAGAATTAGTTAAATCAGGTCAGAAGATAAACAAAAAACAAGATGCAACTATAAGATAATAGGCATTAGCTCTGCACTGTGGCTAATTTGACGCTGGCCATAACATACATCCGCCATAATGCACTTATGCTGCACTGCAATATCAACACAATATAGCTTTATCAACAAGCAGCCTAGCACCAGGCATTAGTGCGTGTGACAGTATTAATGCAGAAAGTAATAGAGATAAAAATTAAATTTGCAACATTTTATGCTTTATGTCATTTTAACAAACTTCAGCATATGTCACATTGGCATAGTGGCCTTATTTTGAACACTAAGTGCTACCAAAATTTGAGCAAATAGTTAGACCTTGCAACATTTGGGCTACCTACTGTGTATAACAATGAAGAGCTATGTCATTATGCTTTATATGCAGAGGTACAGTGTGTCAAATATAGACGAGCATGCAGTTTGTGCATATGCAGCTTAGGCAAGCAGTATTGGTATCAGGCTCTGCTCACACTGTGAATTTCAAATTTCTGGAATCACAAAGTCTTCCTTCCTGATTATCCTGAAGGTTGCCTGTAATTGGATATCAGGTATTATGTGCTAATCATTCAGTTTCTAAGGTTGTGGATGTTATCACCATCAATGTCAAATAAACTACATATGTTTAGAGATACCTATAGATAATGTTTAATATGCATACTTTTCACCACCTTCACCTAAAAACCATAATATCAATATAGTATAAACAATTTCAACAGCATACCAATCCATCAACTCACATAAACCACAGCAAATTGATGCTCTGAGCCCAACATCTGTCGGTGACTTTACTAAGACATGCTCGGCGGAATGCTTCGCAGGTAAGAAATATTATCGATTGGTTCAGCAAAACCAATCTAAGATAACACACCAACATATTGCAGTAGCCATATAAACACTTAATAAAAATTATGTTGTTCAAATATTCACCATAGATGCTGATGCATTGTGATAGTGAGTATAAACCGAAAAAACAAAACACAATGACAAAAAAACAGTGCTATACCATATAACTGTATTACACCATAAAGTAATGGTCTTGTACACTATGCTCACTTTAAGCTACTATTTGACATATTACTTCTGGTAAACACTGCTTTCTAATGCAAACAGCAAAAATCTTATTCCGCATCGTGTATACTACATCAACTGTAAAACAAGTCAACAGTTAACCTCAATAGCTGTGATTCACAATGCAAATACATGAACTCAACCACTGAAACCTGAGATAATACATTGCTATCAAATATATAACTTGGTTCAATTTCACAACAGTGCTGCAAGGCACAATACCTGACATTAGCAACTCCCAACAAATCGCGGGTGATGTGATGCAGCATTACTGAATTCAAGACAAATGTCAGCACCCGAAACATACCCTACAAAAGGTTTATTCTCAACAATTATAATGACATGTGTCAAGACTTAATTACACAGAGATGTGCATATTATGGAATTTTGACCCCACATCCCGTCTACATTCGCCAATTTGCATCTGCAGTCATATTACCGTCGCCAAGAATTTTAAATTTGCATCTGACCAAAAAACTTTCAGATGTGCGTTCCATCCACACATGAGTCCGTGTCAGCACATCTCTGGGTGATTATTTACAACATAATTGCCAGCTCGAAATTGGACAAAAGTGACTTAGACTAACAGTACAGGCATAGTTAAGACATGTTCCAGAAGGTTTGGTTGATTGGCAACGTCTAATAAATTAATGCGAGACGATTAAATGTTCCTATTTACTCACCTGATAATGGCGACTTTGACCCATTTCGACGCTATCGATCGATATGCTCAGTATTATATCACCTCGTGGGTCGGTTAGGGTTCAGGAGTAGGCTAAGGGTTAGTGCCAGTTATAGCACGTATTCAGTTTCGCACTGGTAATAGACATTCTTACCAGTCCGGCCCAGACTGGTAATAGCACTTACCTTTATTTCCTTGGTCTGTGTTTTCACACACTTATGCGCTTAAGTTTCGTTACCGTGTCTGTCCTGTCTGCGACAGGTCGATGCACATACTCTCCAATCCGTCGGAAGCACAATCACCACCGCCGGCTGTATACTTCATTTGGATTTCTCGTTTGCACAGGTACGTTTATTGTGTGTCCTTGTTAGTTGTTACTGATGATAACCGACTAAAAGTGGGTGGTACTAGTGGAATGACTGTGTGTTGAGATGTTTTACACCATTTTATGGAGTGACAATACATTACCGACCAACACATATACATTTGACAGGGGGCACCACAGTTGTATACAAACATTTAAATATATTTCTACACTTTTGTTTTGGTTTAATTCGCCAAGGGGCGCCACTAAATTGCTGCTTATTCCGCTGGTACGAGTTAAACTTTGTGTTTTTAACCATGTCCCCACCCAAAGCTCCATCTTTTTTCCTGGGGTCCCGTGGGTTCGATACCTATTGCCATTCCATAAATTGGTCTACAACATCTCTACATCCCTAGCATCCCCTCCCTCCCCTTCCTTTATTCCCGTCCCTTCCTCCCCCCTTCTTCCCCTCCCCTTTCCACTCCCTTGCCTCAAAGTCCCCTTCCTTTATTCCTGTCCCTTCCAACCCTTCCCTTTCCCCTTTCCCTTCCATCCTTCATCTCTGGTGGCTGACCGTATTTTGCCACGTAGGCTGCATCCTTCGATCGAGCTGTCAAAACTAGCAGAATAGGTGTTGTTAGAGATATAGCAGACCGATTTGGGGGTTGGCAACAGCTGATTGCTAATCACATTCCCTTATTTGTTAACTGCCGTTCCATTCGCCAGGGTACCATAATAAATTACTTTTATTACGATTTTGCCGTTGCATTCACTAGGCATGGCTACTTATAACTTCTCGATTTTACCGTTCCATTCACCAGGGGGCACCACACAGTCGTTGTTCTTTGTCGATTGCCATTTCATTCGCCACGGGGCGCCACTAAATTATTGTTATTTCGCTTACTTCAACACAAATCTTTGCTTTTTAAAAATGTCCCCACCCAAAGCCCCACTTTTGTTCACTTATGTCAACTTAGATTCATATTCAGATTCGGATGGAAAGCCGAGAGTATTATAGAACTTATTCAGTATTATACCACCTCGTGGGTCGGTTAGGGTTCAGGAGTAAGGGTTAGTGCCAGCAATAGTGAATAAATGCTATAATACTCTTGGCTTTCCATCCGAATCTGAATATGAATCTAACTTGTCTTTTGTTCTCGGGGTCCCGATAGTTCGTCAGCTGTTACAAACCCCAAAATCGGTCTGCTACATCTCTAACAACACTTATTCTGCTAGTTTCAGTTGGTTTTGTCCAATTTGGAGGTGGCAACCATGTTGCAAATTTTTTCCAATCTCTGATGGTTATGTCACAGTCCAGTGACCGAGTCTCTCTGAAGTGACTATGACAGCAATACACTGCACACGATTTCAGATTTCATGGCAGCTTACCGGGAAGGGTGATTACTGACAGACAAGACAACATATACCAGGTACCAACTGCTGCACGATACTACTAGTATTGGGCGAGTGACAATACTGAGTACTCGTGCTGATCGCTCAACCCTAGTCCAGGCACTTAAGCATATACCGCGTCACACTGATCATTTTTTAAAATCAACAGAGTCCCATTCACGCGATACTCCACGAGGAGGACTGTGAATTATTTGTCAGAATCAGAATCACAGAGTCGTCCCCTCCCTCCCACAGTATCGGTATCGGCCGATTCGACCACGCTAACATCGGCACATTGGACATCTGCATTAAACCCAAGTATACTCCAAAAATAGCAAACTGGCAACCGCTGACAAACTACATAAGCATTACATGCAACAAAACAAATCCATGAACGTCCATATTTATGGCACATCTAATCCTGAAATTCTCGGGATTGCGTGACGACTCAGCCTACACATATGCTAATTGCAATCCAAATCGTGAAATTCAGTTGCTTTTTTTTTACTTTTTTTCAAATCGTGTTATTGACAAATGGAACAATCTGGATCAGGACACTGTCGATGCACCTAGTCTGAATAGTTTTAAAAACAGATTGAATAAATTTAGATCCACAAGGATGGGTTTCTTCATGAACTAGTCCGCTGAACCCTAGGCCTTGTCATGCGGGTTGACCTCAAGGCAAGGCCACACAAGGTAAGCATAAGGTAAGCACTTCGGGACCGGCAAATTACCTGTATGATTATGGTGTACACAGCTGATTTTGCAGCGCTCTCTAATACAATGTTGTTATCCGCCATATTAACAGGCGATAAGCTGCTACTAATATAGGTAGAATACTATAAACATATAAACACAAAATGACACTTAAAAACTATCGAAATATAACACTCCTCCTTGTTTACAAACAAGCCCGCAAAGAATACAAAATCGACATGTCATTTATCTAAAAAGCGAAATATACCGACTTTAGCACACTGCACACACAAGCAAGTCACAAACAAAGTACTCGTCTCATACATACCATAGTAGTCAAATACGCCGATGACACAACTCTCATTTACCCTAATAAAATTGATGTATTCTTTGTAGATGAGATTACAGACATTAAAAATTAAAGTCTCAAAATTAGAAATGCATGGATTTCGGCTCTGGCTCACCGAATTCACAGAATTCACCGAAGCCACCATTGCAATGCCTCACAAGCACTGATGGCATAAGTCGACACAGGCTTTCGTCATATAACGTCCACTGTCTTCATAACATACTATAACTCTCCAATTCCAACTCAATCGAGATGTGCTTTTTAAAAGTATTAACAGTATTACATTTAATACATTTTTCTGGGAGCTGATTCCATCTATCAACAACTCTGTTACTAAAATCGTATTTACATCTAATCTAAATCTTTTTTTGAACAACTTCTTTTCATGTCCTCTTCTCCCACCTTCATCTAATTTAAAGAATAATTCACTGTGTACATCATAATTCATAATCTAAAATGTATCAATCAAATCACATCTAACTCTTCTCATATCCAATCGAGGTAACCTAAATAAGTGTAAGGGTCCGGCATCTTCGGTGTGGTGCCAATTCGTGGTTTGGCTGCTTTCCCTGACCGATAAATTCGGGTCGACCTGCGTGGTCGACGGTCCAAATACGTGGGAAGCTACTGATG
>Ga0209338_1000525_pt1 | contig 11931 bp, 8 predicted proteins | sample OlaalgELextract1_FD_187374 | JGI IMG/M metagenome (GOLD analysis project Ga0209338, IMG submission 187374) | Olavius algarvensis symbiont microbial communities from Tuscany, Italy - Type A ELBA extract 1 (SPAdes) (version 2) | ecosystem: Host-associated > Annelida > Digestive system >... | reverse complement strand
CAAACTTGCGCGTACCACTGACCACTCTGGCTGCCGCATTAAGCACACGTTGAATCCTGTCTGTGATGGTCTTTGGTGACCCAGCCAACACGGTATTGCAGTAGTCAACTCGAGACGCAATGAAAGCAGTATGAATGTAGTGTATGCAGATGGTAAGTGCATTTGTGAGTTTTTGTGATACAGATTACAGAAGCAAATAAGGCAAATTTTGCCGTATTTTGTCAAAATTTTGCACAAAATTTTTAAACAAATCAGAAGTTTTTTTAAATTTCCGGGAGTTCCCGACCGGGAATTGAGACTGCCCCAATTCCCGGGAATTTCCGATGGGGAATTCCCAATGGCCTTGTAGCGAAGGTGATATAGTTTTCATTAGTGTCTATTTGTGGGTGTGTCAACGCGATACTCCTGAATCGTTTCAGATATCACAATAAAATTTTTATGGATGCAAGATATGGTCAGACGCGTAGGAGTTCGAAAATGGCTGCATTCCGATGCACTGCGGCGCGCGGACCGTGATGATTTAACATCTATGACATTCTAGTGGTCATCTTTTATCGTTAACAATTTAAGAGCGACAAGCGACATGTTGCTGACAACCTCTGTTCGTCGAACGGAAAACGTCGCATGTCGATTTGGCATCCACTTCGGAACTTCGCTGCCGGAACCCAGTGAACCAAACCTTGATGGTTCAACATAGCCAGATACCGGTAGTCCAGTGACGGAACACCATTGTCGACATCGCAGTATACACATTTTTTGAAAGGCGTGTCTGTGAGGTGAGGTGGCAGCCTGCCAATCATAACTGCGGTACGAGATTCAAAAGCCTTCGCTGCCGGAACCCAAACAACAGTTCCTCGATGGTACACTAATGCCAGATATCGGTAGTCCAGCGACGGAATATCATTGTCGATACTACAACACAAATACGTGTAGCTGATACGGTATTGTGACTCTACATGTGTATGCCTACGCAGGCTACACCAACTGGGATAGGTATACATGTCTGTGTGGCGTATTGCCCAGTAATTAGCTTAGCTGATTCACAATTGCGGATCAAAAAGGCACGCACTCTGCTCTGTCACGCAGTAACTTTGTGCCAGTTGCGCGCGTATCCATCTCAATCAGGGTGAGCGACACCAGCCTGGCTTCAATCCGTCCGGCCGTAATTTGCATACGTAGCATTACAAAGTCGCTAGTATGTCGCCATCTCAGCAGTCCCTTAATAAGTGTGCTTTCAATTAGGGATGTACCGGATAGCAATTTTTAAAATCCGGCTAGAACCGGATAATACCGGATATCAAACAAACTATCCGGCCGAAACCGGAACCGGAACCGGATATCTGGATACTTGTTGCATAATAGCGATTTTTTTGGTTTACTTTGTGGTACGAATAAAAAATGTATTATTCCCTGTGTTAGTTTTCAGCTTTGTGTGCTCACACGCTGCATAGGTCTACAACTAATATATGTAAAACAGTTGGTCTACATGACTCACTAGTTCTTTAAAGTTTAAATGCACTCGCTCTAGCATTGCATTACCATTTACCACTTTTAGCATTAAGTGTATTAAGTCAAACCGTCACAATTCACAATAAATCAGTCAGAATTCAGAAGTCGAAAATCAAAATGTTCAACCCATTATGGGTGAACTAACTGCCAAAAAGGACCGAACACTATCTGGCTGAGATATCCGGTACCTTATACCGTTTTGGCCGGAACCGGAGCCGGAACCGGATTCCAAAAAATGGCCGGATATCCGGCCAACCGGAACCGGATATCCGGTACATTCCTACTTTCAATAGTCGTCGAAATTCGCCCAGCACAATATCTGGCTGTCATATAGGTCCAGTCCAGTGGCAAACTGTTCTTAAACCCGTAGAAAAGTAACTGAAAAAAACCGATCGCCGAGACGACCGGTTAATTAGCACAGCTAAAATAGGCCTACAACCAAGATAACATCTCCTGCCTGTTGTACAGTTCGATGTCAGGTGTCCAGATGTCTGACGGTGGTATGCTGATGCTGCGAATACCGCCGTAGTCTTCTGGCTTCCACATTAGATACTCGTCGGTCCAATTCTGTACAGTTTATACAGCAAAACAAAAGGTATCATTACCATCAAATTTCAACCGTTATTACATTATTATAGCGCATTTGGAGTCTGAGCTTCATGAGCATTGATGACTGATCTTTTATCTCCTGACCTTGAAAGTTGCATGTGTTATTGACAATATTGAACTTTATGCATGAACCTTCCATTCTTGAGTTCTTGAGTTATGGGCTAAGCCCGGACAAAACAGACAGACAGACGGACAAACGGAGCAATGCCACTGCTGAGGGAAGTGCAGCATAATATGCAAGTGTCAAGTTGCATGCATTGCATATAGTAACAGTTGAATCGCACGCTACATGTAAGCTTACACCGGTGTTGCTACAACGCCCCATAAGTAAATGTATAATGACAGCATGATATCTCTCAAATTAATCAACAGGTACTTACGCTTTCTTATATTTATGCGCAACAAGTGTATCGGAGTCGATACGAGAAGCTCCCGTTTGCCGCCAAGTGCTGCCACCTGGCGAATAACTTCACAAATTTCACAGGCGACAGACGAACGAACAGACGAACAGACAGACAGAAGGAAATCGTCGTCGCGTAAAGCCTCCGAGCGGAAACACAGGAAACACAAGGTTTACTCACACGCCGCAAGTAGTAAATTATCGTGGGTATTTACATGTCCTCAATTATTTATTATTATACTTAGGAGAAATGAGTGATGCAGACGAATAAGCTTGCAGACGTCTTCTCTAACTGCAACACTTTCATGAAACTATCGCGGTTAGACGTCTGCAGGTCTACTCGTCTGCATCATTCCTTTCTCCTGAAGTATAATAATAATAAATATTTAGGACATTAAACACCCACGATAATTTACTCCTTGCGACCTATGAGTATACCTGGTTGGTTGCGTGGCACAGTGGTAGAACGTCGGTCTCTGACAGGCGAACTTTCGCTGTCCTGCGCTCGACTTGCGGCTGACGGGTGCACCACTTATGTGGGTAAACCGTTCGCTGTAGGTCAGCCAACCAGGCCGACTCAGCCTTTCATCCTTTCAGGGTAGATAAGTGAGTAGTAAGCTGCAATTAGATGTCCGCAACCTCAGTCTGGGTGAATGCGCCATCTGGTGAATGCTTACGAGGTAGAGGCAGGTAGTACGGTGTAATTTGCAGGTAACACGGTATGATCCGTACCTGAGCGCCTTGAGTGTGATGTACTACAATAAAGGCGCTATATAAATCCACTTCCTTTACCTTTCTTTACCTTTAGTGTTTCCGCTGATCGAAAGGACTAATCCAAAAAGTGAAATAAGCCAAATGACAACGATTTATGACGACGATGATGATAAAGCCAATCGATCAAGATGAGACGTTGCAAGACCGTCGCCCGATGTCGCGTCGCACAAAATCTTATACAACAGACCATTTTGAGACATCGGATAACAGTTTTGCGACGTCGTGTATGTCCTTGGTTGGTTGTAGAATCGGTATGAACGTCAGTATACCGTATGTATCCAGAGTTTGAGGGTGATGAACTGTTCGGACTCGTCAACGTCGATAAGCTGGTATAACATGAGGGCCAGGTAGACTTTGATCGGCCTCGAAGAATTCACGACTGGTCTGGCGACTTTGCCGATCTTCTCGTAGCGCTGCATCAGCATCTTGATCAACCTTGCTTCGTCCGACATCACGACCTCGTGTTCTACGCCCGCCGACCTGCTTCAACAATTTACAACAGTGAAGATGCCGTTCAGTTTTCAGCGCGCAACTCTCGTAGAAGGACGGCCGCTGCGGAGTATGCGCGTGGATTTGTGTTCGAATACAGCCGGGGCACAAAAATTAAGACGTTCAGAGTGCAAACCCCCGCCAAGGGGTCTAACCTCAATCAAAAGTGATTCGAGATTCGAATCCACATTTCCTGATTAATCCGGATTTAGATCCGGATGTCTGCCGGATCGCTGCCGAAATGCTGTGGATTCATTACCTTGTCGGCGCTAGTCATTTCGGCTGAGTGTATGAGTAATGCCAATAAATCTCCTAAAATCGCCTATTCCGCAATAGTGATGGAAGTAAAAAATGATGCAGAATCCGTATCCGGGACCGATCACGACCAACAGTTAATAAGTTCTTCAGCAATGTTGTCGTCGTCGTCGTCGTCGTCGTTGTTTTTGTTGTTGTTGCGAAGTACGAAGTCACACTCACGCGTCTGCAGGCAGTGGAACATGAGCGCAACAACATACGACAACGACAGCCAAGATCAGTGTTACGTTGAGAAGACAGCTTGGCAACATTCCGTGTCTATTTCTCTGCCTTCGTAATCATCCGCAGCAAAAACAACAACGACGCCCAAAACAACAGTTCTGACTAGATCATGGGCGAGGTCATGAGCCTGACAAAATATTGACTGTGATATCAGTAGCATATAGGCCTACCGCGAAATTTGGTGATGGTATGATATACGATACGATACTTTTTATCGTACGCTCAAATACTGATCTTGTCGTAATGTGAGCTGTCGCAGCAATAACTGAGCTTCTTTTTTAAACATACTCGACTCAAATGGTCGAGACTGATGCCTCCACCATGTTGGTTGCGTTGTACAGCGGTAGAACTTTGGTCTTTGGTCGACCTGCAGCTGACGGTGACCACTTATGTGCGTTAACCGTCCGCCGTAGATCAGCCAACCAGGCTGACTCAGCCTTTCATCCTTTCGGGGTAGATAAATGAGTAGTAGGCTGCAATTAGATGTCCGCAACCTCAGCCTGGGGAGGCGCCATCTGGTGAACGCTTACGAGGTAAAGGCAGGCATCGGTGTAATTGCAGGCAACACTGTGTGATCCATGCCTGAGCGCTTTAGACGACTAGGCACTATATATAAATCCACTTTACATTTACCTTTACCTCCACATCTGTCTCAGGTAGCGTGTGACCTTAACCTTCGACTTCCTGACCCCCAAAGTTGATCGTTTCATGCCCATGCTCGTGGAACACTTGTGCCAATTGGCATCAGTCAATTCATACCATACCATACCATATCGTACCATATACCGTAGTCGTACGACCGTAGACTATTAAAATTAACGGCGCTGAGGCCCATTCTGGGCCCAATGCGCTGTCCCTAGTTAACCAATACAACTGGACTCTGGATTTCAAGAATGGAGCTTCAAAATACTGCTTACGTTATTAATAATAGCACAGCATCTACCAAGAAAATGTAGACTAGTTTAATTATTCTCCTTACATAAAAGGAATAGTGAATCATAACTCCTTTGCGTTTCGAATTAAATGCCGATTAAGGCTACTATAACAGTCTGAAGATAGATCAGTATGGACTTTTACTATACCTGCGTCAAACATGGTTTCGAATCATCGCCGAGAGGCGGGAACGTGCAGGGCTTCCTTCCGAACACCCTGAAGTGCCACAAGTTGCATTACTGCTCGAGATGCCTTGTGACAGCATATCTTAGACAGGAAAACAAGTAGCTGACCGTTTATGATTCCTTGCGCTCGCCAAGTCATGAACAGGTTCCCCGGACACTATACTGCCCTCTATGTCACATAATTAGTTTTTTTACACTAGTCATTTTCATGTAATTTGTCAGTTAGTTAGTTAGTTCGTTACTTTAATTTGTTCTACCTTTGTACAATGGTTTTTTTTGTCATGTTCTCATGTACTGCTATCTGCCTGTGTGGCGAATAAACATATTATAAGCATGGTGCTGATGGTCACTCTGTTCTTGGCCCAAAGCCAATACTCACATGACACATAGAAACTCACAAACGACAAATCCTAACCACCAGACCAGCTAGGCCCACTCACCGAACCTCAGGGGGGAGACCCCTAAAAGGCATGCCGCTCTTCCTCGAGTAGCATAAGCAATCCCCAGGATCATTGGGGCTTGCCCACCCACCTGTATTTAGTCTGCAGTCAGAAGGTTTCCTGACCCTGTCAGGGAAGTCTCCAGCTGCAGTTACCAGGACAAATTTCGAGGAGGTAACATGTTGGACTTAGCTATAACAGCAGAGAAAAATCCTCTTCATGGAGAATATACCCCGCATCGCCCCTGAAGGAGCTATAGCCGGTGCCTGAAAGGTCCTGAACGTCCTCGATCCTAAGATCTTACTTCAGGACTTGCGCATCGCTTCAGTATTTTCCTCCCCAAAGTCGGTTCTTTCGTTCTCAAATTATCATTATCCTGTTTGTTATACTGTTTACAAGTTTGGTAATAGACAAACGAACAGACGGACTGACGGAGGGGCGGACAGACGGACGGGTTGAAAACATTATGCATCCGCCTGCCAGTTTGGCCCGGCGGTTGCATAAGAATGTGGACTGCCTAATCCTCTGCGGCCGTTGGAGAAAGTACAGTGGTCTGTATTAAGTTTATGGCAGTCGATAGCCTACATAATATTAGAACGATACCGCGGTATTTTAATGCCGGTTGACCGCGCATCACTAATGCTGACAGCGTGTTGCTGTCGCGTTTTTCGCGGCTGCTGTGCTGGTCGTCACAACTCACAATACTGTGCATTAACCGCAGATTGATATCCGGTACCAGTGGATCGATAGTGCACTGCCAGTGTTTATTCGGTTTAAAACGGCATATACTGATTGCCACATCCATAACCCGCTGCGCCATTAAAAATCAACAGGCACCGCAAAAGGTGTAGCTTATTCGATTACACAATTTTAGCGAGCGTTACGTGTGATTAAATGTACGTGTTTTCGCGCATTTGTCCGCAATAGCTGAATCTTTTTTCAAGAACACTGAACTGATTTCGATTTTTTCACTACAATCAAGAGAATAAATAATTACATTTTGGGCGAAATTGAAACAGGTAGAAGGGAGCAGGATACGAGAGAAAATTCGAATCGACGTCAGTCGGTTTTGCGGTGATGTTAAATAGGTGCTGACACCTAGCGGATGAATTCACAAATTTTACTGCACAGACGACGGCAGCTGGCTTTCCTCATTTTTGATCGTATGTTAAGCATGGCTTTATTACGTTCTCTCTCATCTTTATTTTTCGTATCATATGATACGACCTTTATGGTATGACCTGAGTAGGCCTAATGCATTTACGACTGATGATAAGCGATTCCGCTGATGCATCGATTGGGAACAAAAGGTCACAGAACGTTCGGAGTCGGAGCTCATCGTGTTTGTTTTGGGTTTTATCCACAGTAGCTGAAACATATCATCATATTTTGCAATTGACATATTTGTATAACAGCACTAACGCATAGTCGATATTGAGCAGCATGAGCCATAAAATACTTATTTTAGACATTTTACACATTTACATATATCAAATGGTGCTGTTTCGAACAGAAAATCGCACATTTGTATAATCGCAATAATTGATTGATCATAATATAAACGGCATCGATCCATTTGCTCTGTCCATAATGTCACAGACTACAGGGTTTATTGCGACAATGACGTCAGATCCATTAATGCATATGGCGGATGCGCATGAATGTAACCGGCCGTGCGCCGTACTTAGCGTTTGGTCGAGGAACACAGTTTCCAGTCAAATGATAGAAGTCATAGCTATGGAACAGGTCCATCATCGTACAGTCAGCTTCACGACGATGTCGAGTGTTGCATCCATTGAAGAAGAAGCTAAGGCATCGGAGACGGATGTTGAAGGGCAGTTGGTAGACGGAGGCGATCTGCTGAAGTGTTTCTCTCCACTCCTCAACAGCATGAGATTGTTCGGTCTCTACTTCACACGAGAGTCTCGCCGCATCCATGACGCTGCCACTGTGGCGACGGACTCAAGGAAATGGAACGGAGGACGCATCTACGCCGTCGTGATGATGGTGTTGGCCTGGCTGAACGTCGCCAGGATATTCAGTGTGTTCCACAAGACGGATAAGTTTGGGTATCTTCTGTTTCTGAAACTGTCCATGGTTTCTGCCTTCCTTCTCAGTGTGGTGCTACAGACCGCCTGCTTTGTTGCCAGTCAGACTGGAAATCTGGATCGAGTCTTCCGCGATGCAAAACTGCCGAAGTCTGATCATATCAGATATCGTCGCTTGGCAGTCATTCACACAGCGGTATGCTGGATTCTTTTAGTGGCAGAAATGCTTATATTCTTAGTTCCGGTGCTTCTAAGGGATACGTACTACGACATGTCACTGACGCCTCTCGGCGTTCATGTTGCTGTTTCGCATGAGCCAATCGTTTTGATCACATTGTTTGCAAGTTTTCTTTATTTCTTTGTCTACGCTGCATGGATCTTTTCACAGTCAGTGAACTACGTGGACTACTCCAAGGTTTTACAGTGTATAACCTACTACATGACGAGCAGTAAACGCGTTCCACTGTCGTCATTCTGTGCATGACATTGCAGTGGCTTAACAATAACTGGATTTATTTAGATGTGGTTTATTTGATTTTTTTATTTATTTTGGTTTCAGTGCGAACTTCTTTGCGTCACATTAACATGTCTACTCCAAGGGGTTACAGTGTATTGACTCAAGGACTAATAAATCCATTAATTAATAAATCCATTAAATCCAAGTAATACGTTCACTGCTATATGCACTTAGGCCTGCGCCGTCTTTCCTCCAGTTCAAGCTTTCCAAATCATTCAGTCAGTGAACTACATTGCACTAAATCGTCTATTCCAACATGACCTTCGTATCCAGAACTGAACTTGTTTTATTCACAGTGTAAACTGCACAGGTCCTACTTCCATCATCTAGCCTATTTCGACTATCTCCTACTTGAGGCCATTCGAGTTCCATCGCGCACCTGTTTATATAGTCAGTGAACTACATGGTGACAAGCGTCCTCTACGACCAGCTCCGCGCACTGAACCGAGATTTCAATCGTGCCGTAGGCTGCAGCGGCGAGTTTCAAGGAAGCATCCGAGAATACCGTCGACGTCACCAGACGCTGAGTCAGTCAGTACAGAACGCCGATCAGTTTATGATGATAAGCAACGTGGCTGGGTTTTGCTGTCAGATTCTGAACTTGATCATCATCCTCTATTGCTCCATATTCTTTCTAGACCAAACCATCGGTCATAACGCGTTTACCAGCTTTGTGCAGATCATCTGGCTGATCACGATCGTGTTTGGTCTAACGTTGACGGCATGTGAAGGAATCGTCATCAACCATGTGGTATGTATTGCATTATACTGTACTTACTATACACTGTGAGTTTTAAAAAAAACTGGACCCTTTTTTATTTGAGCATAACTTTGGCAAATACTGTCGGATTTTAGTAGTTCTTTCACTGTTGCAGACAGAAATTAACTGCGACCAAGCATACCATAAAATCTACCACCAAACTCCATATCTGTTGGTGCACTACCATGTAAAGTGAACAAGAATGTACTGGCCAACATTGCTGGCATTATTTCGTTAAGATGCAACAGTAAAACAAGTCACAATGAATTTAACATATATGGACAAAGTCAACATTGTCAGTTCATAAGCTGTACTCGAAATGTCCTCCCTTAGCACAGACACACGCTCGAAGTCTTCCTCGCCACTGGTCAATAGCCTCGTCAATATTCGACTGTTCAAGACCGCACCAGACATCGATGAGCCGCCGTCTCAATTTATCCACACCATGGATTTGTCTCTGGCAGACACGATGCCGCATGACAGCCCAGATCTCGTAATCCACAGGACTCGAGATTTGGGCTGTTTGAAGGCCACAGACTGTATGTATATAGTTAACTTGCGATCTTTCGCTTCTTGTTAGGGTTCCTGTAAGTGCTGATTATTCTGCCTTGAAGTCCTGGTTGACACATCTTGTTCTTAACTGTTGATGCTCTGTTTACGTATTTTACTTTTTTGTCAGTCAAATAAATATATGATATGATAAGATATGATATGACATATTTTGGTGAAATTCAGGCTCACAGCCTCGCCGAACGAACTCATGATATTGATTTGCTGTCGTTGGATGCACAGTCAGTTTCCGAGGTACGATAATATTTTACCTCCATACATGTCTAATATTAGTTATATTTAACTATTTTTATCGTCTCCTTTAAGTCTAGTGGATTAAAATGTATTTAGCGTATTTTTGCACATTATGCTAAACTTTTAACAGTTTCGGTATTTTTCTTGGACTTGTTATGCTCTTCGTCAGCATAGATTTTGTTGTCAGGTCAGTGATGATGTAGAGAACTCGCGTGTGTACATATTTTAGATGTTTCAATTATTAACGCTGTTAATATTAATGTTGGAATTAGAACAGCTACACGACCCAAGGAGGTCGAGAATGATGCCTCCGCCAGGCTTCCAAATCTGTCTTCGGCATCCTGTAACGTTTAGTTTTGACGTTCCCAAACACCCAAAGTTGACCATTTTATGCACTTGTGCTAACTGGCATCAAAATGGGTTCATTCGTTTTGAAAATGTTCACATCAAGTTTGCTAATTAAGAGACGAACGAAAGAACGAACAGTTGGACGCACAGATGGACGAATGAGTGGACAAGTTGATAACACTATGCCTCCGCCTGACAGCCTGCACACTCCTGGTGTAGGCATAAAAACCAAGTTGGTATTGATATAGGCTTATAGAAATAGTTCGATTCTTTGTTACCATGTGAATTGTTGTACAGCTGAACCTGTTTCTTGACCGTCTACACGGAAGTCCGATTGGATTCAGCATTCTGGGCATCTTTGTCATAGAAAAGAACACGCTGTTAACGGTCTGTGTGCAGCGTCTTCGTCATTGTGTCTAAAGGCCCGTTTATAGCGACACAATTACTCAACTCAACTCAGGTCTTAAGGCCCGACGACGCAACTCAACTCAACTGAACTCAACTCAACTCAACGTCGAATTGAGTTGAGTTGAGTTGCGTCGCTATGAACGGGCCTTAACTCTGCATCGTTTGCTTCACTCATGCAACTCGGCTAAAATCTGAAGTCGGAATCGGTCCATTACTATTTAGTTTAATTTATTTTTTAGTTTAGTTTTAATTTAATTTAGTTTATTTAATATATCTCGCCCGGCAATGGCCGGCGAGGTATTTATTTGGTCGCCAATGTTCGTTATGACGTTTGTTACAAGTGCAACATTGTGAGAAAACGGCTAAGCTGTCATTATGAAACTTCCAAAATACACCGGTAATGCTATTAGGATCATGCTATTAAAATCGCCAGATGGCAGCACCGTGCAATAGAGTGCGGATCTAGGTTTGCCGTGTATGGCGCCACTTGTTTGGCAAACTACCTCTTATTCGTAGCAACGGCAATTACAACAGCCCTACGGTAAGTGGCCTACAACACTAATAATCTTTCCCGCGGCGTTAGCCGGCCGCCATACTATTTAGTTTTATTACCGCACGATACTATGCATAGCGCGGACTATGTCGTCGCAAGATGTCTGTCTGTCTGCCTGTCCGTCTGTCCGTCACACCTCGGTATTCTGTCGAAACGGCAGCACCAAAATTATATTCGCCTCGGCAATGGGCTGGCATTTTCTGCAATTTTAGTCGTCCCACCTAGGTCTGATAGGACTCGGTCACAGTAGCTTTGACGATTGCTGCGCCATATCTTTAAACTCAACTTTTTATACATCATCTAGATAGCCACACCACTCTAGTTTTTCCACACAAAACGGTATGGCAATACTCCAACGGGGACCCCCAACGGGGGCGTTGAATACAAGGTGGTATGAAAAAATCGTGATTTCGACCAATAGCTCGCTATATCTAGGAAACGGTAAAAGATAGAGCCATAGTTACTATGGAAGGCGAATAGGAAACCGTACCCAAGCTTTCGAATGGTACCGGTTTCAATGACCTCGATCGAGTGACCTCTAACCCAGATTTCAAGGTCACGCATTATTTAACGCTAAATATCTCAGTCCGAAACGGTACGCGATACAGATATAGTTA
>Ga0209338_1000518_pt1 | contig 12069 bp, 9 predicted proteins | sample OlaalgELextract1_FD_187374 | JGI IMG/M metagenome (GOLD analysis project Ga0209338, IMG submission 187374) | Olavius algarvensis symbiont microbial communities from Tuscany, Italy - Type A ELBA extract 1 (SPAdes) (version 2) | ecosystem: Host-associated > Annelida > Digestive system >... | reverse complement strand
TAAAAGTTGATGAAATCGAGTATTACTGTACACCTTGTTGTTCCTTTTGTTTTTGAGTTCGCACTCGGGGTTGTAACCCCAAACATTAGGAACAGCAAGACCTTTACTTCCTTCTTCAGTTTTTCCCCGGACAGCTATGCAAAGCCGGGGGAATGACGCAGGAAGAAGAAGACCGCATTGCCGCCGAATTAGTCAAGGACGCTCTCAATAACAATCGTATTCGCGGATTGTATCAACCGATAGTCGGCGTCAAGGCGCAGGAGGGCGAGCGCTATATTTCGCATATCGAGATAAGCTCAGAAGCGGGTAACATCATGCAGGAACAGGAATTCCGCAGTGCAGCCGAGCGCACCGGCACCGCGAAAATGATCGATCGCTGGCGTATACTGCACGCGATGAAAAAGATCAGGGACACCGGCAAAGGCGGTCGCAAAGTCCAGTTTTTCCTGCCCTTAAGCGCCGACTCGCTCAAGGATCCGGGACTCGCCGTCTGGGTCTCGGAAAACATCGCCAAAGCTAAGATCAGCGGTGAGCAACTGATTTTCATGATCGACGAAGCACAGGCGGTAAACCAGCTCAAGGCCGCCAAGGCCCTGGCCAAAGCATTACAGCAACTCCATTGCCACTTCGCGATCGATGAATTCGGCACCGGGATCAACCCGTTTCAACTGGTCAAGCTAATCGGTGCCGATTTCGTCCGCATCAACCACGTCTATATGGAGAACCTGGCGCAAAATGACGAAAACCAGGAGAGCATTCGCGAACTCGCCAATCAGGCGGTGGGGATGAAAATCAACACGATCACACCCGGGGTCATGGACGCCGCGGTGCTCAGCGTACTCTGGACCTTAGACGTCGACTTCGTGCAGGGTGATTTTCTACAACCCGCACAAAAAGACTTAAGCTACGATTTCAGCTCGATGTAGGTCCGCATCCGATGTGATCGGGTAATCGTCTAAGGCCGTTTTCCAATCTTTAACGGGATCGATTCGATATGAGCAAGCTTGAGGAAATCATCGCCGAGATTCGTAATCTCGAACAGGAGTTGCTGCGGGAACTGCAACAAAAGCAGGAAGAGTATTACTACATAATCAAGGGCAAGCGGGTTCAATTCGAGGAAGAAACTCGGCGCTATCACAAAACCCTTGCTAAAACCCTGGGCCGGTATTTCGCCGAAGCTCAGATACAGTATATCGTGACTGCGCCGCTAATCTACGCCTGCATCTTTCCTGCGCTGTTTCTTGACCTCGTGGTTAGCATCTACCATTCGATCTGTTTTCGAATTTACGGCATCCCGCGGGTGAGGCGTGACGATTACATCGTCATCGATCGCCACAGCTTGCAGTATCTGAACCCGATAGAAAAACTGAACTGCATGTATTGCGGTTATTTCAACGGCTTGATCGCCTATGTGCAAGAAATTGCCGCGCGCACCGAGCAATACTGGTGCCCGATCAAGCACGCCAGAAAGATGGCCAGCATCCACAGCCGCTATCATAAATTTATCGAGTATGGAGACAGCGCCGCCTACCAGGACAGACTCGAAGCAATACGCCGAGATATCAGAGACCTGGATCCCGGGCAATAGATGACAAGAATTCATCCGGCTACTAGTTCGCCAGCTCGGCTAACGGCACAATTATCAAGCGACGCCGAGCTGCTACCAGTGCGCTGAGCCGATTTTCGCGGTAGCCGGCGAATCCTGGCAAATTAAATCTGCAAAGCGGGGCGCAAACCGCTACACTGCGCCACCTTTCGCCTCGATCCACATCCATGCCCCCAGAATCAATTACCGCCAGTTTCGCAAACATGATGCTGCAGCCATCGCTATTGAAGGCCCTCGGCAATCTCGGTTACGAACAGCCCACGGCAATCCAGGCGCAAGCTATTCCGCTGATTCTCGACGGCCGCGACCTGCTCGGCCAGGCACAAACCGGTACCGGAAAAACCGCGGCCTTTGCGTTGCCGATTCTGTCGAATCTCGACCTCAAGCAAAAACAGCCCCAGGTTCTGGTACTCGCTCCAACCCGTGAACTGGCAATCCAGGTCGCCGAAGCCTTTAAGTCATATGCCTCGCAAATCAAAAGCTTTCATGTGCTGCCGGTCTACGGCGGCCAGGAATACAGCACCCAGATACGCGCGCTGCAACGCGGCGTTCATGTCATTGTCGGCACTCCGGGCCGGGTCATGGATCACATGCGCCGCGGTAACATCCGCCTCGATAAACTAACAACCCTGGTTCTCGACGAAGCCGATGAAATGCTGCGCATGGGCTTTATCGATGACGTCGAATGGGTGCTGGAGCAAGCCCCGAAGCAACGGCAGATCGCATTATTTTCCGCAACCATGCCAAACCAGATTCGCGCAATCACCCGGCGCTACTTGCGCAACCCGGCTGAGATTACCGTACAACTAAGGTCGACAACGGCGGACACCATTCGTCAGCGCTACTGGCCGGTTACCGGTACGCACAAGCTGGATGCCTTGACACGTATTCTGGAAGCCGAAACCTTCGACGCGATGTTGATATTCGTGCGCACCAAAACCGCCACAATCGAAGTAGCCGAGAAACTCGAAGCCCGCGGCTACCGGGCCGGCGCTCTGAATGGCGATATTGCGCAGAAGAACCGAGAGCGCCTGGTAGATCAACTGAAATCAGGCAAGCTGGATATCCTGGTGGCGACCGACGTGGCGGCGCGCGGGCTCGATGTTGAACGCATCAGCCATGTCATAAATTACGATATCCCGCACGATACCGAAGCCTACGTGCATCGCATCGGCCGCACCGGTCGGGCCGGGCGCGAGGGCGACGCCATCCTGTTCGTTGCGCCACGCGAAAGACGCATGTTGAAGGCGATTGAAAACGCGACGCGCAAGGAAATCGAATTGATGGAATTGCCATCGACCGACATCGTCAACAATCGGCGTATCGAAAAATTCAAGCAAGGCATCAGCGATACGCTTGCCAACGAAGACCTGGACCTGTTCAGGGGATTGATCGAACAGTATCAAGTGGAAAACCGGGTCGATGCGATTGATGTCGCAGCGGCGCTCGCCAAGCAACTACAGGGAAGCGCAGCTTTCCTGCTAAGCGGCAAGGCAGTCAACGCGCCGGCCTTCGAGCGCGACTATCAGGCTGCAAACGAAAAGCCGGAACGCGGTGGCCGGGGTCGAAGTTCCGTCGATGACGAGCGGGCGCCGAGAGTTCGGCAGGACAAAAAAACCTTACCGCTGGAACCGGGCATGGAACGCTATCGCGTCGAAGTCGGTTTCGACCATAAGGTTAAACCGGGTAATATCGTGGGAGCGATTGCCAATGAAGCCGATATAGACAGCAAGCACATCGGCCGCATCGAAATCTTTAGCGACCACAGTCTGATAGATTTACCGGAGGGCATGCCGAAAGAATTGTTGAATCAATTGAAAAACCTAAGAGTCGTCGGCCAACGATTGAACATGTCATTACTCGCCGGGAAGAGTTTCAGGAGCGGGAAGAAAATTAAAGCAAAACCGCAACGCGTAACGCCCAAGGTCCGGCATAAGACTAAAAAGAACAAGGGTCAGCCCAAGCGCGCGAAACACTAGCGCCGAAAAAGCGAGCCGCTTATTCGGCTGGGACAGCGATCGGAAAATCAGGTTATCATGCCAGCTTGCCTGATCTGGGTATCCGGGCGTGCAATAAAGTCCAGTGCCTCGAAGATGAAGTGGTAAACGGCATCCAGTCCCTGACACGGGTTCGCCGGACAGAACGCGTAACCGGAATTACTTGCAAACAACGAAAATTTTTTCGTCCTCGAGCAAGCCGTGTTTGTTATTGTCAACCCCAAATCCATTTTCCCGCCACCATTCAAACGCATTAACTTGAAATCCTGCTTCTCTAAGCCTGTCCGCATAGTCACTCGCATAGATTCTTACATGGTCGGATTGTCCAAAAACAACTTCTCTTTGCGACGGGGCGGTAACCGACGAATCTTCGAAGGTTTCATCTAAAACCAGGGACAACGGTACCTGCAGTATCCCCCAACCTCCGGGTTTAAGCACGCGATGCAATTCCCGCATTGCCCTTCTGTCGTCGAGAATATGTTCTAATACATGATTACATATAATGACGTCAAAACAGCCGTCGGGACAGTCGATCTCGGTAATATCCATGCGCCGCATGACACGATCCGAATTCAGATCAGCGGTCAGATAATCGATATTTTCCTGCCCTCGAAAGACTTTACTCAATCCCGGTTCCGGCGCCACATGCAATAATTTGACAGGCTTGTCGAAAATCCCGGTCTTATTGGACAAATAGAGATAGAGCAATCTTTCCCTGTCGGCGGATTTGCAAACCGGGCAGCGGGCATTCAAGCGATAGCCGCCACCGATAACTTTCTTTTCAGCAAGAACAGGAAATTTGAAGCCGTAGGGTCGAAAACGTCGTAAATTGGAATCGCAGATCGGGCAGTTGTAGCGGGTGCCAAAAAAACGCAGTTTTCTAATCCAGGTTTTCAATCTGAATCTCATGAGCCAAAACTCGTTGTTCGACGGCTGTAACTATTAACAGATCGACACATTGCATTTATTCCCATTGATAGGCACCGCCATAAGCAACCTGAAATACCAAGTCAAAATCGATTACTATTAATCACCATGCGGCCGCAGTATTCAGCGCCACGACTTGCGACTCATATCCGATTCTGTTTAATACCTGCATAGCCAACTCACTTGGAAGCCACAATGGTCGATCGGCTTTAAATCGTCACCGATCCCCTTTGTTTAGTCGCCACCCAAAGTCCAAGCAGGGGCTGGAAGATTTAAGAATGCTAACAAATCGGGATTTGCGGCACAATGACATCGAATCCAAACGCTGTTAACGGTTTGTGCTAACCCGATGCGCGTTTGAGCGTCGCCGAGTTATTCTTGGTTTCCGGAAAAGCCAAACTAAGCAGACAAAATATGCTTCGAATTGGCGGCATTAGCTGGTTTAACCTTTTCGTCATAATGCCGCAGCGCTATACCGATACTGAAAAAACCTAGTATGTGTTACCGATCCAATTAACCCGGGAATTGCCATTGCCGGAATGACCCGATTATTTCATCGACCGCCTATCCCCGGGGGTTTGCCCGATATTGCAGAACCCATGGCGCCGTTTCAGGTCAAACAGTCTGATTCTAATCGAAATGAAACCGATGACCCGATACCTCACCGCGATTGTCGTAAGCTACCTGATTTTTGCATCCGTATTAGCAAATGACTGGGAAAGTTTGCCACCCATGCCGACGGCGAGATCGGAAATGTCGGCGGTAGCCTGGGGTAATACTATTTATGTACCGGGCGGGCTTGGCGGGACCCGCAGCTTCGAAGCCTTCGATACCCAACAGGGGCACTGGCTCAAACTACCGCAAATGCCGGAAGGGCGGCATCATATTGCGATTGCTGCCTACCAGGCAAAGATTTACGTATTTGGGGGAGCGGACGGCAACTGGCGAGCTAGCGACAGCAGCTTCGTCTTCGACATCGAAACCGGTCAATGGAGTCGGGTCGCATCCATGCCCGCGGTGCGCTATGCCGCGGCTGCCGCGGTGATCGGATCTTATATCTACGTGGTGGGCGGGGATGGTCCCGGAGGGCATACCCTGCGCTACGATCCCGCCGGCAATCGCTGGCAGGAGCTGGCGGCGCCGCGGCTGCGACGCGAACACACGACCGCGGTCTCGAGGAACGGCCAGTTGTTGCTGATTGGCGGGCGCTGGTCCGGAGTCGGCGAGCTGGCCGACGTCGAACTCTATGACCCCGCAACCGATAGCTGGCGCGAGGCGCCGGACTTAGCCGTAGCACGGGGCGGGTTCACGGCGGTGAATCACCGTAATCGAATCTATGCCTTTGGCGGCGAAATCATGATGACGGGCAGCGAAACCCTGGCCAGCGTCGAACGGTTAACGGCCGCAGGCTGGGAATCGGCGGCGCCGATGCCGCGCGCTTTGCACGGTGTGCCGGTCGTCAGCCTGAACGAGTATATTTATATACTCGGCGGCTCCCAGCGAGCGGGAGCCATTGTCAACGATGGCCAGAGTTTCAGATCGAAGCGCTATTGAGCCGCAGCGGAACTATTGAATCGGGCCGGGTCTTCGGTATTCAGCACGAAAATGAAAACAGGCAAGCTGACCCGTTTGGTCAACGCACAACCGGCACCGAACAATTGGCGTGACTGACTACCTTCGATGTATTCGACCCGATGAAATAATCTTTCAGCCCCGGTTTATGCGAGGCCAAAATGATCAGATCGGCGTTCACCGCCTCGGCATCTTTCAGAATCGTACTATAAGCATGGCCCGAGCGGATTTCGATTTTGACATCTTTTTCGGTATTCGAGGCGAGCGATTGGAGGGCTTCCCGCGCCGACTGCTTCGACTTTTCCATGAAATCCGACGGTAGGTCGATATCGGTCCAGTTTGGAATGTCTTCAATGACGTATAGCAGGATAATCTCCGTATTCTCGCCCATTTCCGTATTCTCGCCCATTAACGACAACGCTAAATCGAGCGTCTTCTTACCTCGTCCAGATGAGCCAAATCAACCGGTAGCAGAATGGTTTTAAACATGACTTTCTCCTTGGCCGGAAAGCACAAGCATATATCCCTTAAATCGAATTTCAAAGGATCTGGCGTAGATGCATCTGCGCATCATAGCGACAGTGAACTTATCTCGTCACGGGTACGAATCAGATTGACTGTTACCCTAATTCGGGCACTCAGCAGAAGTACAGGGGCTTAGTCGACAACCTCGATCGCGCTGACGTTCTGGTAGCCGCGCGGCAGCTTGCGGCCGCGCTTGCCGCGCTCTATACGATACTGCTCGAGCTCTTTCAGATTCATGCTTTTGTATTTCTTACCGCAATGGATAACCAGCTTTTGTTTACCCGACAAGCAGGTGATAAACGCGATCTCCTCTTCACCGTCCTTGACACGCTTGGGCGGGATGCCCTGGATTTTGTTGCCCTTGCCCTTGGCCAGCTGCGGCACCGAGTTGACCGCAAGCAGCGCGATATAACCATCGCTGGTGATCGAAACCAACTGGTCCGAATCGTAATCGGCGAGCGCCGCCACCGGCATCAATTGTGCCCCCTTGGACAAGCTGATCTGGGCCTTGCCGTTTTTGTTGCGCGTCAGCATGTCCGAAAATTTGCAGACGTAACCATATCCATGCGACGACGACATCAGAAACCGATCGTCATCGCGCCCCATCACGCAACTCCTGAATTCGGCGCCGCTGGCGGGTTTGAAACGACCCGTCAAGGGTTCGCCCTGGCCGCGCGCCGACGGCAGCGTATGCGCCGTCAAGGCATAGGCGCGCCCGAATGAATCGACAAACACCACGCTTTGATTACTCTTGCCCTGCGCCATAGCCAGGAAAGCATCGCCGGATTTGTAATTCAGGGCGCGCGGGTCGATGTCGTGCCCCTTGGCGGCGCGCACCCAGCCTTTGCTCGACAACACCACGGTCAGGGCTTCGGACGGCATCAAATCGGTTTCATCGAGCGCCCGTGCGGCTTGCCGGCTGACGATTGGCGAACGCCGCTCGTCGCCATAGGTTTCGGCGTCTTCCTGAATTTCCTTTTTAATCATCGTCTTGATGCGACGCTCCGAACCGAGCAGCGTTTCCAGTTCCTTTTTCTCGGCGTTGAGTTCTTCCTGCTCGGCGCGAATTTTCATTTCCTCGAGCTTGGCCAGGTGGCGCAGCTTGGTCTCCAGAATCGCCTCGGCCTGGATCTCGGTGATCTTGAATGTCTTGATCAATGCCGCCTTCGGCTCATCTTCTTCGCGCACGATTCGAATCACTTCATCCAGGTTCAGGAATGCAATCAGCAATCCTTCCAGTACGTGCAGGCGGGCATCGACCTTGTCGAGCCGCCACTGCAGACGCCGGCGCACGGTAGTAATGCGAAACGCAATCCATTCCTGCAGGATTTGCTTCAGGTTCTTGACCTGCGGGCGGCCATTGGTGCCGATCATGTTCATATTGACGCGGTAGGTGCGTTCGAGATCGGTGGTCGCGAACAAATGCCCCATTAGCGATCCGACATCGACGCGGTTGGAACGCGGCACGATCACCAGGCGCGTCGGGTTTTCATGGTCGGATTCGTCGCGCAGGTCGTCCACCATGGGCAGTTTCCTGGCCGACATCTGTTGCGAAATCTGCTCCAGCACGCGCGCGCCTGAAACCTGATGCGGCAGTGCGGTGACGATAATGTCCCCTTCCTCGCGTTCGAACACCGCGCGCATGCGAATCGAACCGTTACCGGTTTCATACATGCAGCGTAATTCGGCCGGCGGGGTGATGATCTCGGCCTCGGTCGGATAATCGGGCCCTTCTACCAGATCGAACAAGTCTTCCAGCGGCGTCTTTGCCTTGTCCAACAGGAGCACACAGGCGTCGGCGATCTGGCGCAGATTGTGCGGCGGCAAATCGGTCGCCATACCGACGGCGATGCCGGTGGTGCCGTTGAGCAGGATGTGCGGCAGGCGCGCAGGCAGCAGCGCCGGTTCCTGCATGGTGCCGTCGAAGTTGGCGGTCCAGTCGACCGTGCCCTGCCCCAGCTCCTGTAACAACACGCGCGCAAACCCGGACAGCCGTGATTCGGTATAACGCATCGCCGCAAATGACTTGGGATCGTCGGAGGACCCGAAGTTACCCTGACCGTCGATCAGCGGGTAGCGATAGGAAAAGGTTTGCGCCATCAATACCATCGCCTCGTAGCAGGCGGTATCGCCATGCGGATGGTATTTGCCGAGCACGTCACCCACGGTGCGCGCCGATTTTTTGTGCTTGGAACTGGCCGAAAGCCCCAGTTCCGACATCGCGTAGATGATACGGCGCTGTACCGGTTTTAGACCATCGCCGATATGCGGTAGGGCGCGATCGAGGATGACATACATCGAGTAGTCGAGATAAGCCTTCTCGGTGTAAACATGCAGGGGCTGTTTTTCGACACCCTCGTAATCGAATTCCATATTATCGCTCATACTTCCGCCAGGTCGCCCTTGGTTTGCAGCCAGGTCTTGCGATCGGCGGCACGTTTCTTGGCGAGCATCATATCCATGACTTTGAAAGTCTTGTCGCCCGGTTCGATGGTCAACTGCACCAGGCGCCGGGTGTCCGGCGCAATCGCGCTCTCGCGCAATTGCAGCGGATTCATTTCACCCAAGCCTTTGAAGCGCGTCACCGTCACCTTACCCTTGCGTTTTTCGGCGGCGATACGATCGAGAATGCCGTCGCGTTCGGCTTCGTCGAGTGCATAGTATTTGTCCTTGGCGATGTCGATTCGATACAGCGGCGGCTTGGCGACATAGACATGCCCTTGTTCGACCAGCGGTTGAAAATGCCGCAGAAACAGCGCGCATAACAGGGTCGCGATATGTGCGCCGTCCGAGTCGGCATCGGCCAGGATGCAGATCTTGCCGTAGCGCAGGTTAGCCAGATTAGTCGAGGCCGGTTCGACGCCTATGGCGACCGAAATATCGTGCACTTCCTGCGATGCCAGCACCTGGTCCGACGGCACTTCCCAGGTATTCAGAATTTTGCCGCGTAACGGCATGATCGCCTGAAACGCGCGATCGCGCGCCTGTTTGGCCGAGCCTCCGGCCGAATCGCCCTCGACCAGGAACAACTCGGTGCGCCCCACGTCCTGGCTGCTGCAATCGGACAGCTTGCCGGGCAGCGCCGGCCCGGAAGTCACTTTTTTTCGCACCACTTTCTTGGCGGTTTTGAGGCGGCTTTGCGCACTCGAAATGGCCAGCTGCGCCAACTGGTCGCCGATGTCGGCGTGCTGGTTCAGCCACAGGCTGAACGAATCCTTGGCGACGCCTGCTACAAACGCGGCGGTTTCGCGCGACGACAGCCGTTCCTTGGTCTGACCGGAAAACTGGGGTTCTTCCATCTTCACCGAAAGCACGAAACTGACCTTGTCCCAGACGTCGTCGGGCGCGAGCTTGATGCCGCGTGGCAACAGGCTGCGAAATTCGCAAAACTCGCGGATAGCATCGGTGATGCCGGTACGCAGACCGTTGACGTGGGTACCACCCTGGGAAGTCGGTATCAGGTTGACGTAACTTTCGGTTACCGATTCGCCGCCCTGCGGCAACCACAACACCGCCCAATCGACCGCCTCGTGCTCACCCTGCAGCGAATTGAAGAATGGCTGCGGCGGCAGCAACTCAAATCCCTGCAACGCTTCGAGCAGATAATCGGACAAACCGTCTTGATAAAGCCACTCGACCGATTCCTTGGTTTTTTCGACGTAAAACTTGACCCTTAGCCCCGGGCACAATACCGCCTTGGCGCGCAGGATATGCTTGAGTCGCGTCACCGAGAACGTCGGACTGTCGAAATACTTGGGATCGGGCCAGAATCGCAGGGTCGTACCCGAATTCTTTTTACCGACCGTGCCGGTTTGCTGCAGCGGATCTTTTTTGTCGCCGCCGCTGAAACTGATGGTGTATTCCTTGCCTTCGCGCCGCACGCGCACATCGAGCTGCTTCGACAGGGCGTTGACGACCGATACCCCGACCCCGTGCAGGCCGCCCGAAAACTGGTAATTCTTATTGGAAAACTTACCGCCCGCATGCAGTTTGGTGAGGATTACCTCGACCCCGGGAATTTTTTGCTGGGGATGGATATCGACCGGCATGCCGCGACCGTTGTCGATCACGCTAAGCGACTGGTCGGCGTGCAGAATCACTCCGATCTGCGTCGCGAACCCTGCAATCGCTTCATCCACACTATTATCGATCACCTCCTGGGCGAGGTGATTGGGTCTGGTGGTGTCGGTATACATACCCGGTCGTTTCTTGACCGGTTCGAGCCCCGTTAATACCTCGATCGAGGCGGCGTCGTACTGATTTTTCAAATGTGATGCTTCCTGAGCTGTGTGATTACGCGGTCTCAGACTCTTGAAATATATGAGCGTCAGCCTGATATAATGCGCATCTTTTTCCAGGTTCCGTATTATGAGCGAGTCACCCTATATTCACAATGTCGGCATGCAGAATTTCCAGCAACTGGTGCTGGAAAAATCGATGGCCAAGCCCGTACTGGTTGATTTCTGGGCCGACTGGTGCCAACCATGCCAAACCATTATGCCGATGCTCACCAAGCTCGCCGAGGAGTACGGCGGCAAATTCGAACTGGCCAAGGTAAATGCCGACGCGGAGCAGGAACTGGCAGCGCATTTCGGCATTAAGAGCCTGCCGACGATGAAACTTTTTTACCAGGGCCAGCTGGTCGATGAACGCATGGGCGCGCTGCCGGAATCCGAAATTCGGGCAATGCTGGACAAACACATTGTTTCCGAGACGGACCAGTTAATGCAGGCGGCGATGTCGGCTTACCAGCAGGGTCAAACCGAAGCAGCGCTGGAAATGCTGAATCAGGCACTGGCCAAAGATCCCGACAATGCCGAACTCAAAGTCACCATCGCACAAATGGTAAACGCGCAGGGCGACAGCGAGAGTGCGCTGGCGCTGCTTGATAATCTCGACGAAGACGGCAACAAGCTGGATGCGGCGATCAAGCTGCGCGCCGAGATCAAGCTGGCGGCGCAGCTCGCCGATTTACCGTCGCTGGATGAAATCGAACAACGGCTCGCGGCCAACCCGCAGGATCTCGAAGCGATGCTGCAAAAAAGCCGCCGCCTGAGCACCCAGGGCGATTACGAAAATGCGATGGAGTGTCTGCTGCAAGTCATGCGTAGCGATCGCGGCTTTGAAGATGACGCCGGACGCAAGGGCTTGCTTGAATTGTTCGACTTGCTCGGCGGCGAACACCCCAGCGTACAGAAATACCGCCGCAAGCTTTTCACCCTGCTACACTGACAATCCATAACCGGTCGTCCCCGACTATCATCTGCCGCCGCGTATCAACCGTCATTCGCGCGTCGTCTGTCATTCCCGCTTGCGCGCACTGCTGTCCGGAATAAATCATAATGCCAACTGTGCTTGATGTATTTGGAAATCGGATTTCCATTTTCGTCGTCGTTTAAGTACTTCGAATTCGAGTCTGGGTCGCTGGAATAGAGTCGATTT
>Ga0209338_1000517_pt1 | contig 12072 bp, 7 predicted proteins | sample OlaalgELextract1_FD_187374 | JGI IMG/M metagenome (GOLD analysis project Ga0209338, IMG submission 187374) | Olavius algarvensis symbiont microbial communities from Tuscany, Italy - Type A ELBA extract 1 (SPAdes) (version 2) | ecosystem: Host-associated > Annelida > Digestive system >... | reverse complement strand
TTTGAAATTAATATTCTTAACATTTTAAATATTTTTACTGAAATTATTGGTATGGCGCCGCCCATCAACGTTCAGGATTGGTATGGCGACCGCCATACCTGCCAGATAGCTTCCGGCGCCCTTGGCAACAGCTACTTTTCTCTACATTTTAGTCGGCTCCTCCTCCCCTACACTGACTCCCTGTGCTATCATTACCACATTTTAAACCACTGAGAGTGAAAAAGCACAGAAGCATGAAGAAAATAACAAACTGAGTGCATGCACTCACATTAACGAGTAGCTACTTTGCCCTGAAACGTAGACAAAATCGCCGTTTTCGTTCGCAAGCTACCAAAATTCCCTGACCACCAACAAAATTCCCTGACCAAATTAATTCCCCGACTTTCCAGGTGACTGGGAACCCTGTAACATGTGATAACTAGACTGTGCACAAACCTCCACCAAGGCTATAACCTCGACGTAAATGACCTGGGATTGATTCAAATCCAGGTTTCAAGATTAAGATGTCTGCCGGGCCCGGATCGCTCCAAAATGTCGTGGATTCATTATGTTGGCAGCATCAGTCATTCTACAGAGTGTCGTGAAAATCGACCGGTGACTATGAGAAATGCTGATAAATCTCTTAAAATCCCCTATTCCGTAGTCGTTAGGGCAGTGATAAAGTGATCCGGAATCCATATCTGGGACTGTTTTACCACCAAAAGTCAATCAGTTCTACCAACTGGTAGGCCCAATCATAACACAAAGTTTCAATGAAATTGGACCATTACTTTTGCAGTAATTGTTCTCACAGACAAAATGAATCAATGATCCACCGATCACATAACCTCCTTAGCAGAGTTAATTAGTTTCCACTTCAGGGAGAATGGGTTATATGCAGCGGAAACTGTACATTGGTACATACAAAATTTAACGCTACATATTATGACATGTATTGCACTGGGTCAACTGCTGTAGATTACTGTGTATCTATGATATAACTGAAGCATGCAAACAATTACAACATATCTGACACTGCATTACACGAATCACTAAGTCTAGATTTCTAACCAGTTTGTTATTCACAAGTTAGATACTTTTATTAAAATAACTCTCACATTAATCGATCAACTTTCACCCTGCATGAATCACATGCTACGTGGCATAACTGACGAGTACCCACAAGTTCAGTCACGCAGTAAAAATAAATTACATTAATCACAAAATATCTCGCCCAAAACAAACAACTGGAAAATTGTAATATTCAACATGGAACGATGCATTGCCAGCTTGTGAACTTAACTATAATATTGACGACGATAAACTGATGATGACGATATACTTAAAACAAGCGTGAATGTACTTTCATGCCTGATTAGACAACTGTAACATGCATTAAAACAACTGTCTTCTTAAGCCCAAGACAGACACACGATGCAAGTTTCTAGTACAAGAAGCTAGCATTAGTAGAAACTAGAGCCGGTTTTAGTTTAGCTGATGTTCAAAGTGATCTCCTTTTGCCTCATGCTTGCACATAACCGCTTTCTCCATTGACTAACAGCTTCACCAACAACATTTTGCGATATGCTTGCCCATGTGTCAAAGAGGCGCTGCTTCAAGTCACTGATACGTGTCTTGTAGAATGTACACACATTCCCGCATCAGTCCCCAAATCTGTATTCTGTAGTCATTCGGGTTTAGGTCCGGACTGTTTGGCGGCCACAGATCTGGAAGGATAAAGTCCAGTGTTATGCAAAAACTCGTACTCTACACAACTGAGTATTGTTACCTAATGACAGCGTTTCCGTGTCCGTCAGACATCCTGATCACGTCTTGTTAGCTGTTTACAGCTCGATGGAGCACGTGACCTGGAAATCACCTGGTCTCGTGTGGCTGAGTTGGTAGGATCCTGCATCCCGATTCATGTACATCGGTGTCTTCCTGATCCAAATTGCCTCTTTTATTCATCTGGTTTGTCGCTGTGCCTCTCTGTTGACCACTTTTGCCTTGTCCCAGTCGATGACATGGTTCTCTTCCAGAGCATAGTATGCGATGGCTGACTTGTGAGTTACACTAATCTCCCTTGCTCTGGAGGCTCGGGTCTTTGTACCAGCTGTGAAAGATTCCACTTCTTTCTGGTGCTCCTTGATCCTCAGACCAAATTTCCTGCCTGTCTCCCCAATATATGAGCTGGAGCAGTTCTTGCAAGGGGCACGATAGATCAATTCAGTCTTCTCCCCATCCTTGTCCTTTCATGAACCACAATATTCGGTAGTGTACGATGAGGACGGTTAGCTGTGGCAATGACGTGATATGCATGAATCGGGACGCAGGATCCTACAAACTCAGCCACACATGGGACCAGGTGATTTCCAGGTCACATGCTCCATCGAGCTGTAAACAGTCCACAAGACGTGATCAAGATGTCCAACGGACATCGAAACGTTGTCATTAGGCAACAGTACTCAGTTGTGTAGAGCAAGAAGTTTTTGCATTACTGATTGTACCAACTGAATGAATCTTTTCAACACAAAGTCCAGTGTTTCCTGCTGAAGGAGGTGGACTGTTTCAGGAGCACAGAGTGACACCAGAATGCGTCATTTCAGTCGCAGGTATTTAAAAGCAAATAAAATAAATAAAAGTGAAGGGACAATAAAAGTTGAATATGCATATAATTTTTGAAAGTGCTCTGATGCTGTTTACCAAAAATTATTGAAATTAGACTATGCTTGTCGAAACTACAGCTTGGCAAAGTTAGCACATATTTTGAGACACTAGTTACCTGCACTCGTTTCTAGTACTGATATAGGTATAGTAGTGTTTAACGTCCCACTCAACACATTATAGGTCATTTTGGAGATGATTTCAAGGGTCAGATGACCCAACCAACAGTGTCGCAGCACTAAAGGATGATGGTTAGTCAACCAAGTCAAGGGATAATCTCACCAGGCTCAGCTCACTAAAAGGTAAAGAGAAGAATGTAAGCAAAAAAATTTTAATACATATATCATTAATTACCTCTTCTCAGTGCTTCAAGATGCAATGTCTTACATTGGTTCAGTGCAAGTCTAAGAGAAACAGCACAAATATACAGCATCGCATCCATCACGTGTTACACATGTCCAGCACAATGAAGCCGAGCTCATAACAACAGCCACAGCGATGCTAATGCATCAGTAGTCTACACGATACATCATGTTAGCTGCACGCAGCTGCAGCAACGGATCGACGGCAAACAGGTTGCTATACGGTGGCTGTTGTTGAGGCTGGTGGGCCACTGCCGGCTGCTGTGACTGGAAAGATGGAGCCATTCGTCGATCATATGGCAGCTCACTGGCGGCCAACAACTGCGCCGAATGATGATATGATGGCCGACTGATCCCACTGCTCAGCTGACGTCTGTCAACTGGCATGGCAGTGGATAGGTGGTCAAAGGGGACGGCATGTCCATCAAACAACTGTGTAGCAGATGTTGACGGGTAATGGACGTCGGAGTGTGAGCTGGGAGATGACAGATGGTCGGCTGTATGTGACTGCACTTCAGAGCGCTGGTCTACAATTCGTGAACTGGGCACATTGCAGTCCAGTGGTAGAAGACTTGGTGGTCGTGAATCTGAAGATGTAGTCCTTACTACCGAACTACAATCAACTGCTTGATTAGGAGTGTTAACCGACGTCGGAATGTTTTCACCAAGCTGATCGTCTTGCTGCAGAGGCGGCGACAGATGTGTTACTGGTGCAGGAGGAGGAGATGAAGCGGAAACATCTTCCGATATCGCCGTAGAAACTGTAGATGTGTTTAAAGATGGTGGAAAAATAACATTTCGAGGGGCCCGACGACGCCGGGAACCGTGCATTTCGCCAGGTCTAATGCAGCGGTGAGCGGTCAGGCTGTGAGTGCCCTGTCCACACTTACTACAGTAGAATGGGAACTGCTCGGGTTTGCCCGGATGCATGCGTGACTGATGATTCCGCACATTGTGCGAGTTCTTGAAAAATTTCCCACACTGATCACACTGTGCCGTTTTTTCTTCTGCACACAAATAACAATACATACACTGTGGTCCAAAAAACCACACCCTTCTTCATTTTACTGTGGCTACTACTAACACTGACCAACTGCTGTAATATTTGATGAACAGTATACCGAGTAAATTTACTGCACAATTATTGATTTACTCACGTCACCTACTTACTGCTACTACATTGCCATGGGGAAATCTGTTCAGTGGCTTGAACAGAAATCTTGGGGGCAGTACTACCCAGTATTTTACTTTGAGGAAAATTGGTTTTCTTCCAGCAACAGTCTGCCAGCATAGGGTGCACATCAGACGATCGACCTTCTGCAGTTTGGAACTCCGACGTTCATTGTTCCAGACTTATGGCTTCTGAATAGTCCATCTTAATCCAGATGACAATCGATTATGGGGCATTATGCAGGATCATGTGTACAGATGCCAGTTCGTGACATCGCCAAACTGAGGCAGTGCTTGACTGACACATCTTTGAATGGAGGCACTGATGAATGTATTGATGAATGGCATAAGAGTCTTCAAACCGGTGTGGACAAGAGCTTAGCTATTGCTAACAGATTGTGCTCAGCATGACATAAGGGTCCTTTGGCTCGAATATGTCTAAATAATTGCTCACATGTGATATCCAAACATTGTAATTGACTCCATACATTATATATGCTGTATTTTTGAGACACAGATGATGAAACCATTCAGAGTACCACAAATAACTGTCAAAAGTCACTCAAGGCCATCAGCAATGTCGTCATTCATTAGATCATCTCGACTTTCTATCACGGACCGGAAAAGTAGGCTACACTCGCTTAGTTCAAAGGAAATTAGCTGAAATGACCTTGACCAGCAAGGTCACTAGTGATGGTGCAATTCATTAGGCCACATGTAACTTTCTATTAGTGGTTTGCAGTAGCCACGTGTCTATCTTGTATCATTTCTGAGATATTCAACAAGAGACAATCACGTGCCCTTGCACAATTTTCGAGTTCACAGATGTTGAAAAATGTGGTGACCCTAAAATCTAGGTTAGGGATCACTAAAAATCATTTGAAATTGCATCATTCTGTTGATCGCATAGGCCCCACAAATTCTTATCAACGTTCCTCAATAACTATGGCCGTAACCTGTACTGCTTCATGCACGACAATGCTCAGTTTGAGGCGTGTGCATTACAGGAATAGATAGATAGATAGATGCTTTCAAGGTATTAAACATAACAGCCATTCAAGTCACTGAAAATGACACTATTTGATAGATCATGACTTCCTATCAGTCTGCTGAACGTAAGTTTTCCTGTATTTTGTAATGCTTTCTAGATATTTAACATTCAAAATATCGTAACCTTGAAATCTAGGTTGCACGAGAGGCCATTGAATCCTCTAGACCTGGCGATAATACAGGTCTATCTTCACCGTGAGCTCTAGAAAAAGCTATATAGTGTAAGTCATTCTATAGTCATTTAAGTTTATTCAAGGTCACTGAAATTGGTGCATTCCATATGTGACTTCTATTAGTCTACCGCTAAAGAGAACTAATTTCCAACGAAACCCATGTAATATTTCCCACCACACCTTCAGCGTATTGCCACACTACCTTGCAAAAGTTAGAAGTTTGAATTTTGGCAAATCTGGAAGATAATAATGCAACGAAAATGTTACATGCATTGAGTTTTGAACACATACCCAACTTTATAGCTTAGTTACTTGACGTTTCAGTTTCCGGTTCCTCTTAAATAATCGTTGTAAACAGCAGACATTTTATGTATACAAGTGTGTTGTGAAAATCTCTGTAATACCAAAATGGTGTTTAGTGACAAAGATAAAGCTCTCATTAAAAATATGGATCTCATAATACGCTATGAACCACAGAAACTGATGAGCGAATTTCCCAATAAAAACTGGAAACTGAGTAGCTAAATTAAGCTCCTGAACATATGGGGCGTCGTCCAACAGCAAGTCTATCAGCCACAGGTGAACAATACTGATGAACTGAAGCAGCGTTTGCTGCATGTTTGGCATGGGATAGGCGTCTTCAGGCATGTGTGTGGGCAAAAGAAGGACTTCAAGCAACTATTGTGGCAATATTTAGCAGTATGACAAGATAGGTTTCAGTTTTTGTCAAATGTGACACAATTTTTATATTTTTTTTTGTAAATTACCACAAATTCAAAGTTCTAGATTTCGCAAGGTAGTGCAGCAACATACCGAAGCTACGTTAGGAAATGTTATATGCATTTTGTTGGCAATTTAGTTCTCTTTTCAGTAGTGAAAGAATTTTAAAAATCCGTTAAGAAATGACAAAGTTATCACCATGAGTTTGGTGTACTACTTTTTTGGGACACAGTATATCTATGGCTATCTTCTATCGTTTAAGAGATATAACAATTTAATGGTGGAAATCTGTGTCATTTCGCTGTTTTTACCATGCCAGTCTTGTCTGAAGCCTTCGCAAAGGGGAATGACAGTTGGCATGAAAACACCTATAGTCCCTGGGCTACCCGAAGTGAAAACCGCGTGATCCTATGGTCATTAGTTTTGAGTCAATACCAGCGTGAGACGGATGGACAGACGGACAGACAGACATAGTTAAATCGTGTTCTATCACAGCTGAGCATGTCAACAAAAAAGGAAGCCATTTTGAACATTTGCTGTGATATTTATGCTCGAGTATAGACCAGCGGTGTTGACAAACTTGGTATTTTTTGGGCAACAGTATTGAGTAAATTCGGTTGCTAATGCAATTTACTGTTGAAGATAAACATCTCACTAAATGGTTGTGACTTTGAGTAAAAATTATGGACAAAAAATTGCTTCGGCAAAATGTTTTTGCACAGAAGATGAAATCTTACTGGGTTACAATACAATACAATATAAAAACTTATAATGTGCCATATGTAACATAAAATGTTATTCGTAGATGTGGGAGTGACACGTGACTAGGCAATATGGGCAATGCTAAAAAGGTGACTTTTAAGTTCACACTTAAAAATGCTAACAGAGCCGCAGTCTCTAATGTCATACGTCGGATCGTTTCAGTTAGTAGCTGCAGAGTGTTTGTAACAATGCGAAGATAAACAATTCGCATGTAACCAACAGAGAGGAGATGGTGAGAAGATGACTGCAATTGCGACTACGATTATGAATGGTTAAGGATCACGTAAACATGTAGGATTACTGTGACGCAAAACATTAAAAGTTATTAACGTCTGTGTGTATAAAGACACTGACTGAGAAATCAGTGTGATGTCTTTAACTCTGGTGATCTGTGCAGCTGTGTGGACAGTTTGTGGTTCACCATAACCCAGACATGCATCAATGATGCCACTACTGTTACTTTCTCTAAAATGTTTTTAACCCGCCAAAACTATACTCTGTACCAGGAAACCATTTCTTCGAAAGCAATCTGCCTCATACTTTATACTCACTGACTAGCATTTAATTACTTAACTATTTATCTTAACCACATCGCTATAACAGCAGTGTTACTAATGTCCACTAATGTCTTCTTTAGTAGGGACCACAGTTTTCCACTGAAAATTTTGCCAAATTTCGCAGGTGGGTTCGCGAAATTCTGCTGCTTGCCGCGGCAAAATCGTCCAAATTACGCGGTTCACTGCAGCCTTCCATTCACTAGTAGATTGCGCCATTTGATGTTCAATTATTGAAGGCTGCTGTTGCACTAAGTTGCTGTAGCTAAATGAAAGTAAAATTATCACTTTCTACATGTACTGCGGTTTTCGAACACTGACTCATTTCTATACAATAAAAGCTAGCTTCCTATAGTTTAGTTTTATCTTACGCGAGTTGTGAGGCAATTGAACACCACTGGCACTATCATCTGATCGTTTCAACCCTACCAACTGAGCTGATACATGTAAACAACCAACAGACGACGATATCGTGGAGGACGTGCTTGTTGCTGCTTATTTCAACGGTGTCAAAACACTTTCTGCAGCGGCACATACAGCATGGAGTTTAGCACTCGATGAGCATTTCTACCGACTCTTCTTGGTTTGTCCGCTATGCAAAGAAGCAGTGTTTTCGCGTCTCCGACCAAGTCACGCCAAGTCAGACATGGCGGGCAGCACTGCGGGTGAGGCTGCGGATGACGAGGAGGAGGAGGGACATCAGTGGCCGAAGACTCCGCAGCACCCCCCAAGTTATTAACAGGCGATGGCGGCCGCCTTAGAAATATTACAGCGCTGTCTACTGACATTAATGCGTTAATGACAGCGCATACGACCATATGAGCTTGTTGTCTGCGTTGATAAAAAGCCCATCTATTACTGTATGTGAAATTCTGTGTAATTCAGCGGAAATATACGGAAATTACGCGGTAAACGGCAAATTACGTGGCGTGGCTCGAAATTCTGCGGCCCGCAGAATAGTGTGGTCCCTACTCTTTAGGCTGCTACCAGTAAAGAACATTTAATCAAAAGACAAATTACCGGTATATTCACACATGCAGATTCAGCATTTCCTGTTCAAATAAACTCCACATTTACTAAGTTATGTCAGTTAAAGCTAGGGGGTCTGGTAACTATGCCACACCATGTAGTATGAACGATGTACCTGAATGAATAGTCAAGTGGCGATCGTAATGCGAGTGGTAGCGGAATCGTTTGCCACAACGATCGCAGGTGTAAATGCGCACCGGGTTCGTGCCGAGAAGATGCACATATCGCATGTGCCGCACCAGTCGCTGGCGTGTAAAGAAAGAACTGTCGCAGATTTCACACTTGAAATCACGTGCCAACACATGCGTGGCTTTGTGCTCCACTAAAGTCGCACGATCAAGCGAGCGGAACTTGCAGTAGCAGCAGTGGTAGGCACGCTGTCGATTCGGATTCTTTGGACAATAAAGGCCAACATGCTGGCCCAAATTTCCATAGAAAACACCACAGTGTGGACAAACACCCTGAAGTACAAAACACAACAGCCTTTAATGAATATGTAATTCTTATACTACTAACGGTGAAGTATTCTCCCATTCTGACACCAGGACCACACCACAAATGTGGAAATCTAGAGTTGTATCATTTCCTCGACGTCTGGACCAAGTTTCATCACGAGATGAACATATCATATTAGACACACACTAGTTGTGCATGCAGTAATGAAAGCGGTAGAACTGAACATTCTATTCACAGCAGCAGAGGCTAGTTAGAAGCTGAAAGCCCATTCTATAGTCCGTGCCATGTCGCGTCTCACACATCTTGCCTGGGAGAACGTGACAACAAACATCATACGCGGTGGGCGGGTGTGTTCCTACCGGCCTAGGCCACCCACATCGTACACTGTGTGTCGGTAATTACCCACTGTACAGTGGACTAGATTACTGTGCTTGCTCCCTTGGTGGGCCAAAGACACGACAGAATTTATGATGCAACAATCGCCAGGCACCAAATGTTACGTTCCACACACAATGCCATCCACATCACCTGCATGGTGTAGGCCTACATCAGTCAATCAATCAATCAAACAAGCAAAACAAACATCTACAGTGCCTTATTTTGCGAGCGAATTAGACACTAGTCATTGTGCACAAAGACCACCCACCACCAGTGTATTGCATGCCATGACTACCAGCCGTCAATTTGATCATCGGTTAATAATCGGTTGTGGAAATTCAAATATCGATTATAAAATAATTCGAGTTTCACATCCCCAATGAAAACATTTCTAAGCCAGAAGCTGCCGCTGATGACCAACGCCCAACCGACAGTGTTACCATTTATCTGTCTTGATTCTAACTTGATTACGGTGCTTTATAAATCATTTACTTACTTACTTACTTACTTACCACATTTAAGGACAAATAACCACATAATGAAATGTGACAAAAAGCTACGTATTTATAGTGCTCCACAGCATACAGAAAATGTCAGACAATATTAAGTAATCAGATTATATTCCATAATAAAATACTAGCCTTTTTCTCCCATTTGGGTCCATCTTTCGAGCGTATATTGCGTACTCCGTGCTTTGGGTCTGTTTGCAAATTTGACTTCTTATGGCTGACGTGCTTCAACTTCTTAGTTAAGGATTTCGATGCAAGGCTCATCTTCTGGCCTCTTTTATTATCAATGAGTAACTTAGATTCACTTGAATCGGCGACATCACAGTTAGAGTTATCGTTCCGTATTGCATTTAATTCGTCATCCAATGCTGGGTCAGTCTTCAGCTTAAATTTAAGGCATGCTGGTGGCCGGGATCGTTTTATGTGTGTTCGATGCAGTGGTTTCTTTGGACTCCATTCAGTATCATCAGCATCACTGTTGGTAGAACTTCTGTCATCATGAGCAGGGTCATCATCCGTTATAACATTGTCCACACCTGCTGGTATTAACGACTCTTTCACCGTATCGTTCAGTACATCCAAACTGCCGTCAGCACAGTATTTATTGCTTGCAAAACTATTTCGCTTGGAGACACTGGTACCCTCATCTCCATCCTCATCACATACATCGAAGTCATCGTCATCGTCAAGATACGCTACGTCGTTCTCAACACAGTTATCGGCATCGTCAGTGTCGTCGTCATCTTTGTACTTAACGGTAGCTGTACTGCGAGCTCGAAGGCGTGAGGCAATTCCGTGAATCAAGGTACCAGCTGCCGATGTGCTGTTTGTCCTGGAGATACCACGGTCCACACGTCGCTGTCCTAAAGCACTAGCTACCACTGATGATCCTGTGACCGATGTCGATGGCCGTCGAGGTGGCTCCAGCAACGATTCTATGTGACAGTGGCATTTGTCACTGTCAACACTGAACAATGACCGCCCAGAACGAGCTGCAAACACACACAAGTAGGCACACTGCACCAGCCGTCAGTATCATTGACTCATTGACTTATAACTAGAGTTTCGGACGATTTTTATCATAGCAATTAACTGACAATTAAAAAATTAATGGCAGTTAATCTCAACTTATCACTGGCATTACGAAGATGACAACTTGACTGTTGTCAAGTCAGTTGTTTGTTACCTCCGCAAGGCAGAAATTATGTGATCAGGTTGGTGCGTCAGTTATTCTGTCTGTCTGTCTGTCTGTGTGCAGGATTACTGCAAAAGTGATTAGCTGATTTCATTGAAACTTGTGTTATCATTGGGCGTTCTGATCGTAAGAATTGACTCACTTTCGGTGATGATCCAGTCCTGGATACAGATTCTGCACTAGTCAAGTTAGAATCGAGGCGTGTAATAACATTTCACTGGTTCAGGAACTTGTACAGGAAAATAACTTCGGATGCTTTATCCCTGCCTAACTGGTTACACAGTTTCAAATGAACGAGTCAATATGACAAAAATATACGTTCGAAACCAACTGATAATGTCACAAATGTTAACATCATTGCAGGATGGAACTTTTCTTCTATTTCCTGTTTTGTTATTCTTTGTCAGTAAGAAGTAAGGAAGCAAGTTAGCAACATTCAATCACATTTTTTTGCATTTTAGCTGCACATGGCACGTTCTTATGAACTTGTACAGCAAAAATCAGTTACACATCTTAGAAAATCACAGGTAAGGAAAAACTGATTTAAATAAAAAAAATCCGATTTAAATAAAAAAAAAACATCTGATCTTTTTATTTTCAAAAAAATTATGATTATTTCTCCAACTGATTCCGGATCACATTTCGACTTCCCTCACCAATGCGGAATAAGTGAGTTTAGGAGATTTGTTAGCATTTCTCATATGGTCACGGGCAGATTTTCACGACAACTGGCAAAATAACTGATGCCGACTAGGTAATGAATCAACATTTTGGCAGCGATCCAGCAGACATCTGGATCCAAATCCAGAAATCTGGATTCAAATCCTGCATCACTTTTACTGGAGTTTAGATGCCTTGGCAGAGGTTTGCACTCTCTGAGCACTGTCTAGTTTCTTATTTTTCTAGTTGTTTACAGTCTTTACAGAATTTTCTTACAGTACCTTAATGAAACAAGAGGTCAAAGTAATTTGACAAAAAGCGCCTCACGGGGGGCCAATTCCCCGGTTAGAGGTCACCCCAGGGGGTCGAAAGTTGTACCATTGAATTCCTGGGGTAGGGTTTCCTATTAGT
>Ga0209338_1000516_pt1 | contig 12103 bp, 8 predicted proteins | sample OlaalgELextract1_FD_187374 | JGI IMG/M metagenome (GOLD analysis project Ga0209338, IMG submission 187374) | Olavius algarvensis symbiont microbial communities from Tuscany, Italy - Type A ELBA extract 1 (SPAdes) (version 2) | ecosystem: Host-associated > Annelida > Digestive system >... | reverse complement strand
TACGTCAGGCTGTATGGCTGAATAACCAGCTGTCTGGTTCAGATAACTTGGCAATTCTGTTCTACTGCCATCACTATACTGCTCTAAGCTTGTGTGCTGGCTATGTCTGTGCTCCAAGGACTGCAGTGACTGGTTGTATGTGTAAGTAGGTGACATATTTGCACTTCCATACAAAAGTCCCTGGTGACAACCATTTGCAATGCTGCTTTTTACTCCCACATCATGCATGCTTCTTGCATCAGAACTGCGTGAAGGAAACAGACTTCCATAGGATGGCGGGGGACAAGACTCAATTTGTAAAAAAGACTCGGTTGCTGGAGATGTTCTCGGAGCTGGCGCAGTAAATTGCAGCTTCCCACTATGAGCGTGTTTAAAGTCATTGATACAGTTGCTCATGACCTCATCTCTGGCCTGATGGCAGCTGAGCCCTGCTGCAGCAGCTTGTGTCCAATTTGGAGCAAAAGGTCCATCAGGTAAATTTTGAAATTTTGTGACAGCTCGATGCAAGTGTCTTGGTCTGCATCCTCGAACAGAAGACACCATCCTACAGTGTGTAGCAACTCGGAGGGCATTGGCTGCAGCCAAACCAAGCGAAGACTTACCACGACCACGGCCACGTCGACTAACGATCCCGGCTGCCGCACGAGCTAGAGCCGCCATCTTGAGTCGCTTTCGTTTACACAGCACGGGCTGTCGATGGAGCCGCGTCGTCATGGGAAATTCTCGGAGACACTCAATGCTGCCAGACGTTATCTTCCTGTGCTGACCTTCGGCATTTCCGAACTCGTCCGTAGAGTCAAGAATGCACAGTGGCAGTACGTGAAGTTGTTCATCATCTGGTCGACGATGGCCACGATGTTTTGTCAACGTCAGCACCTATACAACATCATCATCGTCGTCGTCGTCATCATCACCATCTCTGACATAAATTGACATGCCATTTATGTAGAAAGGAAGAAGTGCACTATAATTGTCAATGAGAAAAATGTAGTTTAAAAGAAAACGCTCAAAATGTAGGCAACAACAGTAACAAATAGTAATAGCCTAAAAGAAAACTACACGCTGTCAAGTGTCAAGATGCAGGCACAAGTCTATAATCAAAGTCAAGGTGCAGTTAAAGGTCATTTCACAGTAACAAAAAGTGTTGTAATATCTCGTATACAATGTGTAAATATGTCGATGAATAAAGCTGGCACAGCTTAAACTAATATTAAATGACACTGACCACGACCTTTTACCAAATAAGAGACATCACTAGGTATAGCCTACACTGAATCAAATCGAAAAAATAACTGAACTGTTTGCATTGTGTTGTGCAAAGAAACAAAAAGTTGGATTAAGTCATCTGATAATGCTCATATATAAATTTTCAATTGCAAGGGTTCTGACAATGCTGTAAATTACAGAGTATAATGAGAGATAAAGACGGATAGATTGCTACAGGCATAGCCAACCAAAAATGCTATACAAATCCACAACTATATGATCTACAATGGAAACTGAAATCACTCAAAGCAAAAGGATTTCAAATCAACATCACAAATCAAACAGCCCAGCAAACCTGATGCCTACACCCCACTGCATGGTGCTGCCACGTGGTAGATTTACTAGCATGATCCCAGAGACATTGGCTGCCTATGCATGATGATGACAGCTGTCACCATTTTCCGATAAACAAAGACACGAGGTACAAAAGCATTACAAATAAAGGTAACGACAAACAATATCTCACTCATTGTCAGCAGGGCAATGTAATAAATGATTTCAGACATAATTTCAAAGACCAAATTCTTGATACTGCCAGCTGCAACACTCATTATATTCAAATGTTTACAGCAGCACAGACTGACTGACCGTCGTGCAGCCGTTGTTCATGTTGTTAGTGTCTTTGTGCGAGTGGGTACAGAAGTCGACCACGGCCGTCACGCCAGACCACGGCCGGCCTGGCTTGTCACCAATACGACACGACGACCCTTCATTCTCAAAGTGAATCTACATCAACGTAACATGACTGCAGTCCACAATCAACAGTTCTAGTAGACACGGTGCTTTCAACTACACAGCAACTTGTGCCGAGAATTCAGTTCACGGCAGTTATTATTATTATTATTATTATTAAGAAAGAATGTCATAGCAACATTAGTCAATAGACTTCAAGGTTGCAGCCACAGCAAAAAGCTGTGGGAAAGTGAAAGTGAGTTGCACAGCAGTAAAGTCGTTTGACAGGCGCGGTGTCAGTTGTAAGAACGCTCGAACATTTCAGTTTTGAGGCGGTGTCGAAAAATGTCCAGTGACTCTAAAGACTGCACTGCCATTGGCAAACTGTTCCACACATGAGCTGCAGTTGAACTGAATGCAAGACCACCGATGATCACGTGTTAGGCACGAGGAACATCGAGCATGGCCGACGACAACGAGCGTAGATGCCGCCAGTAACCAATGTTGCTCGCCTGCTGGAGCTGGGCAGTGAGGTAACGCGGTGCCGTGTTGTGCTGACATCGGTAAGCAAGAACTGCCAACCGGAAGGCGATACGCTCGGGCACTCGCAGCCAATGCAGTTCCTTGAGCAACGGTGACACGTGATCAAACTTACAAACAAAAATGTTTGTGACCTGTAGTGTTTTATCACTATGCAAATACAGTATGAACATAGAAAAGGTATTAAAACAGCTAGAGACAGGACCAGCCACCTGGGGTCAGTTCAGTTAGGGAGCACTCTTGCAAGATTGCTCTCGACCACTCTCGTCAACTACAAGAACGGTCTCCATCGTTCTTCTCTAATCCTTTTTCTCCAGCAGCGCTCTCGTAAAAAATAAAAATGGCTACCTTAAATGAACATACATCTGTTATGGCAGCAATTTGAGTGACATTTCTGATCACAGTGACACGGATTTTATTTATATACTGTCAGCAAACGAACATTAACAACAAACAAAAAAAACAGTTTAAAACAAACAAAACACCAAACAAAATCACAATTTGTTTACAAATGAACACACGAGTCACATGACTAAAGCTGCTGGGATCATAGCTTTTTTATGATCCCAAAAAAATGAGAGCGCTCTCGCTGGAACAGATAATTTAAGTTAAGGATTGTTCCCGAAAATCAGGATCGATCCAAGAGTGCTCCTTCACTAAACAGTATACACATGACTGTCACCAAAATTACAGTCAGGGAAAGTGGCAGACATTTGAAAGATGGGCTGCTACTGGACAGAACAATATGTTACATTAGGCTGTTTTGCCTGCCACGTCACAGCTACCGTGCTAGGTAAACAAGTTCCTGCTTATGCACATAATATTGTTTAAATGCGTTAATTTTCCGCAATATTTTGTCTGCTTGCACGAAAGAATATTACTGCAATGTATAATTACTGCAATGTATTAATGTCAAGTTAAAGTTGAAGTTTGCATGGAATAGCAGTGGTTATCTCAGAGGTACTACTTATGTAGACGCCAATTTTTAAGGACCTTTCCAACTGTGACACAAAACAGTAACAGTAGAGAGGTATAAATACCGGAATCCCTTCATCATCAAGTCAAGTGTCAAACATACGGAGGCAGGCTATTATGTGGGGGTTCACTGGGTCCAGGCTGAGCCCACCCACCCACAAAATGATTCCTGGTGTATTTATATTGTCCAAAATTCCAAATCCATACATTCTTTGCATCACAAGCTGACATTCCTTTCACACTAGTTCTATAACAAAAGTATCACTTCAGCATTAGTATAACTAAGTCAATGTCGTATTTTACATACAACAAAAAACTAGTTTATATCAAAACTTATTAGGCATATTTCAATGGCAAAAAAATAAAATTAATTCATGGGATCCAGAAGACCCCCAGTCCACCTAAATGAAGCCCTTGAAGATTGCTAATGGACAATGTCCAGTTTGCAAAACACGAGACATATGTATCACGACTACCAACTTTACTGCGAGCACCGAGCATCGAGTCACACCAACCTGGTTGTTGTAAGAATCTGGTGCCACTCGCTGATAAATCGGTGCAACGTGGGTAGCAAGTGACTGCAGCAGGTGATCCAGTCTTGCTTCCTGGACAAAACAAACATCATCTCACACATTGACGACTCAGCCCAGACATTCGTCCACACAAACTGTGTACTGGCTCCTCCAATGCTGTGGAAGAATAGGACATCCTCCACAACAGATCTGCAATAACTTTTACAGCATATTCAGTTAAATGTGACGGCTGTTCAGTAAGATGGCAATCCAGCTAATCAGGATGTATGCAAGCTATGATGGCAAGCTATGCTCATACAGCACACGCACACACACACACAATGACCCCCTTCACACTGTAGTAACACAGTACAGTCTGACACTGTGCCTACCCATGGGCAGATGGCCAGGCTAGGTTGGCCTGAGTGGCTGGTATACTAGAGAACAGGCATCCATCAATAGTAACTTAAGTGACTTGGTGATGTGTGCAATATCATTACCAGAAAGCTAAACTGTCATCCATCAGAGATGACAATAAAACATTTCGTAATAACTCGAGGTGTTGTTCTGGTCTCGTGTGTTTGTAATGATATTTGTTCACTTATAGTTAGTTTGTTAGCATCATTACAGCAGACCTCACCAAACTTTCAGAATTGACGGAAAACGGCTGTGTGATCATGCCGTTAAATCTGTAGGTGGCAGCACTGTGCAATGGCGCATGGGAAAGGTCAGCTGTGCCTGACAGCAGTTATTATTATTATTATTATTATTATTATTACTGTCAAACTGCACTATTAGAAGCCAATCAGAGACCTTGCTATGATCTCTGAGACGAAACTTGCGCGGAGCATCGCTACGAGCGAACTTGCAGGCATTGTAGTACATGCTCCATGAACATCCAAAACTGAAAGACGCACCACCAGTCACCTCGTTCCAGCCTTGGCATGCACACGTCTTTCTACAAACCAAATAGATACACTATATACACAAGTGGACACGTCTGCTCAATAATACAGCTGACATTAACTGTCTCACTATTGCCCACACCCATCATAACTATACTGTGTCTCAAAAAACGTGTCTTTTTATTTTTTGAATAACTCGGTCAAAAACAAAGCGATTTCAATAATTTTTGGTACACAAACTCCCGAGGAAACTTGACACTAGCTGACTACAAATTTGCCCACTTCACCTTAAAAATGCCACTGCGCTACCTAGTGAAATGCAAAAAAAGTCGATTTGCGACAGCAGTTGGTTGAGACATGGCATGAGTTCAAGCAGAACATGGTGAATGACCAGTGGCGAACAAGACTCAAAACTTGTGTTCAGCAGACAGTGGTCATTTCGAACAGTGCATATGATGTTGTCTGCGGGACCATTTTCCACACCATTCAACAACCGGTTCTTTTCAGACCAACCTAGCAACCGGCTCTTTTTACAGCCACCCACTTTTTTCCATAAGAAAACAGTAGATTAAAACAGTATAAACTTCGATTATAAAAATAACACAGAAAGAAAATGTTGTAAAGAAAACATCAGACTCGTTAACTTTCCAGTTTTTGTTTGATGCCTTCACTTCTTCATTAAAACATTTTCTTATCATATTTCTGTAACAAGCTGATAACAATAATAGTCCTGAATTTCACAAGGTAATGCAGCGACACTTTTCAGGCGAAGTGGGCAAATTTATAGCCAACTAGTCGCAAGTTTCCTCAGGATTCCATACACCAAAAATTGTTGAAATTGGCTAATTTTATTCAAAAAATAAAAAGGGGGGCATTTTTTCGGGACACATTGTATATAAATATTATACAGCTGCGACCACATAACACACATAAGCAGGCTTAGTTTGTAGCACATTTCATTTAAGAAGCTTGCACCATAGGTGTGCCACTTGTGGCCAACAGCCTCCACAATGGCCGGTTCTGAGCCACGCAAGTTGTACGATACAGATCAGATTTGGTTAACTAATCCAATGCTCTAAAAATGAAATTATAAGAATATGACTGACAAAGACGATGAAGACGGCATTCTTGTTGTTTTTACTGTTGTGGTTGATGATGCAGTAGCTGTTACTGCTGCGACTACTAGTAACTACTATTACTATTATACATTATCACTAAAAGAGCAGCTGTGGTTACTGGTTAACAGAATGGAATCTCGCCTGTCAGACCAGGTTAAACTTCTTAAACAGTTATTGAGTGTCTCCAGAAGAAGACTGACATGTCTTAGCCGTGAGATGGAAGAGTGCACACACATTGTCACACAACCTCAGAAGCTGTCACTTGACCACTACATTAATTTTACTGCGAAGACTAGCACTTGGCTTAACTAACCGTTCATTCCATCCACAGCGGCGCTCAGTCGGCTCTCCATTATCTGGCAACAAGTGCCGCAGATAGTCATACAACTCTGTGGCATAGTTCTCGTCGACGCCGTCCCATACGCAGATGCCAACGATCATCACCGCGTGCTGACAGTGGTGACCACGGCGACGGCGTGTCAACACTAGCACTTTCTCCTCCGGACCCGACCGTCGAATTATCTGTCCAACATTCACATCTCTTTCCATCCCCTGATTCTATAAATAGCTCAATACTGTAGATAAATGCTGATTTTACTGCCACCTAGTGAATGAGATATAACTAAACTAGTGTTTGCTGTAATGTCATGTGAAATGCTATGTGCACTCTAATATAACAGCCCATAACCACAGACATCAGCTGCACTGCTGACAAGGACTGTGATGACATGAAAGTTCTGTCAGCATACCGTAAGGGTTTTGGAAATAAAAATCATCAATGACCACAAAATAATAATCAAATATTTTCAAATAGGATGATATTGCAAGCCATTTAACCACAAAAATTAAACCACAATTAATTCCAATTTTTAAGAAATAACATATTTCATTGCTCAAACTTTATTATTATTATTATTAATATAGAAATCGTACAGGAGATACACAAAAAGAAAGCAAAAAAGAAAAGAAAATAACACATAAAAGTATCAGATCAGTCTACACACAATTGCTCAATTTGTATTCTTATATTACCTCCGACTTACTCGTAATATTATATTGCCATCAACACCGGAACTAGTAAAACTATTACAAAGCTATTACAATCTGTACCAAAAATAAACAGATGGAACACCAAGTATGCCATAAAAGCAAATTATTTTAAAAATACTGTAAGAGATATAACATCAATGTTTGACTGACCCATTTTGCAATAGGACAACCTTGAATGCTTTTACCCTCCTTTCCAGTATACAGCAGTTTTTCAATCCGCAATGCTGCTCCATGAACATCCAATCTAATACACAAAAAATACTGACATAATATGCATTTTTCGCAATAACATTTGCCTCATTTTTACCGCACGATACTATGCATAAGCGCGGTATATGCCGTCATGCGGTGTCTGTCCGTCCGTCTGTCTGTCCATCTGTCTGTCACGTTCGTGGATCATGTCGAAACGAATAAACATATCTTCGAAATTTTTTCACCATCGGGTAGCCACACCATTCTAGTTTTTCAACACCAAATGGGGTGGCGCTATTCCGACGAGAACCCCCCTAACGTGGGCGTCGAATGCAAGGGGGGTACGAAAAAATGATGATTTTCGACCAATATCTCGCTCTATCTCAGAAACGGTTATAGTTAGATGGATGCCTGTTCTCTAGTATACTAGCCACTCAGGCCAACCTAGTCTGGCCATCTGCTCATGGGTAGGCACAGTGATCATTCGCAATGGTCGTGGCCATTCCTCGGCAAGAAATGGCAAATTTTGTGTAACAGTAGAGGCCCTGTTAATTTAACCAGGGGTTAACTGTCCAATGCGTTTCTCGGGTATTTTTAACCCGAGGTTTACAAACCATGCGCTAAACATAGAATTTGTCAGTGAAATTTCCTACAGCCAGCGTTATTCGTCGTATTACGTTACGTATTAACTAATTTTGGGCATGTGTGCTAATTAGAGCGATCCATTTTACATAGTAACGACCATGGTGAAGAGTGATTACACTAGCATCTATGGTTACAATGTGGAGTGCACAGCTGATTGCTTACATCATTTACATGTGATGCGTGAATGAGCTCCACGCAGTGATGTCATGTCAGTAGTATTGGTGAACTGTGGCTGACAATTTTGTCGTCTGGTTATAAACAAAAACAAAACAAAACAGTAGGAAATATACTGTGGGTATTGCCATACATCAGATTAGATGCAGTACGACTCGCTTCAACAGACTAAATCGCTCTCGGAATTTCTTATCGTCATAATTTTCGTACGGGTTAACTCGGGGAAGAACAGCAGGATCGCTTCTGTCGTGAATATCATCCATAAAATCAATATACAACAACTATACGAACATCTGCGATATTTAACTGGAGAAAATCCGCCCGTTAAACTTAACTTGACTGGAGTTTAAGCGTTCGAGAAACACAAAAATCGTCGGGTTAAGTTGAATCTCCGGTTGAGTTAACTTTAACCAAGGTAAACTGTTTCGAGTAACGCGGCCTTAGTCATAAACTGAGAAACAGTAAATTACAATCACTATCATCCTTCTACAGAGCACAAATGAAGCAGACCTCTGTTCGATGAGCTGTCGAATGGCAGCTTCAGTCGGCCCAACACCGAGATGACTGTAATACGGTCCTTCAGTGCTTTCATTATAAGAACCTGAGATATACACCATCACCATAACTCTACTGATTGAAAAATGTTTAACTGATAACTCAGACATATACGGCCTCAGCACTGAGTGAAAGCCCACCCCGAAGACAAGTAAGTAAGTAACTCAGACATACTTTTACAACTATAAATTATAATATAATCACTCTCAACAGCATCAGATACACCGGAATAAAATATTCTAACACAATTCTGCTTAACTACAAGAAAGTTCAGGTGAATATCTACCAAAGGCTTCACACATCAATAAAAAACAAAGTACAAAGATTATTTTCAAATAGGGCATCGCAATGTAAATATTATCCGAACAGAATAAGTTTAATTAATAACATTTAAATTGAACAAAAACAATTTAACATGTTAAAAAGCTAAATCTTTAACAAACTCAAACTATTCAGTTACAAATATAATTACAATTAATAAACAGAAATAACAAACTAGAAGGGCACTCGGTACAGTGCATTTACCTCAGACAAAGGTCTTCCGGTGGCTCAGTGAAAAAAACATTTTAAAACTACGGCTCGCTCTAGCGGCACGCCACCAATATGTATACATGGGATTTTCCCAACATAAAGTTCCGCGTAGCAGCACAGCTCACTGGCAGCCTAGGCAAGGCTGCAAAGTTCCGTAGCCTATACGACATCGGAGAAAGCAATCTGGTTCCGGCATCCGGACTATGATCCGGATCGGGCTCAAAAGTTAATCAATTCGTCTATGTCCACTCCAGACATCTGTCGACATGCAACGTTTCATCCAAATCCATGCACGCATTTTTGAGTAATCTTGCTAACAGACAGACGGACAGACAGACAGACAGACAGACAAACACGGGCAAATACATGTACCTCCTCTTTTGTTGTCGCAGGTAAAAAACATTACATACATTACAGCATCAGACTCGCTAACTGGATGTGGTACAGCAATTCGAGATTTTACAACGTCTAAATGCTTTCTCAATGACAGCTTTACTCAACAGTATAGTCTGGTAATATGGCTGTCAAAACGATGCTTTTACAGGTTTTCAGAAGAAAGTCTATTGCGAGAACTCTCTAGCCCACACAGCATCTAATGCTTGTTGAAATCTGTACTATTTAATGAGATTCAAACATTCTAAATACAAATGCAATGTGTTCAAGTAACTATGGGAAGATGAGACAACGGAAGATGGCAGGTGATTTATTGCAAGCATCAAACCTCGACACTGGCAGTGTGGGACTTCTTCAATCAAGTTGCACTTGAGTCGATTCATCAACTTCTCTTCATCAGTCATCAGCATCCTCCGATCTTCCACGTCTTCCTTTTTCACACCAAAAGCCCACTGCTGCTGCTGCTGTTGCTGCTGGTGGTGGTGGTTTGAATCACTGGAAAGACGAGGTGGAAGACTATCAGTGACTCTCTGCCGAACCTGGTTATCACTGGACCTGCTGGTTGCAGCAGCGGGTGGTAAATTTGGATAAAAACTGCTACAGTGAGCAATTTGTGAAGCAGCTGACACTGATAACATTCGTGAGTTATTGCAGCTCAAGTCAAGTACATAGGACAAGGCATCATGTTGTAAATTTTCACTAGTGGTATCATGCTTCTTGCAGCCTTCAAGAGACACATTTCTAAACGTATTCTTCTCATCACTATTGGGCTGAACAGCCGTGGAGTGGTTGGTCTTAGCTATATGACACCACTCAATGTCAGATTCGTACTTGTTTCTTTCTTGCCGACGACAGCCAGGTTGCTGACTGACAGGCATGCTGTTCTGCTGATGAACACCATATCTGTGATATTCAGAGCCAGCGTGCATTGGATACACAGTCTGACCACTTACTGGCACTGGCTTACTAGCCATGATGCTGTATGTGTTAGCAGGAGCACCTGCTGCATTTCCATTAAACAGCCACATATGTCGGTCTCTGGTGGACTGTGTTGCAACTGATGGAAGTGAACTAATAGGTTCCGTTTTGCTGTTCACCACTTCGCTGCAACTTGCTCTCGTGACATGGTGCTCTGCTGATAAGTCAACAAGCTTGACTGTCGTATAACCCAATGTTACATGATCTGGATAGCTCACATTTCCAAACGTTGGCGACAAACACTGCGATGGTGGTGTGAAATTAACAGGCTGAGACAGACAAGATTTCTCAGGCCAGTTGTAAGACGTCATCATGGTGCTACTACATTCACTCATCTTTCTAACATTCAAACTTGAGTCCGGAATGTTTGGAAGACGACTATTTGTTCCAACATTTTCAAAACCCAGGTAATTGTTGGTGCTATTATTCAGTCTAACTCGCTTGTAGTTAACATCACTACTCGGCATACGGTGTTTTCTATGCTCAACAGGGACAGACTCATTCTGAACAGACACGACAGGCACTGACATATCACCTGTCACTGTCAACGGCATGGAGTGAGATTGCGAGCTATCCAAAAACACAGGCTCAGGTTTCACTGGCAGTGATATACGACAAATAGACTTTGAGTCCATGTCAAGTAACGTAGCAACATTCTGCACAGACGACATCATGCCAGCATCAGTTTCAGAGGCAGACTGACATTTCAAGGTCAAATCACCAACATTTCTTGGCTGAGCAAGACACATTTGGTTAGTCTGTGGTGAACATACGCTAGACCCAGATGGCTTTCCTCGTCTGAAACCGATGCCCACACCTGCAAATTCATTATCATCTTCATCACGAAATTCATAAACGTCAAATGCCTTGGATGGGAAATGTGCTGATGTCATAGCACCAGCTTGAATCTTGGCAGGAGCCAGCGGAAGAAGACGGCCACGATCAGGAATCATCGTGTGTAACAATGAGGACTGACTTGATTCTGGCTGCTTCAAAACTTCTACAGCAGTGACAGCAGTTGTCATCAGCTCACTGTGGCTACTAAGACTCTGACTACGACTGGAAGCTGGCAACGCAATCAATGCGGTAGCTGGATGAGGAAAAGCATCATAAACAACGCCTCCACTCATCGATGACAAATGCAAACTAGTAGTCGAAAATCTTGCTGACGACAACTGATGTTGCACCACATTCTCATGTGATCTTACTGTGCCACTATGCACAGCACTGCTGGCAACTGTGTTCAAATTACAGCTGTCATGACCAACAATGCCTGTTAAGTTCACATAACTGTCACGAAAGGCATCCAAATCATGCTGCGGTTTGCATGATGGATCAGCTCTGTGCAAATATGTAGAATCAAGAGTTGAAATATTCTTCACTGATACTTCTCCATATGCATCCTACACAGTTAACAATAAGCAACTGACATCGGCTAGCTGACCACAAATTGTAACTTCTCTCTTAAACACAAATAAACCTATAAATTTCTTATAGTACAATATCAATCATCACATACACTGAACACAGCAAATTCAATTCAATTATGACATTAAATATTAAGTCCATTATTTTTTTCAAATCTGCACCAAACTGG
>Ga0209338_1000512_pt1 | contig 12170 bp, 4 predicted proteins | sample OlaalgELextract1_FD_187374 | JGI IMG/M metagenome (GOLD analysis project Ga0209338, IMG submission 187374) | Olavius algarvensis symbiont microbial communities from Tuscany, Italy - Type A ELBA extract 1 (SPAdes) (version 2) | ecosystem: Host-associated > Annelida > Digestive system >... | reverse complement strand
AGGGGCGGGGGAAGTTGCGCCCCATTTCTCAAATTCCTGGGTCCGCCCCTGTCATGCGCTCTGATTCCGCCGTCGCGATCGGAAAAGTAGCGAGGATTTGCAGCAAGAGTGAATGAAATATTCGGAAACAGTTTGCCGCACTGATACAGTGATGACAGAGCTGTTTTCGGTCGACAGTCGGCTGTTGACTTTTGCCGCTTTCGTCGCCAGAGAATGTAGGCCTACTCTTGTTTGAGCGCAATTGCATTGTGTTACTTTGACTTTACGCTGATGTAATGTAGTAGGCCTATACTGTAACTCTGCTTTATTGCGAAATAAACTCATATACCACTTCATTGGACGATAATATATTAGGCTATATAGTGAGTGACAGTGTGACATTGTTTTGTGTAGGCCTATCTTTAATTTTGTAGGCACCACAGGCCCATCTTATCATTCTCGTATTGAGTGTGAAAACGACTTAATTGAATTGAGCATTTCTTCACGACTTCTATGCGTTAAGCTAGTTCTACACCCCAAAAAAAGGGTTGGGTTGTGGCCTCTGCCTGGATCCACCATCGTGATGCTAGGTATATAGGCTAGGTCTTAGAAGCTTATGCCCATGCTCTGGCGTTATATGCACTACGAATTAATTATTAATGAAAATAAATAACAACGTTGATAACTGTAACTTTATTTTAGGTAGTCAGGTCGCTCTGAAGACACTTGTGTCTGTAGTACCATTCCATTCCTATTAATTTTTTCGACGGAGCCAACGGGGGCCAAGACCTCCCTGGTCGCCCCTCTGCGTACGCCACTGAGCTTGTGCAAACGAAAAATAAGCAGTGCAAGAGTGCAATTACCGTATGTTACAATGTTATCATCCGCATTTATCTGACTTCTGTTCCCAATCCCGGTTAACTCAACTTTATAATCACAGGCGCGCTGCACTGTTTTAAAGCCCATGCAAAAATCAATAAGAAAATCGAAATTTCGACCCCCTGTAAAATCGTAACCCATGAAGATTTCAATTTGAAACTTGGCACGTCATTATGTCGCGGACATCACCCACTGTGCAACTTTAGGGTCGAATCGACCCAGGGGGGATTCCCCCCAAACACACTTTTGTGACTGTTTTGTTATACTGTTTTTTTCTCGGTCAGGCGCCCAGATCGAACCGTCGTACTGATTGTTACGCTGAATGGCTCAAATGACGTGTTTCCGCCCAAGAATGGTCCTCTTGGGGGTCAGGAGGATGGGTGACGTCATATGGGGAAAATATTCCCCAAAAAAGGGCGTAAATAGGCAGTTTCAAGCCAAAACGCCAAAATGTTTACATCGCAATATCTCCGGAACTATTAATCCGACGAACTAGCGATTTGAGGTCGTAATTCAGACCACGAAAGGCACTTCGTGGGTGGTCTGCCATTACCACAAAGCAAATACAACATGGCTGACGGCCGCCATCTCGAAAATCGACATGACGTCAATTTCCGCGGCAGATGTTCCGATTTGGACGAAATTCGGCAGCCGGATGGTTTGCTAATAAGACTTTGGGTCTCATTTTCATTGTATAGGGGCCTACATTTTTATAGAATTACTGCCTTCACTTTATGTAGTTTTAACGATTGTAAAGTTTTGTAGGCCTAGGCTACATTTTAGGCAAACGTCTGCAATGTTCGGCTTACGGTATGAGCCGTCCGTCTGTTGTCGGTCTGTCTGTCTGTCATCTGCTACGTTGTTGCACTATAGGCATAGGCCTATCACGCAGAGAAAATGAACTCATCGGGAATATTTTTGCACTGGAACGCAGACAGTTTATATTAAAATTTGGGGCAAATATCCAAAGGGTTCTACAGGGGACCAAACCGTGCAAGTTAAATACAAGGGGTATGAAAAATTGGCGTTTTTCAACCAATATCTCGCTTTAGTTCGAAAACGGTACAAGATACAGCCATAGTTACACATGGAAGATGAATATGTGATCTATTGAATGGTGCCATTTCGATGACCCCTAACCTAGATTTCAAGGTCACGATATATTGAACGTCAAATAACCCGAAAACGGTACACGGTAGCAGACTAATAACAAGAACTTAGCTATCGCAAACAGATCGCGCGTCAGCTGCGCACACAATACGTTGACGGCATCTATAGGCCTAAATATTACACCGTGACCTTGAAACCTAGGTTAAGGGTCACTGGAAACGGAACCATTAGATAGATCATATACGACTTACTATTAGTCGAGTATTTGACGTTGACCTTGAAATGTGGGTTTGAGGTCCTTCACGGTCATTGAAAATGGCACAGTTCGATAGACCATGTATGACTTCCTATTAGTCCGCCATTATAACTATAGCTCTATTTTGTACCATTTGCAAGTTATTTTACGTTGAATAATACCGTGAACTTGAAATCTGGCTTCGAGGTCACTCAAGGTCATTGAAGCTGGTGCCATTCAAAAGCTTGGGTGCAGTTTTCTGTTCACCTTCTATAGTAACTATGGCCATATCTGTAGCCCTTTATGAGATATTTATTGTGAGAGTGGTGTGACCTTGAAAACAGGGTTAGGGTTCGTTCAAGGTCATTGGAAATGGCACCATTTGATAGATCACATACGATTTCCTATTTGCCTTTCATAGTAACTATGGCGATATCTTGTATCGTTTGTGAGATACAGCGACTTATTGTTAGAAAATTGCGGAATTTTTATACCCTACCTGTATTTAGCGCTCCCGCATGGGGTGACCCCATCGGAATTTCGTTATGGTGTTTGATGCTGATGAAACCAGAATGATTGGGCTACTGTATGGTGAAAAAACTGTGATGATATGTTAAGCTGTTTTGATCTGATACCGGAACATAACAGATGGACAGCCAGATAAAAGGTTGTATTACCTTGGATAACCCTTAACCCAGATTTCAAGAGCACAGCATTATTGGATGTTTAATATCTCTTAATATCGCTAATACCATTCCTTACGCTATTACTAAAAATCAAAAGGCCCAGTACGTTCGGCTAACAGTGTGGTCTCCATTGGTAACACGTATAACTGGAAATGAAAAATTACAAAAAGGCGACGCATTATGCTCATTCAAGTTCATCAAAATTGGTACCAATCAAAAGCCCGTACGCAATTTCCCATACTCAGTTTACGAAATAAATATGATTGACTGATTGAAACTACTCCTATTTTCTATCGTTTCCAAGATGTAATAATTTGTTGGTCGAAAATGTGCATTTATTGGTTTTTACCCACCCCACTGTCGTCTGAAACCCTAGATATCTTTGACACCAGGAGAACCATCATTCGAGTCCCTCAGTTACTTTGCGGTAAAAACTGTGCGACTGCAGTCAATTGGGGATGTGACGGAGCCAGCAGAAATCCGCATCCGTCGGATACAGATGTCACATTTAACATCCGTACGGATTCGAATGCGGATTTACAAAAACAATAGCTATTCATTTTCCCACACGAAACGACTAAAGTTAACACCAAATCGGACCACTGTAAAAGCATTCCACCCACCATGTTCGGCCAATGCCGGTTATTCAACGTGCATAGCCTCGTTTTCGACCTGTGGGTGTGGCTGTGTTTACTGTTGACTGTTTCATGCTGTATTTCTGTATTTATTTATTAACAAATTACCGTGTCTTAACGCAAAAAAACAAATTTGAATTCGACCAAAAAATGTCTCTGAACATCCAATGGATTCGAATGTGGTACAATCGTCGAACTTCGACAACATTGGAATTCGAACTCCGTCACAAGCCTACAGTCAATACCAGCATATGACAGATAGACATGCCAACTACACCTATTCTAGTGTAGCTGAGCGCTAATTAAGTGAAGTTCACCAATGTGTTTGCAACAGAACACTCCTGAAGTCTGCCAAAAATAATATAAATCAATGGAGGTGCTTGATGTCAGCGAAGCATGGTCACCTCCGTTTTTGGTCCAGGCTGTACATTTAACATGAATCTTAACCACGCGTTAACCCATTGTTCTCGTGTAATTATTTTGCTGACTGAAGGCCAAGCATGAACAGCTGATGCAAGGGTGCAACTGACACACGTCTGTATAATATAATGTAATGTTTTAAAACACATCTCGGCATTAGCAAATATCCATGTTCAGTGAAGTATTTTATCTTTAAAGACGCATCAACAAACGTCCTGAACATATCATAGTGGTGCTGTAGTACAATTACAACACACAACAGTACAACAGTTTCATTTCACATTAAACTGACGACAGCAAACATGTTAATTACAGAAACAGTTTATGACAAGTTCGGGTAGCAGTGAACTAAGTAGTACGAGTAAATCATCTGCACAAGAGACTTTCAGCGTGAATAATGGAACTGCAGAAGAATCGGTTACTACTGCATTGTCTTCAATTACTGCGCAGCAGGCTATCACCAAACACTGCAAACACTGACAACACACCCACTGCTGTTATTAGCAACACAACAACATATACATATACTGAGTGCACTAGATTATAGATACAGCAGCTGCTGCCTCTATGACAGGCAATGCCCTCGCATCTTCAGACATACAGTCTCAGTTTCTAGACACTCAACAGCCAATACTCTTACGTTTCACAGCTGAACACATAGGTCACGAGCACCTCCAATTCAACATCTGAGAACATGTAAACATAACATGTCATGGCGTAGCCAGGATTTCTGATGCACTCAGATAACGCAGTTCACGTGACAAATAACATAATGTGCTAGCTGATCTTTGACTAAGGCAAATTTACATACTTATATTTGACGTAATGATACCAACTATCAGTGGTTTAACTGACACTGTAACCAAGTCAACGACACATAATTAGTGTACTATACCGACACATTTATTACAGCTGCTGTACGACCGTCTATCCACTCTGTTTACAAACTAAATGGTCACAGTTATGTACAGTATGCACCTTTCACATGTAAATTATCAAAGATGAAATTATTTTAACCCTTTAATCGCCACATTAAAACAGTTGACCATTATACAGCGATATGGTGATTGGTACACTGGCCGTTGATGGGTGGGCTGTTACATTTGATACAGCGACGAGGGGACTGAGCAGAGCTGCAGCATGCCTAGGTATAGGTATAGTAGTAGTGTTTAACGTCCCACTTGTCATTTTGGAGACGATTTTACGGGTCATATGACTGCAGGACGATGGTTAGTAAACCACGTCAAGGGCCAATCCCACCAGGCTCAGAGAAGGATGTAAGCAAAAAATGTTTAATATATATATAGCATCATAAAGACCAAAAACACAGAGATGCTCAGAAAATGAGAGCTAAACCAAGCGGCCTGCCTAGGCCGGTCCTCGCTGTACCAAATGTATCAGCCCACCCATCAGTGGTCAGTGTACCAACTTTGTATTATTCAATGTGGCAGTAAATTGCCTTTGGAGTCATTCCAGTTATCAATATCATGCGATACACACCGTACAGTAAGTGAAGCAGGCATAAATACAAACCAGCATGAATACGGCTATAACTGCGGTCAGAACTTGGAGCGATTAAACTGACGACCAGCACCTGAACGTCACAGACACAATGCATCAGTCACAGTCATCCACTATTCTCACTAGCGGATTATTTTCATAGGCTGTATTGCTATATACAGGCTATGTACAACACAAGTATTCCTTCATTGCTCCAACATGCTAGGAAGACCATCCTGCTTCCAGCTACACCAAACTGTTTCCTTTGGACTTATGTGCTACTCATGCCACATACATGGGGTAATAATAATAATAATCCAACTTATAAAGTGCCTAAAATCTTGGCTTCAGTGGTGCTGGCCGCAGGTACGTGGATATTAATCAAATCCTTACAGAAGTATGGCCTAGATTTAAATACAGACAATACAGTAACACAAGTTTCCTGCTGTGTACAGGCATGGATCTAGTTTCTACTGATTTCAGTTTTACTGAGCTCACTATATTGCACGCCTGTTGTCATAACGTAGATGGCATACATTAATCGCAACAAATGTTGTAATTAATACAAGAAAAATTAATGACAAAAACTACAGGACTACTACACGAGGACGGATATATACAACCAGGCTGTGCAAAAGTAGGTGCACTATTAAGTGAGTCACACATTCACTATACATGCGTCTTGATGTCACATTCATTGTCAGCATAACAGCACATTCAATACACTAAATGTAATTACTGTATGCCTGCATTGCTTATGTGCTGCCATAAATGTGACATAAAAAGGTAAAACGTGCCAGGTAACATTATATACGAGTTTCTATGAGTCTGGTACACCGCAAGTTGCCACAGGCAACAACCGTTGTACCAGACCGATAAAAATGAGCACACACAGCCATATATAACATTACTGGCATATTTTATTTTTATTGCACATTATTTTAATTAAAATAATGAAGATAATGACAAAATACTCCGGAACTATACAACTTTACAGCATGTGATTATGCATAATGGGGCACACAACAATGTGACGTCATGGATGATTTATTGTCAAAGTCTCCACAAATAGGTAGGCTATTAGGCTTAAATTAACATAATCAGATTTTACAATCAGATATGGGAATTTACTGCACGGCTAGTATTGGGAACTTGAGTGTTTTGTATATGGCTGTAAAATTAACATGTTAATAAATGTGTTAAGGAATTAATTGTGATTAAAAAAATTAACGCCGTTGAAAAATTTTAACGAAAACATGATGAAAAGACAGCAATCGTTGATGTTTAAAACTTGATTTCACATATCACATGAAATCAACAATTTAATTTAATCAATCAATTCAATATTAATGAATCACACAATCGTCAAAACTCAAGATTCCGTCATTGTCAAAGTTCAGTCACCTGCACTAATCAGTCACTGTCAGTCTGTCATCAGTACTAGAAATAGATTAGCATTCAACAGCAATGGGCCGACGACGTCTACCTGCAAATGGAACACAAACTAAATGTTCGTTAACCTTCCGATTAAAAAAATTAATCAAGCAATTACTGCGATTAAATAAATTAATCGCTTGGCAGTGTAGTTTCATACCATTATAAATGTGCAATAAAAAACTACAGTATTATCAGTATTATAGCTGCAGTACTGGTGAATAACAAGGCACCCATACGATAATTTTAGTAATGTTGTCATAACAATTATTTTTGAAACAGACCCTGTCCACTGTTTGCACCGCCTCCATAGCGACTGGCAGAAGTCGACTCGCCGTAATTCCCTAACACGTCCACATCTCATGCACTGCAGCCACAGCTAAATAATATATGTTGTGCCATAAAAATGTGGAAGTTTATCTTTAACGATAAATCCACCAAATTTCCATTACTTGAGCACTGTCTGCATAACTTGATCAAGAATGAAGTTAAATGCAGCACTATTTAGACGAATAACTGCATGTGTCATGTGCCACACTACAACAACAACTCTGGTGCTTCCAATGCAGTTTCACTGCCGATATTCTGCATCTTACAAATGTGTATGGAATAATGACAATATGAATAACATCTGATAGACTTGTTTTCAGTATGTAGACACAGCTGATAAGGTGATAGAAAAAATGTTTAACTGTGAAAGAACTGCACTCAACCAACCCAAAAGTTCACATAAGACCTTAAACAACGGAAACTAAGCTGCGGGCTGTTATTGACACAGTCAAGAGTAGTATGAGAAACATGACACACACCTTGTCGTCTCTTTCTGTCTCCTCCGTACTGGTCATCGTCACCATATCGCTTGCCTGATGAGTAGCGAGCCGACGTGTCCACTGATGTGCACATCAGTAAACACAACAATGTAACTTAGCAGTCCAGTCCTACTACCTACACTCTAATAATACACCATCTGACTGCATTTGTCTGCCTGTGTACAAATAAAACATAAAACAGTCAACGGCAGAGAAACCAGCATGCCTTGACAGTTGTCCAAAAGTCTGTCTAAAATGTGAGAAGCAGTCGTCACTGTTAACGGGACACTCCGGTCAAAAAAATAAATTAGCCAAAACTATACTCGCCATGCCGTGTATTCATATGCGAGTCATTTTTAGATAGTTAAATTTATTGCACTTGTGTGGCAAGAAAACAATTTTCACAGACGAAATACAGCCGAAAATTAACGTGTTTAAACAATATAACGTATGCAAGCAGGAACAGGGAGATTCAAAATAAAAAATCCCAACAACAAAATCGCGGTATCTACTGTATATAATGCAAGAATATTTTTATACAAAGTTTTCTGTATTTCTGCAGCAATTTCTTCACAACTCCTTCACATCCTGCCCCAGCTACACCAAACTGTTTCCTTTGGACTTATGTGCTACTCATGCCACATACATGGGGTAATAATAATAATATTTTACTCAATTAACTTAATAGTTGGCAAAGTAGCACAGCATCAAGTTAAGTAAGTAAGTAAGAGTATTTATAGCCGGTGCCTAAAAGCAAGAGTCACTAGGCACCGATTTTCTTAAGTCAATGTTCGATTGTCACAAATCAACAGCTTAAGGTATCTAACATTTCTGTGCATGCTGTGTTTAACTGACTGCTATCTGACTTTCGTTCCATTGCTGACCTACCCTTATCAACCTACTCATAGACTGATTTCACCGAGCAAAGCTTCCAACCCTTTACTGGAATTTTTGAAACAATTACTCAGTATCCAAAATCATGTTTCCACAATGTCTCCATCCAAGAATATCCAAGCTTTATCTTAATTCGTACGATATTTTACCCATAACCAAAGTTATAGGCCTAAGTGCAATTATGACTTGAAATATTTATTATAATGCTACATTACAGGTAAACATAAACATATTAACGTCATACTGACATCACAACAAAGGTGGCACTCATGGTTCAGTTACTTTAATAATAAAATAAACTTTTTGTTCAATTGTTAAAGGTACAGAACTCTAGAAATTTTAAAATAGTACCTCTATGGTCATTCTATTTATAGCACAAAATACTGAAATAACAAAGTTTATTTGCTATAATAACTGCTTTATTTTATAAATAATAATTACTATTTTCGTAACACTTGTAAATAAGTCTTCTTTAGTTTGTTGAAATACAAAAGTATGTTAGACTACGACTTTAATATCGTTAGCAGTAAGAACAAGAGCACTCAGAGAATGCAAACTCCGCCGAGGCTGCTGCATTGTCGTACTGTGGTGAGCTAGCATATATCATATAAAATGCCGAACTCTTAGTGTTACAGAAAGTGAAAAACTGATCCGAGATCCAAAGCTGGATCTGGATCAACATCAAAATTTAATCACTTTTAGAGGACCACCGTTTATCCACGCCTACCATGTTTGGTCGACATCCGTTAACGGGTTCGGGAGTTATCCTGCTCACAGACAGAATGAATGACAGATGCAATGAGCACATAACTCCGCCGGCCTCGGCTGAGTAATAACTATGTGAAATCAATGCATAACGTACTGCCGCTGAAGTTTGTCCCATAGCTCTGAGTCCCACGAAGACCACCAGCAAAGTTGGCACCAGCCAATGACCTCTGGAAGTTAGCCAGTGGACCAAACTGCAGGTCCTCAAGTAGAGGTCGCGGCGGCTCAACAGTCGGTAACTTGTGCCTGTACGCAGCAAGCAATTACATATACATATGGAGCTGGATTAGAAAACTAACTGCTTAACAATGCACTGACAACAACAACAACCATTTTATGGCCCCAATTTCCCCAACTTGGGATTGGCCATGGGCCATAGTATGCTGGATTGCACTCCCAGGCTTGGTTCGTTCGTTTCGCGAATGCTTCTACTGCGACATTCTGATTCTGCAGCCACGTGACTGCACAGTCAACAGCCGAGTGAAGCCAAAGCAGATCACCGTCAAATCTGGTTAGTGGACATGACTCATACGATGCGACTCATCGTCTGTACACCGCCACATTGACACTCATCTGATGATGCCATGTGCCATTTGTGCAGATTAGCAGCACAACAGCCCTGTCCAGTACGGAAGCGGTTTAACATAGACCACGCTGAACGACCGAGATTGATGCCGGGTAGTAGGGTCAGAGATGAGATTCTTGTTGGCCACAAAGACAGACTGTCATTCAGCTCTCCACTGGAATGAAGTGTCTACTGGAGACAGGTCAGACCAAATCGGCTTTCTGGAAGTTAGGCGAGGTGGAGAGTGGTAGAAGAAGTCCTGGTACACTGGCCATTCAGGGTGATTTTCAACAATCTGCAGCAGCATGTGACATGCGGCCTTTAGGCATATGTTGCGTGGTGGTATGTTGGTGAGAACTGGAAGCCATGGCAACTGTGTAGTGCATAGAGTGCCAGAAATCAGCTGCATAGAGCTGTTCAGCTGCTTGTCACCCAGGTTGGTGTGAGCAGATCTGGACCAGACTGGACATCAGTACTCTGCTGCCGAATAACAAGTGCCAAAGAAGACGTACAAAGGGTGTCTGCATTAGCTCCCCAACTAGATCTGGCCAACTTGGACAGAAGGTTGTTTCTGGTAATCACTTTGGCTGCTGTCTGTATGACAAGATGCAGTCTAAAGTGACACTGAGAAACACTGGAAAGAACTCGTGTTTGAGTAGCTTAATACGCTCAAGTCTTGCTAAATTTTATGCTACATATATGTTCAAATTAGATGAAATATCAAACAAATTTTTATCAAACTCTTTGTTATTCAAATACTCCTAATAAACCAAAATACATTTACATTTATTGACCTTTTAGCCACAAGCAAACATCGTCAATCTTTACAAGAAACTGAATGCACATTACACTCAGCTGAACAATGGGTTAACAACATCGGCAAACACAAGTAAAAGCGATGATTACTTCAAATGATGCATCGATAAAGGACAGACACTTCATAATAGAGATGACACAGCATTCTGCATTATCTTTAAACCTTTCTTCATGTAACTGTTTTACATTCACTGATTAAATGAACAAACAATACTGCGAGACCCTACTGACATAACATAGAGTTCACGTCCACAGTACTAGTGCAGTGCTCAACGTCACAGCGGAGTTTAACTGAAGCTTACGTCAAAGCACTGACGAGGCCCTGGAGCTGGTTCACCAGTTTGTCAGCAACGTCTTCACGCCGATTTGGAAAGTTGGCTGCCATGTTACGATTGCCTTGACCCCTGTTGGAACGTCTACGACATTTACATAAACACTCACTCATCAGATATTCAACAATAAAGTAACACCTGTTGACTGGCAACTGGTTATGAAATCAGTCATTATCATAAACATAACTTTAACAATATGACTAACTCAGTGAGCAAATGGTTTCTGCTATGCGCACCATAACTTTTCTTTGATTATTGCGTCTTATAAATACTCTTACTTACTTACTTACATAAGTGTGGCCTATGCCATTGTGTAGTCTGTCTGTGTGACCGGATCTCTCTGTCACGTTTGTGTATTGTATGGAAACTGCTAAACATATCCTGAAGCATTTTTTCACCTTCTGGTAGCACCACCATTCCAGTTTTTCCTCACAAAACATTACGCTGGTTTTGCGACGGTTCCCCCATACTGTTGGCGTTGAATTAAAGTCGGGTATGAAAGTCACAGTTTTTGGTCAGTATCTTGCCTCATCTTGGAAATGACGCAAGATATGGCCATAGTCACTGTGGACAATAGGAAGTTAGGAACTTGTATATGATCATCAAATGGTGCCATTTCCAATAACCTCGAGTGACACCTATTTAGATTGTAAGGCCACAATATCCTTCAAGGTCAAGTGTATCAAAATGGCTACTGACACATCTTCAAACTTTTTTTCACCTTCTGGCACCCCACCATTCTAATTTTTGTGTATGAAATACTATGGCAAAATGCTGACTGGGACTCCTTCAGCATATATTCAGCATATAAATGGTTGGCAGTTTGGCTTAGTGGCAACGCGCTGGCCTCGATCAACATAGTTGTGCTACGTCAGACCCGGTTAGTACTCGGATGGGTGACCGTCTGTGGATGAGTAAACCATCTCGGTATGTAACCAGTCAGCTAGGTCGACTCAGCCTTCTACCCTCTGTGGGACGGTAAAATGAGTATCAGCTTTCGAGCTGAGTAATAAGAATAAATGGCGATGGTGGGTATAGCTTCTGGCAGCCTGTACAGGCGGACTCACAGCCTAAGTCGTCTGGCTTGGTCTTGGGTCGGCGGCCGCTTGGC